>OCVV010939829.1_pt1 | contig 43009 bp, 25 predicted proteins | sample 1539721 | NCBI WGS metagenome assembly OCVV01 (sample SAMN02144230, study PRJEB22623) | gut metagenome | biome: sheep rumen | host: Ovis aries | place: New Zealand | reverse complement strand
GGGCTAATACTGAAGGACTTGACGAATCGAAATATAAAGTGGTTCGAAAGAAACGTTTTGTATTTAGTGGCATGCAGACGGGAAGAGACGAATGTATCAGAATAAGCATGTATAACGGTGAAGAGCCTATTATCGTTTCCCCTGCTTATACAACCTTTGAGGTAACAAGAGAAGACCTTGTCCTTCCAGAATACTTTTTTATGCTTTTCTTGTCAAAGGAGAAAGACCGTTTTGGCGCTTTCTGTAGCGATGGTAGTATTCGTTCGAACTTGGATTTGGATCGTTTCTGTGATTTTGACATCACTCTCCCTTCCATCGAGCAGCAGCGCAAATACGTTGATGTTTATCTGTCACTTCAAAAGAATCTTGAAGCATACCAAAGCAAAGTTGATGAATTGAAACTTGTTTGCGACGGGTATTTGGACAAATTGAAAAAAGAGAATGGAAGATTGAAAATCGGTTCATATATCGAGCAAAGTGATTTGAGAAATGGAGATAACCAGTTGGCTATAGATAGCTTAAGGGGTATCTCTACTGACAAAGCTTTTATTGACACTAAAGCTGATATGCTTGATGTAAGTCTTACTAATTATAAAGTCGTATGTTCAAACCAGTTTGCATACGTAGCTGACACTTCACGACGAGGTGACAAAGTAGCCCTTGCATTCAATGACTCAGATGGCTCCTATTTAATTTCCTCAATCTATACAGTATTCAAAGTAAAAGACGAAAATGTGCTTGACCCGCATTATCTGCTGATGTTCTTCACAAGGAAGGAGTTCGACAGATATGCTCGTTTCAATTCGTGGGGTTCTGCCCGCGAGACATTTGATTGGCCAGAAATGTGCGATGTCAGCATTCCAATCCCCAACATTGATATCCAGCGTTCAATCGCCTCGATATACAAAGTCTATAAGGAACGTCAGGCTATTGCAGCTCAACTGAAAGAGCAACTGAACAATCTATGCCCGATACTGATAAAAGGCTCATTACAATAATTAAAATAAATCATTATGGCTAGAAACCTAAAGAACATAAACGGTCGTTTCGTAGAGAGTGACTACGAGAATGCGCTTATCCATTTCCTCGAACAAGAGGGATGGCAGTACATCTATGGCGACGATATTCCCAGGGGCGACAGAAAAGAAGTGCTCTACATGGATGACTTGCATCAGTTCCTGAGCAAGAACAATCCGAACCTGGAGGAAGACGAAGTTCGCCAGATAGCAGATAATGTGCGTCTGGTTGGTTCAGATACCGACTTTGCCACTCTGCACAAAGTGTATAGGTGGATGACAAACGGCATTCAGTATGTAACAAAGAAGAATGAGCCATTGATGATTTCACTCATAGACTTTGAGATACCGAGTAACAACATCTTCCGTGTAGTCAACCAATTCACAGTTGACTATATTAACAACGGGGAGATTAAGAACCGTAGGCCTGACGTGCTACTTTATGTGAATGGTATGCCTGTATGTTGTATTGAGCTGAAAAGTCCAACTGATGCTAATGCCACTATTAAAGATGCTTGGGAACAGATAAACATTCGTTATTGGCGTGACTTACCACATCTGCTGCACTATTGTCCGTTGGCCTGTATTAGTGACGGTGTAAAGACCCGCTTAGGTACAGTTCGCACACCATACGAACACTTTTATGCTTGGCGCAGAGTTGAAGATTGTGATGAAGTCTCTACAGGTTCGTTCAACGAACTGATGACAATGGTGAAGGGGGTATATCGCCCAGAACGTTTCTTGGAGATATTCAGAGACTATGTGTATTTCCAAGATGAGAATTATGACAGCGATGAGAAAGAAGTTGTTTGTCGCTATCCACAATTCTTTGCCAGTCGCCTGCTGAAAGAAAGCATCAAAGAATCCGTAAGAACAAAAAGCGGCAAGGGAGGTACATATTTTGGTGCCACAGGATGTGGCAAGACTTTCACGATGGCATTCTTGGCTCGCCAGCTTTCTATGCGCTGTCCAGAATTGGGCTCACCAACCATCTTGATGATTGTTGACCGTGAAGACCTGCAGAAGCAAGGAGCAAAACTATTTACCAAAAGTACAGAATATCTGGGACTTGGAGAAGTGGGCATCGTCCCTAATCGAAAGAAACTGCGTCAGGAGCTGGGCCAGCGTCAGAGTGGTGGTTTCTACATCTGTACCATTCAGAAGTTCTGCGACAGAAAGGATGACCCCATTGGCTTGATTAATGACCGTGCCAACATTATCTGTTTCAGTGACGAGGCACACCGTACACAAATAGAAGGTTCAAAGCGCATTCAGTTTAGCGAGGATGCCGATGAGAATATGAAGGCGATAATATCCAAGCCATACGCCACCGTTCTGCGCGAGGCATTGCCCCATGCTACATTCGTTGGTTTTACTGGTACTCCTATTGCTGAGACCTATCAGACCTTTGGTGACGAGATAGACCGATACACTATGGATCAAGCTGTAGCTGACAATATCACTGTCCCCATCAAGTATCACCCAAGAATAGCCAAAGTACTGCTGAACTCAGAAAAAGTAAAAGAGATAGAGGCTTACTATGCAAGCTGTGCTGAAGAAGGTTCTACGAAAGATGACATTGCCAAGAGTAAGAAGGCCATGAGCTCGTTGGAAGTCCTTTTAGGTGAGCCTGAACGATTGGATAAACTATGTGTGGATATTCATAATCACTATGTGGCATCGGTAGAAGCAGACCCGGGCAGAATTCAGAAAGCGATGATAGTCTGCTCTAACAGGCAGATAGCCTACAATTTGTTACTGCGATTCAAAGAACACTATCCTGAATGGTTTGTAGAGAGAAAAGCCCCAGAAGGAATGGAAGTCCCAGCTGAAGAGCTGAAGAAACTGAAAGAGATGCCGATGATAGCAATGGTGGCCAGCGTTGGAAGCAACGATGCCCCTGAAATGTACAACTATCTTGGAGGTGTAAAGAACGACCAACGCTCAGATAATCTGGATGCTGCTTTCAAACAAGTGCACTCTAACTTCCGCATTGTGATAGTTGTAGACATGTGGATTACGGGCTTCGACGTGGAATGTCTTACATATATGTATAACGACAAACCACTCCAGAAACATTCACTGATACAGACTATCAGTCGTGTCAACAGAAAATATCCGGGAAAGGAATATGGACTAATCGTTGACTATATCGGCATTCGTGACCAGATGTTGGAGGCAAGAAAGATGTATGGCGGTGGCAGTTCTGTTGCTCCCAACAAAGACGATATTGAACAGGCTACTATCATTTTCCGCGAACAGTTGATTATACTTAAGTCATTGTTCAAGGACTATGATTTGACCCCATTCCTTGACATCAATACTGACCCTGCTGTCAGATATATGCTGTTGGCAAAAGCAGCTGAATACGTGTTTGCATCAACTGAGACGCTGAACTCTGAAAGCAAGGACGGAAAGAAGACAAAGAAGGTTACGTTTAAGACCTACTTCTTGCAAGTGGTTAAGCGAATGCGCAAGGCATACGACCTATGTCAGCCATCAGGTGAACTTGGAGAAGAGGAGTCTGCATTGGCTCAGTGCTTCATGGGAGTAGCAGGCATGGTCTATAAGATGAATGGCACCGATGCCCCTGATACAGACACCATGAACAAGCGAGTGGCTAAGATGGTGGAAGAAGCATTGAAGTACAACAATGTGGAAAGTATTCTAGAAGATGGAGAAGAAATGGATATCTTCAGCCCAGAGTTTGCAGAACGTCTTTCTGACATTAAGATGCCTGCATCGAAACTGGAAATGCTTATCAAGCTCCTTCGTCAGCAGATAACAGAGTATGGTAAGACCAATCAGGTGGCATCGAAAAAATTCCAAGAGATGCTGGAAGAAACTATCAAGTTCTATCACGAGCGCCGTAAGTTCTTGTCTGAGCAAGAGGCTGGAGCAACTCAGGAACACGCAGCTGATGATATTATCAAGAAGGCAATGGATGAAGCCTTGAAGATTCTTAATGGCATGAAGGCAGATCGTGAAAGCTTCCGCAAATTAGGACTCACATTTGAGGAAAAGGCATTCTATGACATACTTATCCATCTGAGAGACCAATACAACTTCGTTTATGGTGAAGACAAGGAGGTCGATGATGTGGTTATCAACGAGAAATGCAGAGGTCTTGCTCGCAAAATAAAGGAGTTAATTGATGCCAAATCATCATACGCTGATTGGCTCAATAATACCATCGTACGTGAGGATCTTAAGAAGAATATCAAGATCTGTCTGGTTAAGAATGGTTATCCGCCACAGTACACCCCAGAGGTATTCCGTGAGGTGATGGACCAGGTGGAAAACTTTAAGGAGAATGAGGGTACAATTGTACGTAAGCTAGAAAACATAGAGGATGACCGCGATGTGCGTAACCTCATTTACCAGCGTATACAGATGGATGCTGCTATTGAGGACATGGAACTACAGCGTGAAGTGATGGAAGTTTACGGCGAGCGTTATCCCGCTATGTCACTTAATGACTGGAGGCATGTTATTGAGGCATACACTCCGATGGTAAGGGAGGCTGCTCAGCCAAAGGCCGAGGAAATATCCATGCAGCAGCAGTATGGAATGGCAGCAGAAGAAGGAATCTTCCCCAATTCATAATTATTATACAATACAATAGTAACAATATTCTTATTATTCGATAATTTATATACATCATGTCAATAAGATTAAATAAAGTTTGCAAAGAACTAAATTTAGGTCTACAAACAATAACTGACTACTTAAATAGTATTGGACATACTATCGAAAACCCAAGTCCAAATTGTAAAATATCGGATGAGGAATATGCTCTTTTGGAGAAAGAATTTGGAGGTAAATCCTTTAAAACAGGCACATTAAAAACACAACAGCCTAAATTACGTCTTATTGGATACTATTCAAGCCAAAATCAAAAAATGAATCCTGAAACTGAAAAGATTCAGGAAGCATTAGCATTAGCTCCACTTTTACGTGCTTCGATTGAGAGTCTATGGAATAATCCTAAGACTGACCTTGACTTCAAAAAAACCATTTCAACTCCTACCGTATTCGTATTTAAGGACGAAAATGGTTCTTTAAGTGCGTATTTTACAAAGGATAATATTGCCCGAGTTACTGGAGTTGTTTATAATCGACAGTTCATTGTCCAAGCCCCATTCATGTATAAAGCATGGTTTATCCCTGGGCAAATAATATCTTTAATTGATGCGAAAGAGGAAACATCTTCTAGTAGGAAAATAGGGGATGATAATAAAACTACTAATCTTTCTTCAAAACCTAAAAGAGAACATGAACCTCTTACAAGAACAAGATCTATTTCAGGGAAACCTGCAGATTCTGGAGATGCAGAAGTAGAACAAGTGAAACGCTTTCTGCGTCTAAAAAACAATTATTTCATTGGTCAATTCTTGCACGATTATTCTACTGGTAGATATAAAATCGTTGATATTAGAAATACAGATTTTACAAAAATCGAAGATTCAGAGCGTAATATCAAGAATCTCGAAATTAGTTTTCAACCACAAGGAATTACTTTTAGAAAGAATGCTTACTATAAGTTTGCTTGGAGTTTAATTCAATCAGACCCACTTCAGTTTGGAATAGACCTAACACAAGAGACAACATTACAAAAGCCAGAAGATATAATAACATGCATAGCGCATTGTTTGGAGAACTATCCAATGGATGCGGCACGCAAAATAACAAGGAATCTTGATACTTTGAGTAAACAACTTACCCAAAGCGGTAAAGAGGTGTTCATTTACGAACTCCTGCAAAATGCCAATGACTATCCTCAGAAAAAAAGGAATGGTTCCAAAACAGAATCAATCCCCGTAGATGTTGAATTCCATATACTTGATGACTTCCTAACTTTTCAACATACTGGCGAATACTTTAACGCAAAAAATGTCGCTGCTATATGCAACATCAATGATGGTGAAAAAAACGAAAATACCGAAGCTATCGGTTATAAAGGAATTGGATTTAAGACTGTTTTCTTAGATAATGATTATGTTTTTCTCCAAACCGGTACTTTTTCATTCCGTTTCGATAGGAAAAGGGGTACTTCAAAAGATGTTCCTATTAACACACCATGGCAGATTTATCCATTTTGGACTCCAATAGACAGCGTGGATAATTCTATTAGAAGTGCATTTAATCATGATAAGAACGATTTGTTCCGTGTTAAATTTGCTCTCAAACCCAGGAACAATAAAATTCTTTCTGACAGAACCAGGAAGGACAATTATATAGATCTTTTTACCAACGTCTTCAGCACAGAGCGTGTAATACTATTTATTCCAAATATACACAAAGTTAGTGTCTATTTTGGTAATTCATCAACTCCGGCTATTGTCCGTTCTAAAGACAATAGTAGTTGGTGTGTTTCTGATGCTTTAACAGACATAGTTCCCGAAGAGATTCGAGACCGCATAAATGATGTACTGACCAATAATGATGCGGACAGGAGTGATGGCTATGACAAAATTCCCGAAAAATACTTGAATTTTAATAAAACAGCTGTCCGTTTTGCATGTAAGAGAAATGGACGGAAACTTCAGCTTGTAGAAAACGCCATTTTATATTGCTATTTACCTGCAAAAAGGGCGAACTGGGGATTCCCTTTCTTGATGAATACGGACATGGTTCCAAATGGTGCCAGAGACGACATTGAAGATATTGAATTGAACCATGCCATTGCAAGGATTGCAGGTCGTCAATTCTTCTACTGGATAAAATCTCTTATCGAATGTAAACAATATGATTTAGAATCCATATTCTCACTTATCCCCAATTTTGAGGAATGTAAAGAAAAGCATGAAGACTATGAGACATTTATTGAAGAGTTTCAAGAAGAATTTGAGAGTTTGATAACAGAGGAACCATTTGTGCCTGTTGTCGACTCTAAAGGGGATCAGTATTATGCAACTATTGACAATATTGTCAATGACTTGACAGAGATTACAAAAGAGAACATAATGAGTGATGAATTCTTCTTGACCTTAACAAAACTTGAAGAACCACTATTACCGATACAGGAATTGCGAGAATCACCTTCCTTTATGGCATTCTTGTATAAACATTCTCTAAGTTCTCACGACATCGATTTTGAGATAATAAAGAAAAAATGTGCAAGAAGTGATTTCAAAGAATGGCTTAAAAACGTTGATAACAACAATAATTTTTTAAAGCATCTTCTTAGCCATAATGAATTAAGTTCTTTCGCTGATGTTGAAATGTTTATAGAATATGAAGGAGACTTATTTACATGTGATAACTTGTATTATGATTTCGATTCTCATTGTTCTAGTATTCCTTTCTTGCGTAAATTTGTACCACATCTCTCTGATTCGACAAGAGATTTCTTTAAGTCTAATGATGATTGGGATGCATTTGTTAATTCTCATTTCCTTACTTTTGATGCAAGTAAGATGCTTGATGAATATGTCTTAGACAATGAAGATGCCGTTTCTCTTCTTGAAAATATCAATAACTCCATAAGTTTCTTCAATTTTGTTTCTGAGTATAACATAGACCTAGCTGACAGAATAGGTCAGTTCCCTATCATTGATGAAAACGGGGATGCGATTTATGACTTTGATGGTTTACTATATTTCTTCAACGAAAAAATATTCACCATCTCCAATGCCAATTGGATTGGCGATAACATAATCAATATACTTTCCCATGAATATCTTGAAAATGACAAGCAAAACTCTCTTAAGAATATTTTCTTGAGTCTTGGATTTGTTGATTTTGTAGAGAAAGAGTTTATTCTTGATGTTATAGTTGGCGATAATGAGTTCAGAAATAATGTTAATGCTGCAATTACAGATGAGTTTGAGACAAATCTTTCTTTCGTTAAATACATATATGAGGCTAGATTATTCTTAAAAGAAAAGGAAGGACAATTAAAAGATTATGTCTTATGCTGTAATAACATAAATAATGAAGAATGCTATTTATGTTCAGATGATGTAAGATATTTCGTTTCGGAATCATATTCTGGAAATTCTACTTTTGATGAAAACAGTCACCACGCATGGCTGTCTAAGGATTTCATGTATAGCTTAAACAATACTTATTTTAACGAATTCCCTGAAGAGGAACGTAAACAAGTGGAGTCTCTGTTTAGGCAATCATTTGGAATAAAGACGTTTACTAATAAGTCCTTCTTCTCTGATGTTGTTATCGCTAACAAAAAAGCGCTATATGAAAGATTAGTAGACAAAACACTTTTATCTGATTTTATTTCATATTTGAAAAGAGATGAAGAAGATATATTTGATGATTCTTTCTCTTTTAGCGACATAAAAGACTTACCTATACTTTGCAGTAATGGTTCTGTGCTAGTTAATCGAAATGCTTATAGTCTAATTGAACATGATGAATCTGCATTAGAATTAGCAAGCAAAGAATGGTGTCCCGAAAACATCTTGGTAGTAGTTGACCAATGCTATTCGACATTTCAAAAGAACACATTACAGTGTTTTAAGATAGAGCCTTTTAACTTGTCCGAGATAATGAATAAGATCTTGACGAGTAAGGGATTCTCACAGGTAACAGAAATTGATAATAACAATATTGATTTCTGGAGATATGTCAAGGCTAATTTGAAACAATTTGAATCACTTTCAATTTTTGGCTCTATCCATCTGTTATCAGAAGGAGAAGGCAATCGTTTCTTTAATGCCAATGATTTGTATATTTCAGATATTTATCAAAAAGACGGTATTGAGTCGCTTGTAAAGAAATATGACGAATCAGCTAGTTTTGTATCAAAAGAGTATCTCGAAGAAGATTCCGACACCAGCAAACTCGAATGGTATAGGCTGTTCAAGAAACTAGGACTAAAATCAGATAACAAAGATATACTCTTTAACTCTGTTATACCTAATCTTTCAGAAATAGAAGACGATGCGGTTCTTTCAATGATGACCAAACATTTGAGAGATTTGAAGGATGCATGGCAGGAGATTAAAAATCAATTACTTCTTCTAAAAGTCAGAACTCGCTCAGACTCATATCTCACTCTTGATAAAACAATAATCATTAACATTGATGAGGAAAATATCGTAGAGCCCTTCAAGCAAATTGTTTTAATGAAGGAAATTGAGCCAGAAATAATGTCTTCTAATAATGACATTATTCAACTCATCGCTTCTGAATTTGATAATAATTGCATTTATACATCTAAAGAGGAGTGGGCACAAGCAAAACTACAAGAGTATATTGATACTATCCAAATTGATGAAGCAAAAAGAGACGCAATCCATGTAGATTTTATTCGTGAATTGGCATCTTTAATTTCTAATGATTTCAATTTCTCTGACAATCTTATAGAACAATTATTATACAAAGCAAAGAAAGAATCAGATGGTTATCTTCCTGCTGCAGATTTGTCTTTAGGAACTGAGTACAAGCCGACTTGTGAATTTGAAGCTAATGGAATAACAAGCTTATGTTATCTTTCAGAAGATTATTTAACTGAAAATAATAAAGACACGGTCAGATCCTTCTTCAAGAAATTGAATGTTCATCATTCTTTTGAGAGAAAGGATATTGAGTTGTTATCTGACAGAGCATTTGCTCTATATTTCTGGGGGAAATACTATACTCGACGTGTTGCAGAGTTTGAAGAATGGATTGAAGATGGCGAATTTGATGAAATGCCATGCATACCAACCGAGGGTGCTGTTGTTTCACCTGAGGAATTGTATTCTCCTGAGATTTTCCACTTCGCAAGAAACACACCAGATTGGCAAAGAAAAGTACCTGCAAAATCCGTTGTCGATAGTATTAAGGAAGAAGATGCAAGAAATGTTTTCTATACTCTGCCATTTAAGAAAGAGCTTAGTTTTGAGGACTGCTTGCATTATCTGCTATTAGCTAAAGATAACAGATATGGAGAAGATTATAAATACAGAAAAACAATAATTGAGTGGATTATCTCCAGTGAAGACAGAGATGATTCTCTTATATCATGGTATAGGGAACAGCCTAACGCCACATGGCGTAATGGTAAGGGTCAATTTGTTCATATTAAGGATTTATACGTTATTCATCCTGACGCAAAGCAAGAAAGAAATATATTTAGTGGTGATGAGCATGTCATGGGAACAAGTATGTTTCCAGTTGACATCGAAAGATTTGAGGAAACTTGCGATATTCTGCAAATAAAATGTCTCTGTAGTTCAGATTTTAAGACCATACCAAACAATCCCAGGGATGAAACAGTTGACATTCTAAAGGCTATTATGCCTAAAATTCTCGTGCTTTCTGCCATTGAAAAGCCTGAGAAATACCAAACTTTATTCGAAAAATATGCTACAGAGCTGAAACAATACAGATTTCTTGTTTGTGATTATATAGACCTAGGATATGAATCTATTCACAATGACATTGAACGAATTTATTCTGATGACAATCATATCTATTATGTTGAATCATGGATTCATCCACGTACATACACAAAATTCTGTAGTAAATTAAAGGGATTGCTCGGAATAGATGTATATACCAATGTTTTTGAAGATGTGCTATTCAACGGAGTTCCTATTGAAACATGTATTGAGAAATACTGCTCCTCTCTTATGTACGACGAGGCTTTTAGAAAGTATCTCCAAGATCTAAATCAAGACATTTCAAATTTTGAATATGAATATGTGCCTGAGGAAGAAGCAGAAGATGAGTATTATTCAGATACTATACAAGAGAGCCAAGTTGAAGAGCCTGAAGAAGATATTAATCTTAACAATTCTTCGGGGCATGAAAAGGAATCTCATATCGATAAAGAGGAAAGTGGCACCAAAGAAGTTGGCTCATCTTCTAGTATAAATAAAATAAATGCAGCCAAGAAGCAAGAAGAAAACGAATCACAAGAAGATATTGACAATCTAACAGATATCAATATCGAAGAACAAACTGCAAAAGGAAATATCAACGAAGGTGACGAAAAGGGAGAAGATATTTATAGGCAACAAATCGTAGATGATTCTTCTGATAGTGAAGAGTCTAACAACCATACTCCTGGAGAAGTTGAAGGCCATCACAGGAATGGGACTTGGGTTAATGAATACTGGAGAGAAGATGGAACATATGTAAGTGGCCATTGGAGAAGTGATGCAGAAGTATCACCTCATACAAGAGAAATCAATACTCAAGAAGAGACAAATGTATCTGGGCTTGTTAAAGATACTGATTTAACATCGCCTGCAGAGCAAGAGCATACTAATGACTATGACGATTTTCTTGGTTCAGTGGATAATGATAAGGATTATGATTATCTTGGGCAGAGTCCAAGAAAGCCAAGAGCAAGAAAAATGGCAAAGCCATCAACAAAAGAAGAATTAGAGCGTATGCGTTCTCATGGCACTCCATTAGAATTGGAATCGCTACCTCCAACTGATGAAGAAATTGACGTACTTGCTCAATGTGGCATTTCGGTGGAACAGATCGCAGACACCAACTATCTTGCGCAGCTACGCCTTTACAACAATCTGGTTGATAGAGGCGAAATACCAGAAGAATCAAGAGAAGAATTCGTTAAGAATGCGGATGATGTTGCCATTCATAAACTAAAGGATGGTAGATACATACATACTTGCAGTGCCGCAAGGGGTGTCATGTATATTTCACCCTCTGTATGGAATAAAATGGTTGACGACAAATGGAAGGTCTGCGTTTACCTTGACGGAAGAGGTAAAAACTTCCACTACATCAACAGTGCGGAAGAATTCCTAAAATTGGTTGTGAAGGATGACGTTGTTATCAAGATAACTGGTAAAGAGAAAGTTGATGTCGTAAAGCAACTTTACTCAGGCATATTAGAGAATGTAAAAGGTACTGCATATACACTTATCAGAGTCGCATCACGTACTAATATGGATGCTGTATTTGCTCACTATGTTGGTGCCATGGCAGAGCCTGAAGATGGTAATGATACAAATGAATACTAATTATGGACAAGATAAGTAATTACAAATCGTTCTTTGCAGATCAAATAAGGGAAGCTGTTGGAGAACAACAAAAGGTGAATCGTTCATCTATGCGGCAACTATTTCGCTCTGGTGATTTATCCTTAGCATATGTCGAGACTATCCAAAGGGAAACAGGTATGATAATACTCAAATTCCCGCGTAGAATGGCGCCACGTCTAAAAGTACAGAAATCTATAACTATCATTTCTAAAGGTGCATTTCAAGAATTAGGAAATCATCCTGTCGAATGGGATTGCACATGGGAGAAGTTTTGCAATAATGCTTCTTTCCATTCGGCAGGTTCCGATATTACCCCTATGCACTATATTCAGGGAAAGAATGATGGCTACGACTATGTGGCGTGTTCTGGTATTAGTGGGAAACTATACGATATCTTTGACAAAACCACATCAGCTGGGCGTTCTTTGAGTGTTATAGTATATAATCCATTTCCACCAACAGATTACTATAAGAACCTTGGCAGATATATGGATATGTTTTCAGCAAATGAAGAACTCATGTTGGAACCGAAAATAGATTACGAAGATTGGCAACCTGAAGAACTTGCTTTTGACGAAACAAATCCATCTAACATATCAGATACAATTCTTAAGACTCTTGATGAGAAAGATTGCTGTATTCTCCAAGGTCCTCCAGGTACTGGAAAGAGTTACACTATAGCTACAATTGTTGCTTCATATCTTGAAAATAACAAAAGCGTATGTGTGACTACTATGGCCAATAAAGGTCTTATAGAGTTAATAAAGCAAGAGCCACTGAAAAAGTTTGTTCCACAAAATAGGATTTACAAAACTAATTTGTCTGTCGATGAGCAAAGGCAAATAAAGGGAGTCAAAAATGCAAGTTCTGATTTGACTATTCCCTATGGAGAATTATTATGCGCCACCAACTATGTACTTTCAAGTGTTTACAGCGAAAAGAAGATGGCCCTTAACGGCCTTCCATCTTATGACCTTATAGTGATAGAAGAGGCATCTCAAGCTTTTTTGACAACGATTGCAGCCTTCAAGCAACTAGGAAAGAAATGTCTAATCGTTGGTGATCCCATGCAGTTGCCTCCAATTGTCAAATTGAACAACCCCATGTACAACGCATGGAATGTGAACACTCAAGTGGAAGGTCTTAAAACCTTTGCATTAGGCACAGATATAAAAGCATATCGTATTGTCACCACTTTCCGTCTAACGGAGAAGAGTGCGGCACTCACAAAAATCTTTTATGGTAATCGATTCATATCTGTGAAGAAAGAGTACCAAGATTTTTCTTCTGCAGGACTTGCCTTGTTCCCAAATGACGGTGGTGTGTTGTATTGTTGCACAAACGATTTGAAAGACGGACTCTATTCCGATAGTGCAGATGTCATGATTCACAAAGTAGTTGAAACAATGGAATCGTTTTTTCCAAAAATGACGTTGGCTATTATGACACCGTTTAGAGATACTGTCAAAGAGTTACAGAAACGGTTCTCTAATTCAGATGTTGAGTTGGATGTCACTATTGAAACTATTGATCGAATTCAAGGTATGACTGTAGACTATGCTGTCCTTTATATTCCAGGAAGAAATCCTGGGTTTGCATTGGAAGAACGGCGTTTTAATGTTGCAACTAGCCGTTCAAAGAGTACTACATTGATAATTTCTGACATGCCATTGGGGCAATTTCATACAATACCTTCAACTGTCATACAGTTTGTGGGTCTATGTGACCAGATCGATAATAAGTATCAGGTTAAAAAGAACGAAACCACAACGGATGTATCAAACAGAAAAGCAGATGAGAGTCCTCGGAATGTGCAAACAATAGGAAATGGTAGCATCCAGCTAAAAGTCATGGGAAAAGTGGATTTGACAAAATTCGAACGTCCAAAGAAAGAGATTGCCAAGAATAAAAAGAATTACTATATCATTGATACAAATGTCTTTGTTGATTGTCCCGATGTCATTAGTAAGGTTGATAAGAAATATCCGGTTATATTGTCAGCCAAGGTGACAGATGAACTCGACAAGATGAAGATAAAATTGGATGAACAAAAGAAAAAGAATGCAGAAAAAGCTTTATGGCAGTTGAATAATGAGAAAGGTCATGAAATAATTTATGAGTTCGCAGACACGACTTTATTGCCAGAGGATTTTGATAAACGTTCTCCAGATAATATGATATTGTCTGTCGCTTTAAAGTATAAAGAGGATAACCCGATCATGCTTACATCCGACAATGGTCTGCAACTAAAGTGTAAGATTTTCAATATTGCGACAGTATCATTAAGGAACTTTCTTAAAAGATAAAGACAATGAATAGATGTTGCTATATAGAGAATAACGATGAAAAGAGAGATGATTAATCTTTGAATATAAATAATTATGAGACATAGAATAAAAGCTGGTAAGGTAGGCTCGTTTACACCTGAGAAACAGAAGGTGGAGATAGAGCAACTGGAGAACAAGGAAGTCGCTGAGGAGGTAGAAGAAATCTTCGAGGAGGATTCGGAATTTAGCAATGATGACGAAGCCCTCGCTGCAATGGAGTTTTACGATAGCCCAGATGAAATGGGGTAAATAGTAGCATCCTCTACCCGTAATCTAAGCTGCTTCTGCCAATTATGGCAAGAACGAAGGTGCTGCTAAACAATTATATGTTTGAAGTAAACAAAGTGAAAACAAATGATTTAATAATATGAATCTAGGTTGGATTGACTTCTCGGATAATGACCGAAAGAAAACGATGGACGTACTGCGCCTGTTTCAAGAAAAGGGTGCAGTAGATGAACTCGGAATCGGTATTATCCGTGACGGTTTTGCAAATTACTTCTTCCCCGGAACTTCAACTATCCAAACTCGTGCAAAATATTTCTTCATTATTCCTTATGCAATGATGGATACAGTGTCGGATACTCACGTTACTTCCGTCCAACAAGCCATGCGTCGTTTAGATGAAATAGAGAAGGAATCAGCTGTTATCTTGAAGGGAAGCAGTGATGGACAGGGGGTTATAGGAGCTACAGTTCTGCCAAAATGGGTGGTTCGTACGCCCTCCACCATTTATTGGAACGGCCTACGCACTTTGGGAATATTCAATGCTGGACTTCTTCAGAACATTTCCATCTCAGAATACTTTCGCTTGGCCATTAAACTTCGTGAAGAGAAGAAAGCCTCTGCACTTGGAAATAGGAAAGAAGAAGCGGAAGAGAATGATAAAGACGATGCTGATGCAGGTGATTTTCTCTTTCGTAATTTCTGGCATCTGCCATATGTAAGGAATTGGAAGGATGGATTATCCATCAATCTAACTCCGGATGAAGCTGAGTTTCTTGCCACAAAAATAAAAACATCAAATCCGAAGTCTGTCTTTGCTTTTGTGATCCGTGAGGATATCGATATTGAGGAATACGCAGATTTTTCGACATTTTCCAGCGACCTAAAACCGAAACTTGATGAAGATAATGCCAGTATGTTGGAGTTGGCAGACCGATTTAATGATTTTATATCCATTGCCCAGATTCGATACAACTTAATACTCTCAGAAAATAAGAACGAGGATGCACTAAGCCTTTGGAACGATGCTAAAGACCATGCATCTGACTTTGCAGAGCGAGTTGATCTTGAAGCCATCTTTGCTCGTCTTCATCTTCGTAATTCTAGACTTAAAGACTTTCTCAATGAGTTTAGAACCGCTATTATTACTGGAAATTGGAATTTGGCAGACCACACCATCCTCAAACAAGAGGTTAGAATTAAAGGTGCTCGTGCTAAATTGAAGAATAAAAGCAAATATCCGGCAGACAAATGGATAGGCGGATATAAACTGGATTATCGGTTCACGGATGCCCGCAGACTCATTATGGATATAAGGAAAGGAGGTTGCCATGTTTAAACCCAAAGAAGACAGATTGAATTACGGTCAGCTTTTAATGCCGCCCGTAGGTTACACATTAGTAAGAGCTGTAGGTACAACATATTCGTTAGACCTTGAAGCCCTAATGTCTGTGTGCATAGTATTGGGCATCCAAGAAAGCACAGACAGTTCGCTTACTAAGAATCCATTTGCTATACTCAAGTCACTACAAGGGTTATCAGAGAAGTTGTTAATATTCTGCGAAGCAGGTCAGATTGCCCAGATGCCTCCGGAGAAATCTCCGCTAATGCTAATGCTCGACAAGATGATTGTTCCTGTCAAGCTGAAGTCAATCAAGGGCAAAGGTATTCCTTCTTTTCATCCGAAAACCTGGACTCTTCAGTATGAAGATGCTGACGGGAATCAGTGCTTTCGTTTCATTGTGTTGAGCCGGAATCTTACGTTTGACCGCAGCTGGGATGTAGCAGTGAGTTTGGATGGAATGATGACTGGTGGTAGGCATAGGTCTTCCTACCCTATTGTTGATTTCTTGGAATACTTGAAATACAACACATTAGAAGAAGTCTCTATGAAGACGGAAAAGAGAAGAATCCTGAACGCATTGATTCAAAACCTTCCCTTTGTCAAGTTCAGTCTTGAAGACAAACGCTTCCTCGACTTTGAAATAATCCCACTCGGTATTGGTACGGTGGACATCGATAAAGACCCGCTGATGACGAATAGTTTTCATGATATGTTTATCATGTCACCATTCGTATCTAGTGGCGTATTACAGTCGTTTGACAATCGAAAAATACTCAAAATCAACAATCGTCATTTAATTACACGGACGATAGAACTCAACAAGATAGCTGGAAAGTTGAACAATTTCAAAGTCTTCACCATAAAGGATGCCGTTGTCGAGGGTGAAGAGATTGTGTCTGATGATGAGCCAGCAAATGTTCAGCAACAGGATATTCACGCTAAGATGTATTTGATGACAAAAGATTCTAGTTCCACCTTATATCTGGGTTCAATGAACGCTTCAGAAAATGGTCTTCATAGGAATGTCGAGATGCTACTTAAGTTGTCTGCTTATCGTTATTATTTAAACATCGACCAGATTGAGGCAGATTTATTTGGACCTGATGAGAAATGGAATCCTTTCGAGGAAATAAACCTAAATGAAGTTGACAACAAAGAACCGGAGCAGAATGAAAAAGATGCCCTAGAGCGTGTGATTAAGATGATATGTCGCTTAAAAGCTAAGGCAGTTGTTGAACCAACTGGAAACGGTTATAAGGTCACTGTCACAATACCATGTCCACGCGAAGGATTCCCTGACGCGGAAATTGCTCCTGCAAGAACAGTTAGAACTCAGCCACTTGCTGAAAAGATGGTTTTTGAAGGTCTTAGTGCTCTTGAATTAACAGAGCTGTACAGAATTACAGCAAAAGGCGAAACAGAGAGCATCACACGAATGATGCTGATACCGACGGAAATGCCCTTAGATCGTGACGATATGGTAATTCGCAGTATCTTGAAGGACAAGAGAGCCTTTGTTGACTACCTTGCATTCATCCTTGGAGATGACTATGTCCTGAGCACTTTGGAAATGGAGACGTCGACATCATATGACAAGGATAAAGGCCACCGGTCAGATGAAGATAGTCTTCCTGCTATTTATGAAAAAATGCTTAAGGTTGCATACAGTGAACCGGAACGCTTGAAAGAAATCCGTCATATTATGAATCGAATTGCGGATTGTGATGTTATCCCAGATGAATTCATTCAAATGTATGACACTTTTTCCAAAACATTGAAACTGAAATGAGCACTATAGACATACAGATACAAGAAGTGGAGGTAAAGACCCTCGCAAAGCTGAAAGACTTCCAGCGAGCTACGGTGGAAAGAATTGACACGCTCTATTGGGAGGGTCAGAAACGTGTGCTTGTTGCTGATGAGGTCGGACTTGGGAAAACCTTGATAGCACGTGGAGTTATCGCTAAAATGGCAAAACTGAGATATCTTGAAGAAGACCCTCTATTCAAGGTTGTGTATGTATGCTCGAACCAGAATATTGCCCGCCAAAATATACGTAAGTTGGACATCTTCAATACTGGATATGATGATATTGCTGAAACACGCTTGTCTATGCAACATCTTAGAGCAGAGGAACAGGAAATAGCAGCAAAAGATAATGGACAATACATAGAATTAATACCTCTTACTCCGCAAACCTCTTTCAGAGTTACTCAGGGTGCTGGTAGTATGGACGAACGAGCCTTGATGTTCTCTGTGCTGTCATTTCTTCACGAATTCCAAGAGAATGATGAGCTTCGAGATAAGCTCAATTTCACTCTTCAATATGGTGTAAAAGATGAAAGTTGGAATTGGAGAGTATATAAAGGCCCCAAATCTTATACAAACCGAGTATTAAATTGCAAGAAAAAGACATCTGGTGCATATCCTTCTTGTGCTTATCCTGATAGTGTTCTTGCAGAGGTTAAGGCAAGCCCAGTATTTCAAGAAATGTTGGATTATCTGTCTGGCCGTTACTATACCAGTAGCGTCGTTCAAGGTGATTATGCCCTCATTTGCAAACTACGTCGTCTTTTCGCAGAAATTAGCGTTGGTCGTCTGAACCCAGATCTTGTTATTATGGACGAATTCCAAAGATTCCGCTTTCTGATAGAGAATCAGGATATGGATTCCAAAATTCTAACAGATAAGTTTTTGACGGACAAATCGGATAATGTTCAGGATCGTGTACGCGTACTTCTCCTCTCAGCGACACCATATAAACTATACTCTACACCAGAGGAGATTCAAACATCTGGAGAGGATAGCCATTATGCAGAGTTTATGTCTGTGATGAAGTTCCTTATGGAAAACGAAACCAATTTCTTGAACTTCAAGGAAGTATGGTCGGACTATTCCCATTCTCTTCGTGAATTATCCACAGAAGATGTCTCAATCTTATCAATGAAGAAAAATAAGGCACAAGATGCTATGTACGCATGTATGTGCCGGACGGAAAGAAATTCCGTAATGGAAAGTGGGGATTATATTGATGATCATACTAAGAATAATCACCTATTTATTGAGGAAGGTGATATTCTTGCCTATCTGGATATTCAGCGTGTTTTGGAAGAAACGGAGATGCGTATTTCTTTGCCGATTGACTATGTTAAAAGTAGCCCATATATTCTCTCCTTCATGCAGAATTATGAAGCGAAGAAAAAATTGACTGAATATTTCAAAAAGTATCAGGATAAAACAGAGATACTCCATAGCAAATGGCTTTGGCTGAATAAAAAGGCTGTCAATAAATATAAGCCGCTTCCCCCTGTAAATGCTCGCTTTGAGCGTCTTAAAAACGAAGCCGTTGATGCCAAATCGGCATTATTACTGTGGGTTCCACCAACAAAGCCATATTATACGTCACAAGGTGTATTCAAGGGCGTACAATCTTTCTCTAAGGTTCTGGTGTTCTCTGCTTGGGAGATGGTGCCCAAGATGATAGCGAGCCTTCTTTCATATGAAGCAGAGCGTTTAGCTATCGGTAAATTGGGAGGAGACTATTTCTCAAAAAACCGCTATCCTCAGGGACGTCTTACCTTCAAAGTTGACTCCGGAAGGGCTGCGTCCATGACTTTATTATCTTTGGTGTATCCTAACAAGACTCTCGCAGATCTCTATAATCCAATTGAGTTTATTAATGCAGGAATAACAGATATTAAAGTCATTGAAAAGATAATCAGAGAAAAGGTGCGTGAGTTACTTTTGCCATTTAGAAGCATTCCACAGGTAGAAACCAGGTTACCCGACAACTCTTGGTACTATCTAGTCCCTATGTTATTTGACGGAAAGGAACATATTAGACGATGGTTGGAGAATACCACATCAGATGAGAAAAGTTTCAACGTACATAAAGAAACTCTTCTGAACCTTTTGGAAGCCCCCCAAAATCTCGGTAAAGAACCGGACGATCTAGAAGAGACGATTGTAAATATGGTTCTTGGCTCTCCTGCTGTTTGCTGTCTTCGTGCATATAACGGCAACATTAAGTGGGCGACAGAATTAGCTAAGGTCTTCAGACGTCGCTTTAACACTCCTGACGCAACGGCCATTGTAGAACTCGCATATAGCCGCCGCAAAGATGATGATGCCCACTGGCAGGATGTCCTTCGATATTGCAAAGATGGCAATTTCCAATCAATGCTGGATGAATACTTCCACCTAATTAAAGAGGGAGAATCTATCGACGAAAAACGCCACCAGCAGATTCTGGATGCTCTCACACTTCATACCGCATCTCCAGAAGTAGAGTCATTCGATGAATTCAAGGCAAGAATAAGTGGAGATAAATCTAAAGGAGAACGCAAAATGCGTTCTAACTATGCTGTAGCGTTCGGTCAAACCCGTGGCGAAGCTGAAGGAATAGTGAATAGAAAAGATAGTATCCAGGGATCTTTCAACAGTCCTATGCGTCCGTTTGTATTGGCTACAACTTCTATCGGTCAAGAAGGCCTGGATTTTCATCTCTACTGCCGTAAGATTATGCACTGGAATCTACCAAGCAATCCAGTTGAACTAGAGCAGAGAGAAGGTCGTATTAATCGTTTCAAATGCTTGGCTATCAGAAAGAATGTCGTTCGAAAGTTCGGAGATATTCAGTTCAAGGACGACATTTGGCAGGAAATGTTTGAAGCAGCAGAAGTTGAGAAAGGGGAGCATCAATCCGACTTGATACCATACTGGTGCTTCGGAAATGATCAAGTAGTCAAAATTGAACGCCTGCTACCTTTCTATCCGATGAGCAGAGATGAAATCAACTACGCTCACCTTATTAAAATTTTAAATTACTACCGTCTCACCCTCGGTCAACCTCGTCAAGAAGAATTACTTGAATATGTCTTCAGCGAGTTTAGGGATGCGGAGGAGCTTAAACAGCTATTTATAGACCTTTCACCGTTCAGTAAGAAGATAAGAAGGCCTTAGATTCTTTTCAAAGAGCTGGTAAGATTCAAGAATTATTATAAAACGAAATATGAAATAAAACGAAAAGTATATGAAGATACCTGCAAAATTCAAAGAGTATATCTGGCTGGTGAACACCATTCGCAAGGCCAGGAGGATAACGTTTGCCGAGATCAACGAGAAGTGGCTGGAAACGGATATGAGCGAGGGTATAGAACTGGCCCGCTCTACCTTTGCACGGCATAAGGATGCTATAGAAGACATCTTCGGCATATACATTGACTGTGACCGCCAAAACGGGTATGAGTACTATATCGGCAACGACTATGTGCTACGCGAGGATAGTGTGCAGAACTGGATGCTGTCAACGCTGTCAGTGAATAATGTGATCAGTGAGAGTCTGTCGATGCAGGACAGGATTCTGCTGCAGCAGGTGCCATACGAGGGGGAATACCTGAAGATGGTGATCGACGCGATGAAGAAGAGCGTGAGGATAGCTGTGGAATACAGGAAATACGGCACAGACAAGCCGAACCACCTGAACTTCGAGCCTTACTGCATCAAGCTGTTCAAGCAACGCTGGTATATTCTGGGCCACTTCCATCGTGACGCAACAGAGGAGAAGCCTGAGTCAGACTACTTCGGACTGTTCTCGTTTGACAGGATTCTGGAGATGTCGCTGACGGATGTGAAGTTTAAGATGGACCCAGACTTTGATGCCCAGGCGTATTTCGATGAGTGCTATGGTGTGTTGGTGGGTGATGGTACGCCAGCTGAGAGAATCGTCATCAGAGCCTACGGCTATGAGCGCTATTATATCAGGGACTTACCCATACACCATAGTCAGCGAGAGATTGGTCAGGGTGAGAACTTTGCCGATTTTGAGCTGTACATGAGGCCGACGATAGACCTGAGTGCGCACTTCCTGAGTCGCGGCAGTCAGGTGAAGGTGCTCTCGCCACAATGGTTAGCAGAGGAAATCTATAATATGCACTTTGAGGCAGCTCAGATGTATGAACCACAAGAAAATGAGGCAGAAAGTGAAAATACTTAGGCCTTGTACCACGAATTGAGACAACGTCAGTTTATATTTGCAGCCGTATATAATAGAATAAGGTATGTTAGGAGCAATTATTGGTGATATTGTTGGTAGCAGATGGGAATTTAATTCCACGAATGACTACAACTTTGAACTGTTCTCGGATGAGAACGGGTTCACGGATGATACCATTTGTACGGTGGCTGTAGCTGATGCTATTCTTAGAGACAGGGATTTCGGAGAGAGTATCCATGAATGGTGCAGACGTTTCCCACACCCAATGGGAGGTTATGGTGGCAGGTTCGCGCAATGGGTTCGTAGTGATAATCCACAGCCATATAACTCATACGGTAATGGGGCTGCTATGAGAGTGAGTCCTGTGGCATGGGCAAAGTTGAACGCTGGCGGTATGATGCCTATGGCACAACAAACAGCAGAATGTACTCATAACCATCCTGAAGGAATTAAGGGTGCCCAGACGGTCGCTTTGGCTATTCACTATGCTATTGAGATGCGTGTGGCAACAAGTCAGCCAAATGCCAAAGATATATCAGCGATACTTGACAAATGCGTGAAGTTCTCTGGTTACAACATCAATATTAGGAAAGAGGATGTCATTAACAGATTTGATGAGACCTGCCAGGGTACGGTTCCTGTTGCCTTATGGATTATCGGACAAAGTACATCATTTGAGGATGCTATACGAAAGGCTGTAAGTCTTGGTGCTGACGCTGATACTCTTGGCGCTATCGTCGGAAGTATAGCCGAAGCCATCTGGGGGATTCCTGAAGAAATGCAGATGAAAGCATTGGAGTATCTTCACAATGGGATGAAAAGCGTAGTTCTCAGATTCTATGACCGATTTGTAAAAAACAGCATTCTTCGCGGTTATGGTGACGAAGGAGCTGCGAGAGACTTGATGCTTGAAGAGGAAGAAGAGGAAATGAATCGGCAGACAGCGGATGAGGACGAGAAAAAGCAATCTCAGGCAATCATGCAGTGGAAACTTGGCCTCGGTAACATGAGCAAGCTGTTCAATGGAGAAGATCCAATGCCAGATAAGACTAAAGTTGCAAAGTCAACCAGCTGGAAGACTGAACCCATGCCACCAACTGACATCAGCAAAATAAAGGTAAACATCTGCATCACAGAAAAGGATATGGCCATTATACGAAAAGGACATATTCCTGAAGCAATGGAGGATCACTGGTTCATGTACTGTGATGATGACTATATACGATATTATCGCAGCTGGTCTGGCATGTGTGCCTTTGAAGCTCATTTTCATAAGAAAGAGAATCAGTATGTCATAGACGAGATTTGCGTTAATCACGCATTAGCGGAGTTTGGGGTGAATGGTGACAAAACAGGAGTGGCTTTGTTCCTTCACTTACTGATTGCAGAAGTTGGTGGTGATGCGATGGCTACTTGGCAGGCTTATCTTGACAAATGGGATGAGACATACCAGAAGTATGTTAACCATGAAGCAACTGAAGACAATCACGAAGAACTAGAAAGTGATTTAGAGCAAACGGATGAAGAATTTGATGAACAATTCATAGAATCCGAAGAAGAGGAACGGCTTCGCAAATATCGCGAGAATAGGGAACGGGAAGAAAAGGCAAAGCAGGACGGAACGTATGCCAAAGAGTTGATAAAGGACTTCATCCGTGAGAAGTTGGATGGTGACATCAGCAAATTGTTATCATTTAATTTCGGTACTCTTAGAGAAGATGAGAAGTATGGTGACTGTAAGGGGTTCCCATTCTCTGTTGACAAATGCAATATCGTAAAGGCCATTATGTCAGTTGCCTTTGCTGATGTATGGCCTGAGCTGAACCAATATAATATCGAGCGTTACAAGTATCTGTGCAATGGTATTAACTATACCCAGTACCTTTTCGGGGCCAACATCATGGACAAGTTCTTCAAGGGAATGGAGAAGTTCTATCCTACGAAGGTGCAGCACGAAAGGGCTGTGCGTGTATATCATCTGACAGAATGTATCGGTAATATATGGGTGCTGCCTGGCGGTATCGATAAGGACAAGGACACTTATCACTACCATGGTTATGCTGACTTGTTCTTGAAAGGCATATATGCTGCAATGACAGGAAAAGGAAAGGTACAGCCAGATTTGAAAGCGGCATTATATAAGGCCAGAAAACTGATGGCAAACTACAAAGGTACTGATGGTTTCCGACAGTTTGCCCTTGACATGATGCTGAATGACTACATTGACTACTACGGCAAGCCGATAGAACTTTTCATGCACGTCTGGAGCATGATGAAGGACTTGAAGCCCGAAACATATTTCAAGGCTGTGGATGAATATTGCGACTTTATGGAGCAGTTCGTACCCAAGCGTGGAAAAATGATTGTTGAGAAACTGAAAAAGAAATTGTAAACATATGGCATATACCTACAAATATCCAAGACCTGCAGTAACGGCTGATTGTATTGTAATAACGAAGGAGGCGGAACCAAAGGTACTGCTGATACAGAGAGGTGACGAACCATTCAAAGGAGCATGGGCTTTCCCCGGAGGTTTCATGGATATGGATGAGACTACGGAGCAGTGTGCTATCAGGGAACTGGAAGAAGAAACAGGGCTTCGCTTATCGGAGGTTCACCAGATAGGTGCTTACTCTAAGGTTGACCGTGACCCAAGAGGAAGAACTGTGACTGTGGCTTATCTGGCTATCGTCGATGAGCCTGTTGCTGTCATAGGTCAAGATGATGCAGCTAAAGCAGAGTGGTGGCCATTGTCAGATTTGCCACATCTGGCTTTTGATCATTTTGATATTATGCAGGATGCTATCTGTTTGTATAATCGATTGAAGTAGGTGAAGTATGAAGAAAACAGTCTTTGCTCTTATGGCATTGTCGGTACTGACTATTGCATGCTCCAATAAAAAGAAGTCTACCGATTATTATCCTGCAGAACATTCATCATATGTCATACAGGAAAAGCCAGTAAAACCTGATACAGTACTCTCTCAGCAACCTGAAGAGAAACCAGTAGGTACAACTAACATTTCCTCGAATCGCCCGCATATTACCAAAGACAAGGAGCTGGATAATATGAGAGGTTTTGACCCAGCATCGGAGGATGATATGGATGACAATGGTATGCAGCGTTACTTTGATGCTAACGATGATGAAGCATGGGATTAAATCACAAAGAAGATATGACAAAACAACATATAGTATTTCTGACAGGTGCGGGCGTTAGTTCTGAAAGTGGATTGAGTACATTCCGTGACAAGGATGGTATCTGGACAAAGAAAGATGCCATGCAGTTGGCGAATATTGATGGGTGGAACAAAGACCCTCAGGCTGTGCTTGACTTCTACAATGCACGTCGTCGCCAACTACAGGAGGTACAACCTAACAAAGCACATCGTTTGTTGGCTGAACTGGAAGAGTGGTATGATGTCTGTATCATAACCCAAAATGTTGATGACCTCCATGAACGTGCTGGTTCGTCTCATGTAATACACCTACATGGAGAACTGTCAAAGGTGTGTTCATCTGCAGACAAAGAGAAGCCTGAATGCATAAAAGTAAGACCATTAGGTGCAGATATTAAACTTGGTGACAAGGCCAAGGACGGTAGCCAGCTTCGACCTTATATTGTTTGGTTTGGCGAACCTGTTCCCAACATGCCTGTAGCTATGAACACAGCTTTCGAGGCGGACATATTTGTCGTTATAGGTACTTCGCTATTGGTGTCACCAGCTAATATGTTGACAGCATGTTCCGGAGCGACTCATAATATTGTGATTGATCCAGGTGAAGTTGAGATTCCTGAAGGATTCCTCCATATCAAAGAAACTGCAACTGTAGGAATGGAGATGTTGTATCAGTCGCTAATGAAGTTAGCACAAAGGACATAGATGATGCTGCGAACGGCTTGTTGGAGCCTTTTAATACCAAGAGCAATCTTGTGGGTGGTACTGTCATTATGTCCAAAGAAGGGGAGCTATCAACTCCCCTTTGATAGTTTTGGTATACGTATAGAAAAGATAACAAATGAAAAAAACATAGTAATTTTGCAGTCGTAAATCAAAATTCAATTAAAATATGAAAGCAATACTATTATGTTTATCTACGTTGTTAATGGTGGCATCTTGTGAATGCCCATATCAGGACGAACTGGAACGTGCACATAAACGCAAGACCACGGGCGACGTATTCTATGCCGATAAGTTACTTGGCACATGGCAGTGCTACTACCCAATGATTATCGGTGGTGTGGAGTTTAAACAGGTCAAATTTCTTTCTAACGGCAAAGCTGATATCACCATGGCCAGACAACATGATACAGAATGGTACACAGAGACCTATGACTATTCTTACTATGGCAACACCTTGCGGTTCAGTAGGAGTGGCAGTAATATCTCCTTGACCGTTGAAGGCTATCTTTTCCCAGAGTTGTATCTCTACGACTCATATGGCCACTATACGATGGCCAAGCGTAGGGCTGATGGCTGCTAATCATTTACGAATTATCAAATAACACAATAAATATGAAGAAAATATTATTTTCGCTGTTGGCTCTCATTCTGAGCGCAGCAGCACAGGCACAAGAGATTGAGAAGATTGACAAGTTCGCATCAGGTTACATCAATGGAACCTACATGAACAAGTACAAAACCATCGATGGCGTACTCTATGCCGTCGGCTATGAAGGAACTAAGGATTGGATTCTCGTCCGTTATCCTTCAGGATGCCGTAACACATCTTATACCGTTCACGAGAACTGTCGTCGCATAGCACGTGGCGCTTTTGAGGGGGCTTCATACCTTCGAGAAATTTACCTACCTGAGACTGTGAGCTTCATAGGTGAGAATGCTTTTGCCGGATGTACATCACTTCAAGGAATTTACTTTGGTGAGAATACACCGGCCGCTGTACGTGGAATTGAAACAAGAAGCATTGACAATGCTGAGGAAGTGGCTCGCTACAATCTTTCAGGCAGGCCATGCTCTCCCAACGACAAAGGCGTACAAATCATTGTCTATGCCGATTTCTCGACAAAGACTGTCATTGTCGATTAACCTTTAAAAAATAGTTATGAATAGAAGAACGTTGCGCTGTATGAATCCGAGTATAGGTATTAAGAAGAAGCATAATATCCCTGCCCTCGATGGGGAGAAGGAGGAGTACAAGGAACCTGACACATGGACTATCATTACTGCATTAAACAGAGTGTTAGATGTTGCTGAAGATTCCCAGTTGTCAGATGAATTTTGGGAAACCTGTAAGAATCCTCTTGCTTTTCTACGTCAGGAACTTGGATTAACCAATGTTCAGATTGTAGTGTTAGCTATCATGATAGAGGCAGGTGAGGCGCTATCATGGAAAAGTCTTGGAAATTACTTAGGTTGTTCCCGAATATCTGTTATGGTTTATTCCGAGGAGATAGAAGAGCTGGTGACAAAACGTTGGCTCGTCCATAGAGGCGTACATGAGATGGGAGGTTACTACGAAGGATTCGCTCTCGTTCGAGGTGTTGTGACTGCTCTTCGTCATAACAAAAACTATATGCCAGAAAAAATCGATGGTCTGACAGAACAACAGTTTGTTGACAAATTGGAAAGTCATGTGGGTAAGCATATGGATGACCGTTGTGTTAATTTCGCAGATGATGAAGAGTGGATGCTTCAGTTAGTTAAAGCCAATCCTCATTTACCACTATGTCATGAAGTGTTACGATTTCACGACATCCATGTTCAGTCACTTCTGTTGATGATAGTTTTTGACTATGCCCAATGGGAGGGCACTGATGGCGAAGGCCTTACCTTTCAGACTATCAGCAGTCTTTACCCTGAAGACTACGAATGCGATGGTTTGCGTTTTCATCTCAGAGAGGGTACTCATCCTTTAATTGAATGTGGTTTCATTGAGCATAAATGTGTGGAGGGACAGGCTGATACAGAACAGTACATGCTTACCAATAAGGCTAAGTCCGAACTTCTTTCAGCCTATAGACCAAGTCATTCAAAATGCAGGACCCTTCCAAACTACAGTCGATTTTTGAAGAGCCATAATTCCATCAAGGAGAAACCGCTCTTCTTCAATACCTCTGAGAGGGAACAAGTGCAACGTCTAATGAGTCTATTAAGCACCGAGCATCTTCCTTCAGTACAACGCAGGTTGGAAGAGCAGGGCATGCGCAAAGGTTTTGCTTGCCTATTCTATGGCGCACCAGGAACAGGCAAGACAGAAACAGTTCTTCAGATAGCCCGTCAGACAGGTCGTGACTTAATGCAGGTAAACATAGCAGGACTACGCGATAAGTTCGTCGGCGAGAGCGAGAAGAATATCAGGGCTATTTTTGAGCGTTATCGTAAGCTCTGTAGTAACTCAGATGTGATGCCAATCCTTTTTTTCAATGAAGCTGATGCCATTATCAACAAACGCACAGAAAATGTAGCTCATTCTGTCGATAAGATGGATAATGCCATGCAGAATATCATTCTTCAAGAAATAGAAGACCTTGATGGCATCCTTATCGCTACAACAAATCTTACAAGCAATCTCGACCATGCTTTTGAGCGTCGTTTCCTTTTCAAAGTAGAATTTCATAAGCCTAACATTGCCGTTAAAACTCAGATTTGGCAGTCAATGCTGAAAGATCTCAGCTACGACGAGGCTCAACAGCTCGCCTCTCACTTTGACTTTTCGGGAGGTCAAATCGAGAATATTGCTCGCAAACGTACTGTTGATTATATCCTTTCCGGCAAATATGCTTCTATTGAAGAGATTGAGGACTATTGCCGTGCAGAGCAACTTGCCAACAGTAAAAACGGAAGACGTATAGGTTTTACATCATGAACAGTATAGCGTATGAAGAAAATCATCAGTACAAAAGGACTTCCTGATGGCTGGCATGATGCTCCATGGACTGTCGAAGCAATCCACGACAGAATAGATTTCAAGCTTTCAGTGTGTTACAGACAGGACTATGGCGATGACATACAGGTCACGCCCAAGTTCTTCTATGAATTGGCCGACTCTCAGGTATGTGCAATGGAACTATCCTATACCATTGACAACCCTATTCCCAAACGGTTGGAATCGTTCCGTGAAGCCTGCGAGAATTTTTATAATCTATACAACTTTGAGGTGGATAAAGGTGACAGTACCCCCAGGGTATATATACGTGTCACCGACCTTTACGATATGGCTTCGTTTATTCAAGTCCTTCAATGTATGAATGTTAGCTTAGAATCGCTCTTCTGCGCTGTTGATGCCAGTCTCACAACAGAGGATGCCATTTATTCCCCTTCTGGTTCATACATCATACAATTACCAAATATTCCTCAATATAGTATCAAGGAAGGAACTATGTTTATATCGCCAGCTGCGGGGAGGTATAGTAGTAAACTGCAGAAGCTAGACATACCTTTAAGTATGTTGTTCGATGAAGGATCACTTGTCGAATATCCCAAGGGCCTAAAGATAAGAAAATGGGACACTCATTATGATGGAACTCCAGAAGAATATGAAGAAGTAGAAGATGAGGAGCCTTTTTTCGTTGATGAAAAAGGTGTAGCTTACTCCAAAGACGGAAAGAAACTGAAGTTCTGTCGATACACTTTCAATGAGACTCGTTATGAGGTATCTGATGGTGTGGAGGAAATAGAGGAATTCGCATTCCTATCTTGTCGCCACTATTTGGAATTGTCGATTCCTCATTCCACAAAGATTATTGGTGATACAATATTTGGTAATGGTGGCGTTATAATAATTAGAGATTAATGCAGAATTAGACATGAAGTATAAGTTTGAAGTGAAGGTCGCTCTGACCTATAAGGACAAGGACATTGAAGTTGAGGTGGAGCTCTCTGACAAAGAAGTGGCTCGAATCAAGGAGCTTGTTGCTGCCAGTACAGCAACCGATAACGAGCCCAATGATGGAGATGATTATGTTCCTGAGAAAAGTCTTCTGTATATCTTCGAAGAGAACGATTCAGAACTCTACGAGAAGTTTTGGGATCTTATCATACCTGCAGTGTTCGTTGAGATACTAATTGACGGTTTCAATAATGGCTATATTGAGAAGGACAGAAAAGACGAGTTTGATGATTACCATGAAGCCGACTTCGATGAACTTTACAACATGTATGGCGAGAATATAGAGTTTGAGCACTCCAGCTGCTGTATTTGTAAGATTCCAGAAAGGTGGCTGTCATAGTGTAGCCATACTCCAGCCATGCTCAAACTGTAGCTTAGAGTATGGCAAGAAACGAATTACAGCTTGAGTAGAAAATAGATAAGGTATAAGTAAAGACTGTTTATATGCTTTTTTCGAAAGCTTTTCAATTCTCTTTGGCTTTTCAAAATAAAACAGTATCTTTGCACCAGATTTCCAAAGAGTATTATTTGTGAGGTTTTTCGATGACAATTGATAAAATAATAAGGAGACTATGGCAAATTTGGATGAGAATATAATTTTTGAGCCAACGGGATTCGACTATGTAAATCCCAAAGCAGAGGTCGTAATTGTTGGTATTACACCGGGGAACTCACAACTTAACGGCAGCCGGGATGGGATGTCACCACTTGAGATCAAAAGAAAGTATGCCTTTGCTGGCTCAATGAGGCACTGGTTGGTGAGCATGTTGGATTATATAGGCATAAATCAACTTTTGAATATTGAAACTTGTAGCTCTTTATGGGGAGATGACTTTGACAAAGTTGATATGACATCATTACTGAAAGATGCAACCTACGAAATAAAGAAGGATGGTAGCAGAGAAATGTTCAGACATGCATCAAAGATTGAGAAATCAGAGAAGCTAACTCGTATGTTAGAAGATGGCTTTGTAAAAAACTGCGGCAAATATGAGAATTCTGTTCTTTATGTAGCATGTGGCCCTGGTGTTTACAATATTTTGAAAAAGCTATATAATGAAAAAAAAATGGACGGTTTTGTCGCAGGGATAGCTCATCCCAGCGGAGCGAATCTAGGAAGAATCTTGTGTTATATGGGTCAGAAAGAGCCAATGAACCCTTCGTACAAATGGTGTCTTGAAAAGGCTGAGGAAGCAAAGAATTTAGTGTCATTTCTCGAAATACATCGTTCACAAACAGAACAAATCAAGAAATAAGCAAGCGTTTTCATTATGGAAGAGAATTGGTTTGATAAAGGTTTGAAGTATTGGGAAAAGAAGGACTACGAACAGGCTTACGAGTGCTTCTGTGAAGGTGACAAAGAAGGAAATGCCGATTGCACAGAGCAGTTGGGATTATGCTATCAATGGGGGCATGGTGTAGATACGGACTTACAAAAGGCGGCTTTTTATAACGAGAAAGCAGCTAAGGCTGGAGTTCCAATGGCTATGTATGACACCGGACTCAACTATGAACGGGGGCAAGGTGTACAGCAAGATATTAAAAGAGCTTTGTTCTGGTTGGAGAAAGCGGCTGAGAAAGAATATGCTGATGCATATCTGGAACTAGGGAACTTATATTATTATGGAGAGTATGTACAGAAAGACCATGAGAAGAGTTTCAAGTATTACCAACATGGAGCTGAATTGGGTGAAAACAGGTCGAAAACAGGATTAGCCGAGTTTTACATTGAAGGGGAAATAGTAGAAAAAGATCTTGAAAAGGCCAAGATGCTTTATCGAGAAGCTTTTGACAGCTATTATGAAATGGCTAACGTTGACAATGACTGTGTAGCTCAATTCTGGTTGGGAACAATATATTCCGATGGACTTCCTATATTGGATATAACTCTCGATTATAACCAAGCAGCAGAATGGTATCTAAAGGCTGCACTGCAGAATCACGACGATGCTCAAAATAATCTTGGAATCATGTACACTCATGGTATGGGAGTAGTACAAGACTACAAACAAGCTTTTGAGTGGTTCGTGAAAGCATCGAAAAGAAAGAATGTGGTTGCGATGAGCAATGTGGCCAATTGCTATTATAGCGGCAAGGGGGTAGAGCAAGACTACGGCAAGGCTGCCGAATATCACAGCAAGGCTGCACATCTGGGTTATGCCAATAGTCAAGAGGTGCTGGGCGAGATGTATCTGGACGGAAAGGGTATAGAACAAAATAATGCAAAGGGAGCTTACTGGCTGAAAGTTGCATGCGAAAATGGCGAACGATCAGCCTTTGCTCCCATGGGTGACTGCTACAGAAAAGGCCGAGGCGTAGAAAAGGACGAGAAGAAGGCCTTTGAACTTTACCAACAAGGAGCAAGTATGGGAAATCTGAGATCGAAGGTATCGATGGCCGAATGTCTGATTGAAGGCTGGGGCACAAAATTTGAAGATAAACAGGCTTTCAAAATACTTGCATCGATATGCAATGAAGAGGAGAATTACAGAGAGAACCTTGTTACTGTTACCTCCCACGACGACGAGAAAGGTGTTACATTCTATGAGAACCCTCTTGATGAAATTAGTATAAAACACTATGCCAAGGCCTATTATCTGTTGGGGACGTTGACCTATACCAGAAAGGGAACTGATGGTGCAAATCCATCGAAAGCCTTGGCTCTTTTGAGAATGGCAGAAAGATTGGGATACGAAGACAAAGGCCATCCTGAACTGACAGCTGAAAAGTTGATAGACAAGATTGAAAGTGAAAACCAAGATTTAGAAGGAACAAGCAATATCTATATTGAAATCAGAGACTTGAAGAAACGTGGCAGAATGGGAAGGTTTGACATCTATGTCCATCATGCTGACGGAACTGAGTCGAATGTAAGATTTGGCACTGACAGGCGTAAATTCTGTTATCTACTGCTGTTACTATTGGTGTCAAATAAGGAATCTGTACAAGGCTTGATGGCTCGTTATTTCTGCTATGGAAGAGATCGACTTGTCAGTCTAGCTAGAATTACAGAATTGGCAGATGAAGAAGGACCTGAAAAATGGATTGAAAAATTCATATATGCAGATGAGTATGATAAAGATAGTAAGGAGTGGCGTTACAAATATACTAACTGGATGTATTCAAATGAACAAAGAAAAGCCTCAGAATTCTTCAAAGAGGTTTGTAGCGCAGATGAGTTAGAATTATATCAGATAAGATCGACAGGAGGGAGGGACAGTATCGCCTCTATAGCAATTAGACCAGAGCAGATTGTTATACCAGATTCCCTTATTAAGTATACAAAGAATCTACCTTCACGGAAGCTTATGCTTAGTTATAAATCGGTTGGGAATAGGCCTCAGAATATTGCAATTACAAAGAAACTCAATCCGAATAAATATGAAGAATGGAATGAGGATGTTGAGTCGAATGGACAATTGATGGAATAGGCTATTGACAAAGCGCCGAGGCTCGATGCCTCGGCGCTTTTAGGGAAACCGGAGTTCCTGAATAAAGGAGTGTTTACCCCCACGGGTGAAACATTACTTTACCTCGAAACTTAGAAGTTTAACCTTATTATCACCAAATGTCTTATGTTTATACTCGAAGGTGTATTCTATATTTCGTGAATCAAGTATGGTGTCATTCTCGTCAAGTAAAACAATAGTCGACTTATATGAATATTCGCCACTATCTTTAATTCCTAAATTTGCATCAAAAAGACTAAAGTAATAATTATATTCGTCCTCTATTGCGCATACAGAACCATTTTCACAAACAATATTTCCTTTTTTATTTAATTGAATATTATCCTCAATTGTTATCTCGTTCCCGAATGATAGGGGTTTAAATGTTCCCTTGATTTTAAATAATTTGCCTTCACAATTATCAAAAAAGAGTGAGCATCCTATTGTAATAAATAAATCCCATCCTTTAAAGCAACGACTGCAGCTATCGTAAACCTTTGATATCTTGGCAGTTGCTTTATTTTCTTCAGATATATCATTGAGAGTGTCTATGTCCTCTTGTAAGCCAAGTTCTGATGCTTTAGCAAATAGTTCCTCTGCCTTCTTTAAATCTTGCTTTACTCCATTCCCATCACGGTATAAAATTCCTAGATTGCGATATGCCCAGGGGAATTTCTGTTCTATGGCTTTTTCATACCATTTGATGGCCTCTTCATAGTTGAATTCTATATCGGCATAAAGCACTCCTAGTCGATTCTGGGCTTCAGCATAGCCCAACTCTGCAGCCTTGAGATACCACATCTTAGCTTTTTTGAAATCAACAAGGCTTTGTTGATAATACTCGCCCAGTTCACACATTGCATCCAGATATCCTAACTCTGCTGATTTCTTAAACCATTCAGCGGCTTGCTCCACATCTACTTCAACGCCAAAACCATTCTTGTAACAACATCCAAGATTAAACATTCCCACATCAGAACCTTTCTTGGCAGCTTCATTGAACCAATAGAAGGACTGTTCTGGGTTAGCTTCAAATTCATCATTGCCCATGTAAATAAAACCAATTTGATTCATTGCCGTTTCATCTCCAAGAGCAGCAGCCATTTTATAGTTTTCAAGTGCTTTGTTGACATCCTTTTCAACTCCCCACCCATTTAAGTATAATGATCCTAAAACAAGGTAGCCACCACATTCATCATCTTCAGCTGCAATAGTTGCATAATCAAAGGCTTTCTTGTAATCACATTTCTCTTCACTAAATGCATACAGCTCAGCAAGTAGTTGTGCAGCATCACCATTCTCATATTCTTTGTACAGCTCTATCATACGCTTTTCTGCTTCGTTATGGTTTTGCTCTACAATTGGCTCCCAGCCGTAATAATAGCCCATACTCATCAAGTAATATGCAAACTTATCTCCAGCTTGTTCTGCTTCTTTGAGCATAGAAGCGCCTTTCATGACGTTGTCTTTGTCTGACTCACGCAAGAGGATTCCTCCCAATAACATTTTTGCTTCTGCAACACCTTGTTTTGCAAATGGTGTAAGCTCCTCTATTGCAACATCACGCTCTTCCTGCGGAATAGTACGGGGAAAACCTTTCTTGTCGTAATACTTGGCGAAGCGTGGGTCTTTTTCATTAAATGTACGTTCTACAGATTTTGGTTCTGTTACTTCATTTGCTGCCGCAACCTGTTCCGTAAGTTTTGCTCCGCATTCTGGACAGAACTTACCAGATTTTGCTTTGTATCCACAAGACGGACACACTAGTTCTGGAGTAACTTCTTGAAGTTTGCCTCCACACTCTAGGCAAAATTTGCCAGATTCATACTGCCTTCCGCAGTCAGGACATACTAGTTTCATAATTGTATCTGATTATAATTTGTTTATTTAAACTTCTTTAATTTCGATTTCCATACATCAGCCAACATGGCATTGCCTTTTTGGGTATATAAATCAATCATCATCTGTACGAAAATAGGATTCTTTTTGAAATCGTCATCAAGTTTAATGCGACGTTCAGCCTCGTCTAAGTCCTGTGGGATGACTTTACCATAGAGGTGAAAGTATGCCATAAATGCCCCTGCTTCGTATATACCATGTTCTGAGGCTGTTTTAATAGCGTCATATGCCAACCTGAGATTGGAAGCGCTTGTTTTTTCCTGTATATAGAGTTGACCTAGAAGAAATTGGCTTTGATAGTAGTTTTTTGGCGCTGTTAATAAGACAGACTTCAATTCGGCTAATTCCGAAGCGTCAAGTATACGCAAATATCCAAATTCGTCAATATAAGGCAGCATTGATTGAGGGTCAAATTTCGTTACAGCAGAAGCTTGTTTCGTGCTTTCTTCTGCAATACATTCGGCTTCTTCTTGGTGTTTCTTCTCTTCAGCAAGACGCGTAGCCTCTGCCTCTTCCTGCTTTTTCTTCTCCTCAGCTAATCGCTCGGCTTCTTCCTGACGTTTCTTCTCTTCGGCAATACGTTTGGCTTCTGCCTCTGCTTGCTTTTTCTTCTCCTCAGCTAATCGCTCAGCTTCTTCCTGGCGTTTCTTCTCTTCGGCAACACGTTTTGCTTCTGCCTCTGCTTGCTTTTTCTTCTCTTCAGCAATACGCTTGGCTTCAGCTTCTGACTGTAATCGTTTCTGTTCCGAATTATAAGAGCCTATTTCTGCAAATAAATTACTTGTGTAGAATACGCCATCTTTTTTCATTTGCTTCAATTCCTCAGAAGACAACATATCCCCATACAACAACGTATATAAGCACGTTGTAAGATTCGTGAGGTACGGAGAATGTTCTCCACTAATGTTGTCAAATAGAGATTTTGCCGTATCAATATCCTTATCGATGAGTGCATTCACAGAGGCGAGTACAAAAACATTCTCTTGAGGAATAGTATCTGTCCATTTATCACCAACATCAGCAACTAAAAGTTCCGACTTTTCTATATTACCTAACCGACGATAAGCTATGGAAGACCAGAACGTCTGCCAATATTTATCTTCATAATGACTTTCATATTCTTCAGTGCATTCCTTGGGATGAAGGACTGCCTGAAGCATATAATAAGTAAATTGTATCTCCTCTGCAGAATAGCGCTGAACCATTGCCTTCATTTGGGCCATCAGGCGATTAACCATATCAAGACGGTTTGCTATGATGGCAGTCTTGATATTGTTATAAGTGATCTGATGAACGGGTGACAAAGAAGATGATTTGCGCTCTGAACGTTTAGCAACCTCAGATAAAATCTTATTGGCAGAGGTCTCGTCTAGCCCTAATCGATACCGCAAGTCATCCAACTTGCGCTTCCCCTCAGAGGTCATTATACCATTGCTATATACTTTGAGGCATTCTTCACGGAAAGCAAGCTCTTTTTCGTGTTTCAATTCCTCTGGGGTCTTTTCACGCTCAACCTGAGTGATGTTATTCGTAATAACATTATGTGAATCAACATTACTTGTAGTAGTGTTGACGGTGTTATTACTTACAGAATGGTTATCAGACATGTTGACACCACCCGATATGGCATTTGCATCCCCCAGATTCAAGTTAAAACCTGCAGGCTGCTGTGGTTTAGGAATCAAGGCTGTTCCATCTAATGGACAAGCCATGAACTCATCTGGCCACTCTTTATTGCATTTGGGACAAATTTTACTCATAAATAATCTCAAATCATTTTTTTGTAAAGTATAAGCCTAGCGACTCACTTCTTCATAGATTTGTTCAATAGACAACAAATAAGTATTGCCTATATTCCCATCAATATCACATAGATGCCAATTTACATCTACATAAATAACCCGGATCTCGCCTTTCTCAAAATAGCTTACATTTCCTCTATGAACGAGGGTAAAGCCTTCATTTCCTAATGTCTCTGGAGTTATCTTTGTCATAATTATCACCTTGATTCCAAAACTTCTTTAATATTTCCATTTTTATCCGTTTGAACGATATAGAACTCAGGGTACAATTGATTCTTCCTTGAATATGTCAAGTTGTATGATTGTTGACCATTGTATTCTACGGATTCTATTCGAGTAAGATTTTCTTCATCAAGCTCAAGCTTGTCATAAAGTAGAGTGCGAATCTTTTCATCTAACAACTTTAAGTTATTATCTACGAGTGTTCTTGCACGATTGAGTACAGCATCAATACCTTGCTCAAATCGGTCAAACTCCGTTTTGTAATTCACATCTGGAAGTTCCTTCGGCTCAACAGCAAACGACTTAAATGACTCTTTTAATTGACGAGTGGCATCCTGAGGCGACAGATATAAGGTTGGGCATCCAAACAGATTGAACTGATTCAAAGTCAAAAACACCAAGTCTTTATTCTCGTACTTCGCACGATAATTAAGGTAGTCAATCTTGGCGTGAAGAAGGGCATAACCAGCTGGTTCGCCTTGAATCAGATAACAGGCATAAAGCTTAAGCATAGCTTCGGCATATCCAGCAGGCATTAAGAGATCAATGGCGCTAATGCTTTCGTTGATGTGGTCAGTAGCGGAACCACTACCTATCACGTTACTACACATGCTACATGTGCATGAGCCTGTAAAAAGTAGCACATTGCCTTCATAGAATGCCGTCAGGAGCATTGAATCCTCACGGTCATATATTTCATAATCTGATACAGAACCGTCATTATTGTCAAAATAGTATTGACCATATCTAGCTCCATAGCATGGAAAAGCATTTATTATGGGAACCTGCAATTGCTTCATTAGTTCAACAGTCATTCCCCAATATGCAGTTTGTTCCTCTGCTCCTAGATAACCAGACACACTCTTATTGGGTGACCCATGCAAGTTTATGAAGAGCATATCTGTTTTTTTAAGATACTGTTTGTATTGCTCTACATTTTCATTACTGATATATTCTTCGCCCAAGACATCCAAAGTCGGACATAGGAACATGTTGTCCTTAGATAGAATGCCATCATTAGACAATTGTTGCTGCGGTAACTTCGCCATAACATCTGCAGAAGTCCAAGTCCAGTCATTGCAGCCTGTCTGTCCCGAGTTTGATGTCATCAAAGCATAGGTAAACGGAATTCCGCACTCTAAGACCTCCAAAGCACGACTAAAATATGCACCCAAGTCCTGTTCAATTGTAGATTCAAGTTTTCCTCCACCAACATAATCAAGTGGAAGACGTGCCACATTAAAGATTGCGTCTTTAATTGATACCCTCTTCCAAGCATAATCTATAGGGAAGCAATATAGTAAATCGGAATCCTCAATCGTCTTGATGTCATGACCAACAGAGGCATAGAAGTCTGGCATTGGAATAATATCACTGCCTCCAATTATAAATAATGGAGTGTAAGCAGATCTCTTAATGCCAACTCCTTCTGCATAATCAGCAAGTAATTGCGCATAATCCATCCACGAAGCATCTTTCTCTAAGACACCAACCATATCCTTTGAGCCCAAATCGATTAGCTCCCATTGGAAATCACTGAGTTCAAATGATTTAGATATAAAGTTGTTAATAATCCTACGAACATCCTTAGAGCTAGTATTGTTATACTTCTTGGCTATCAAGCTTGAATTCGTTAGGATGATACCATCGGAATTCCTTTTTGCAGAACGAATCTCAAGAGAGGCATCCTGGTCGATTTGGGAATCTATGCACGAATCTTTCTCTTTTTCTGATGGTTGTGAGTTTTGACCACGAGCACGAGAAAGATACTCGTCAAGTTTGCTCTCCGGGCGCACTTTTACAGCTTCCGATCGAATTCCATGCTGCAAATGTAGCCATCCTGATTGACACTGGCTACATTTGCTACCTCCCATATTATAGCCATTACCTGGTCCAGAATGACTGCCGAAGCAATCCATGCAAATACGATATCCACATGTGTCACATATATACCAGGTCCAATCTTCGACATATTGATGCCCACATTTTTGGCATGGAATAAACATTGACATAGTTATCTCTTATTATGAACCACCATATTTTTTCTCCAAGAAAGGAAGAAGTTCGTCCACTTCTGCAACTGTTAGTGACTCTCCGTTAACTTCCAATTCTGTTTCTGGATCAATAGTACCATTAAGTATAAGGTTTCCGATTTCCTTTAAAGTATAATCCGCTCCGAAATCAGGTAAGTAGTAAGGAGCTTTCTCTTTGGATTCTTTCTCTATCTTACCACCTGTCTTTGCAGCTGCCTTTATTTCCTCTTGGGTCACCTTCGTTGTGTAATTAAGGGCTTTGTCCTGAGCTGCGTCTGTACGCTTTTGCTCATGCTCCATTTGCTTATGATACTCATCCTTCATAGCTTCTGTTTGAGCATGGCGAGCTCCTGCAACATTTTGGATAGCATCTAAATTCGCTTGCTGTTGAGCTGCCTGGCCAGCAGCCATATTCGTTGCCATAGTAGCATTAGTCTGCATAGCTCCTTGCATCATTTCCATCATCTGTTTCATCATCGCAGCTTGTTGTGCTTGATTAGAAGAGCTGCTTTCGGCCTGCATCTGAAGCATTCGCTCGTACATTTCACGTTCCTTCTCACCACCTTTACCCGCAGCAAAGGATTCAGCAAATGCTTTTTGAGCAGCCGCGTCCATACCAGCTATGCCAGTAGCCATCAGTTGTTCTGCGGTCATATTTTGCTGAGCTGCAATACGAGCCATCTCTTCTTGGTGCGCCTTCTCTGCCAACTCTTGTTCATGCTGTTGCATTGCTTGCATATTTTGACGAGCAATTTCTGCTTTTTGGCGCAAGATATCCATCTCGTTCTGACTCCGCTCCTTCTCAATTTCAAGCCCATCTTTAGCCTCTCTATGTGTACGTTCATATTCAGCATCCTTTTGACGCTGCTCAAAGTCAAAATCCTTTTCTCTGCGAGAATCTGCAAAATTTGCGTCTTTCTCACGACGAGAATCGGAATATTCATCTTGGCGGCGAGCTGTGGCTATATCATGTTCTTGTTCTACATCGTCAAGCTGGAATTGACGGGCCTGACTCTTCCTCAGTTCTTCGAAGCGGATGTCTGTCAACTCAGCCTCTGCAAGAAGTTCACTCTTATGCAACTGCAATTCAAGTTGCACGCGTGACATATTCGTACGATTAGCAGCTTGCATCTGGAATTCAGCTGAAACCTGCTCTCTATCAAACTTTTTATCTCGAATGCTGCTTTCAAGGGCATCATACTCATCTTCACTAATAAGACGATTCCCTTTTAGTTTCAGAAGTGCCGCAAGCTCTTCGTTCTCAGTCTGAGCCTCGCGAATGCGTTTCTGACTTTGCAAAAGTTGTACGAAAGCCTCCATCTCATCTTCGTGGAGAAGCTGATCCTTATTAATTTCGTCCAGTTCTTTGCGTAAATCGAGTTCTGTTTTAGCTTCTGTTACTTTTTGCTGATTTTCAACAGACTGAAGACGATTCTTAAACTCATTGGTACGTGTCAAGTAATCTATCTCCTTATCTGTGCAGAACAACTTTTCTTCAATTGCGCGGAAACGTTCAAATGCTTCATTCTCAGTTGTAATATCAAGTACATTGCTAATACCTATACCATGTAGCAATTCCTTGCTTTGTGTCATTAAATCATAACTGATTGAAGCCATCAAATCTTGTGGCAGCAAATCTCCATCAGCAGCATAATTCTGCATTGCTCGTTGGAGTGTGGTTCGCATGAAAGTGTTCAACGCGACACGAAGATCGTTTACTGAATAGGAATTACGATCCATCAGATATGTCGTTCTAAACTCATGGAAGTCATAAATGCGAGCCTCCATGGCAACGGCCACATCAATAGTAAGCGTCTTTGTGCGGATTTTGAATGGCGCAAATTCCATTGTGTTGCTTCCATCTTCAGCTGCTACAGGACGAATACCCATTGTGAAATTAACAACACCATCGCGCTTCAAAACTACAGAGACAACAGATTTAGATGTAATCCGGCGAATTTGTTCCTGTGTGCGCTCTTTGTCTTTTTTCAACTCTTCACGAATAGCGTCATGACTGTGATAGAAGAAATTAGCCACGCTACGACCAATTCGACCTAGTTTCTGTACTAGACCTTCTTTAGCACGGATTGCAGCTTCGTCCTCTTCCTTTTCTTTGCGTGCATCATTATGTATTTTCTCTGTTGCGAAAGAATAAACACCGCCTTGCATTTCAGCTGCTTCAACACCATCAATGAAAAGAACTGCCGTTACTCCTTCCTGAACATATACGCCGTCAGCGTCTGACATTTCAATGAATTCCTGAGCAGATATATTACGAGCAATCTGACCTGGAGCTATTGTCCATGAGACATAGTGCTTCTTATGATCCTTTCCAACAGACAAAACATTCACATCTGCTTTAGTTTTTACAGAAGAAACGGGCTCAGAAGAAGATGGTGATGACGCTGCTGTCGATGACGGCTTTTCACTTTGAGTTGAATGGGGGGTCGAAACACCTGCCGGAGCAGAATTCATTGGGTGTACATCTGCTAATATACTAACATCATTACCCTGCTCCTTCCACTTGTTAATCAAACGAGCACTGTCATTTGGATTATTTCTGGCGTACTCTTTGAACTTTTCCGGGTCTTTTATGGCCTTTGGGTAAGACCAAAAAATACCCGTAAACAACTTGGTATTCGAAGCTTGCTGGGGTTCTTCACTCTTGGGTGCTTCCGTTGCAGGAGCATTCAATGGCTGTTTGCACTTCGGACAAACTTTGTACATTGGGAGGATTCTGTCGAATCCGCAATTTGGACATTTCATATGATAGTAATTATTTTTTTTGATTTGTAGGTATCAAGAGATCTTGGATATTCATTTCTAGAGCATTGGCAATATCTAATAGCGTATCCATGCTTGGTTGGATTGTATTTGTACACCACTTTGATACTGTTGCTGGATTTCTCCCGATTTGTTCGGAAAGCCATTTTGCAGTACGCTTCTTCTCAGCTAAAACCACTTTTATACGATTAACTTCTTTCATTTATATGTAAATTTAATTGCCTCAGGGGCAAAGATACAAAAAAAATCCGAAATTAAAAATAATGGCTACCAAAAAATCGAGATTAAATACAAAAATAACACATTTTTAACATATTAGATGGTTTTGAGTTGGTTCAAAACAGTGTTTTAGAACACAAATCATGTAACACCTCTCTTGGAAATTACCAATTAGTTTTGTTTCATTCATAACGACCTTGCCTTTCTTTTTTTCTTTATGGCTGCAAAATTATGAATTTATGGGATAATTATACCTCATGTTATACGTATAGCCCTCAAAATCTATCATCCATCAAATGTAAGACCCGTATCACATGTGAAGATGATACGGGTCTTTGCATTGATACTCATAACAAATTAATCCTCTTCGAAGAACTTGCCTTTAGGCATTGGGGCGGCTTCGGCGACGCAGCAGTTGTAGCGTTCGCGGCTGCGGCGTTCGCGGGCAAACATGGCCTTGGTACCTTCCTCGTCCTGCTGGAACTCCATGTGTTCCTCGATGGCGAAGGACTGGGCCATGGTCTCGACATCAAGGTTGTCGGTGCCGATGAGCGTAAAGGTCCAGTTCTGGTTCTTCAGCTTCTCAATCATCGTGCGAACCATCTTCAGGGTCCACTCCTCAGAGCTGTTCTCTTCTCCGTCGGTGATGATGGTGACGAGTACGTGGTCGCCATCTTCCACCTGAGCGTTAACCTTGGCGATACCCTTGCCTATGGCATCATAGAGGGGGGTGCCACCACCGGGGTTGTAGGCTTTCCAGTCGAGTTTCTTGGTGCGCGAGGCAGGGGCATTGTCGTAGTGCCAGGTGGTGTGGCCGCTGTCGAAGGTAAGGAGGGTGACACGCTGCTCCTGGTCGGGGTATTTCTTCTGCATCT
>OCVV012853962.1_pt1 | contig 43070 bp, 71 predicted proteins | sample 1539721 | NCBI WGS metagenome assembly OCVV01 (sample SAMN02144230, study PRJEB22623) | gut metagenome | biome: sheep rumen | host: Ovis aries | place: New Zealand | reverse complement strand
ACTTTCTCCCTGTCCACTTCATCACCACCAATTCTTGATTTTGTAGTGCCTTTTGATAATTCTCAATCTTAATCTATCAATCAGACATTTGGTTTTGCACAACATCCGTATTCTACTGTCGCAAACCTCACAACAGTCCTGTGCTTCGCAAAAGCCGTATGTAGCTGACTTGTATTGGGTATGATTATTTGCCCATCGTAAGCTTTCTACTTCTGCCAACGGAGGCCAATTAATCAGTTTCTGCCGTCCGCGACCGATTCTCATTCCCACTTCACCGCCTTACCATTCTTTTACCGTAAGCCCGCCGTATTTTCCCGGCTTAAGCGCTTTGCGATTACCAATCCATTGCCGACAACGCTGGCATTTGTCCAAAGGTTCACCGATTTCTTTGCCGCCATATTTTGTCTCATGCCCTTTGCAGTATATTTTGCCGTTAACTTCTGCTTGTTCCGCTGTTCTGCATTCAAACATTGAGGTTGCATTCATTCCCATTTCACCGCCTGTCCCCGTTGCGCTCTTTCTCGAGCATTTTGGCGATCATCATCAATTGATCAGCTATTTTTGTTCCATCTATCATCCCATGGAAATAATTATTGTCCCGGGATATCTCACGCAGAATTAGAAAGCCAAAGAACATGGTGACTACAAGCGCTCCAACCAATCCACCAACGATAATATCTGTCCAGTTCATTTTCCCTACTCCTTCAGCGTTTTATTTGGTCAGTAATACCTCGCTTTGTTCAAATCCTCAGTTGTGAAGAATATTCCTTCTGTTCCAAAGTCGCATGGGATATAAATAAGGTCTGGTATTTCAGCAATCAAATCTCTGAACTCACGCATATCGCCAATCCGTACAGCATATTCGTCATCTACGTGATACGTTCCGTAATCATCGTGTTGCTTGAACCAATCATTTATCATCTGAATATGCTCGTCATACATCCTGTTCCACCTCGTCCTCATAAAAGCTGATTTCCAGATACATCCGCTTTTTCTCATAGTTCGTAACACTACCGCTTAACCTCGCATTGCCGCTGATAATTTCCTTCAGAATTTTAGTAAGAAACGCATCACCCAACGTATGCGGATATGGCTTTTCTTCCTGCTCCTTAACAAAATTCAGAAGGTCTTTCTGCAATTCCATGTCAATCTGTTCAAGCAGTCCCATAATTTCATCTTCCTTCTAACTTATTTATTCACTTAAAGCTTACGCAAACTTTCTGTAGTCTTGTTTTGTGTCTTCCTCGTTAATCATGACATAGGCCATGGTTGTGTCGATTTTGTCATGTCCGAGAAGGTGCTGAACCTCTTGCACTGGCATGCCGCGCCTTGCGAGATTCGTTGCATATGTCCTGCGGAACTTGTGCGGATGAACATGCTCAACGCCAGCCAAATTACCGATCTTGTTCAGCATGATCCGTACGCCGCCAGGTTGAAGCCGCTCACCTCTTCTGCCAACAAACAGAGCTTCATTATTGTCTGTTCTGCTCTCCAGATACTGCTCAATCAACATGGCAGCCACATCACTGATGTAGACTTTCCGCTCCTTGTTGCCCTTGCCATGGACAATGCATTCGCGCCAGTAGAGATCAACAGAATCCCGGTTGAGTTCCGTCATTTCACTGACCCGGCAGCCGGAAGAAGCAAGGAAGTGCAGAATTGCTCTGTCGCGGATCTCGTAACAACACTCGTTCAGCTTCGCAAACTCGATGTCCGTATAGGTTAGCTTCTTCTTCTTAGCCACTTTGATTACACCTACATTCGCCATAGGATTTTTATCGATCAGGCTTTCCCGGAACAGCCAACCGAAGTAAGAGGACAATACCTGTCTGTTCCCTTCCAGCGTTGAGTCTGCTATCCCTCTGGCCTTCTCATGAGCCAACCAGTTCCTGATGTGGTACACATTGACTTTCCGTGTGCTAACCTTTGCGAAATCCATGAACCGCTTGATGATGTATGCATACCGAAACATCGTTTTCTTACTTCTTCCCTGTACAAGCATGGAAGCCACAAACGAGGTAAGCAGATCATCCGGCACGTTTTCGTCATACATGTCAACCTGTCTCACATCAAATCCTTCCAGGATGTCACTGACAATGCTTAAACAAACAACCATGTCTGTCTGTGTTAACTTACTCGACAGCCCTTCCTCTGTTTGCCTGAGAAAAGCCATCTTGGCATCGATTGCCATCTCTTTCTACCTCCATCAATCGTAACGTACCGACAAGCGGATTAAACAAATACCGTTTGCCGCCAACCTTACGGGCAACGATGAATGCCTTGTCTTTCTGCCGTGTTTTCCATGCATCCCAGGGTGAAGTACTCCACCTCAGAACAGCAGTACCAAGAACAGCACCGACAAGGTATTCACCGTCACGCCCGATTACAATGCCCGTTAATTCACGAGGATCCGGTTTCATCTCTGCTCCTTGACCGTTTAGCCATCCTGCAATTCTCCTGCGTTTTACACCGCACAATTACCGCATTGGATGCAGGATCATCCTTAACACTCAGAATGCACTGCTTACAGCTTTCACATCTGCGATCCGGGAACGCACTGACGATTTCCATCTGCTTCACCTTCTTTCTGCTCCTGTTTCATTCTGTGTTCGATGATCGAGGAAGCCATCACGAGCATCCCGACAAGCAATTCATTCTTGCCGTACTTCTCATACAGTTTGTTTGCATCGTCCCAGAAAGCAGTCCAGGATTCTGCCGTGTTCGGCATCAGATAGTGAGTATCAAATAAAATGTATACTTCACGCCAGATCTCTCTAATTTCGTTAGGGACATTAGTCATAACGAATAAAGCCCTCTCCATAAATCTGATTGCAAATGTCGAAAACTTTCTTAAAACCCAAACCTTTTTCTGATGGAATCCAGACTTTTTTAGGGTTCCAATTCAGCCAATCACCGTCATGCTTTGGAGCAGTAGGATCGTACTCCGGATTATCCACCCATTGTCCACCTCCCATACAGAATTCATACTGCTTTGGATGGGTTTTCGCTAACCTCTGGAAACGTGTTTCGCCTTTTTCGAGATGACAACCGAATCCGCAGAATACACAACCCGTTCGCTGGCACCCGGTACACTTCAGATCGCATTCAATGCAAGGTACTGGTTCATACATAAACCCTGCCTTATCAACCGCAACGATATCACCATACACACTACAGATTTCTAATCCTTCTCGCTTGATGTAATGGAGTATATCCTGTTCCGTCCAGAAGGAAAGCGGTTGACTTGTCTGCTTTGCCCCTTCAAACGCATTGCATCCGTGTCTGATCCATGCCTGTGTACGCATTCTGCTTTCTTCAGCAAGCGTTCCGATATAAGGCTTCAATCCGGTTTTCCGCTGATACTTTGCTATCGGGCTTTTCTTCATTACGTTGCAACAGTAATGGCTGATGAAGAATGGGGCATCTTGGCAAAGCGGCAGCCATTTCTTCTTATTAAATTGACTGCTTCCTGTAAACCCTGGTTCTACCCCGGCAATGCATTTTCGTCTCCATCCGTGCCAGTTAGTCTTTCCCCATGAGCTGCTTTCTGAAGCGTTGGATTCTCCGGAGTTCTCTGTTGTCTCGTCCATTGGAGTTCCGTTCTTCTTTGGTGGGGGGGGGAGTGGCGTTTTCCCTGTGAGGTTGGCCCTTCTCCATCCTGTCCGGCCTTTGATTTCTGGATAAGCTCGTTCTCTCGTTGGCCTTCCAATTCCGTCCTTCGCCTGGCAGCCGTAATCCTCGAAGTTCGATTCGTTTGAAGTCTCTCTGCTTTCTGTGTTGTACCCCCCCTATGGAAACAATTCGTCTTGCAAAACTTATTGCTTCAGCAACCTCTTTGCTGATGATCGGATACCCATATCTCGTCACAACTTCAATGAAATTCATTTTCGGTCTGACGAACTCTGCACCCATATCACGAGCGAAAGCCTGGATCTCTGGATATTCCAATCCCGTGTTAGCAAACACAAGCGGAACGTTGGGGTACATATCATGAACCAGATGAACCAGAACAGTAGAATCTTTCCCACCGCTGAAGCTTATGCAGACATTACCATTGAAGTAGTTATACCATTCACGAATTCTTTGCTGTGACATTAGAACCTTTGCATCCAATGGCAGAGCCTGAAGCTGACGGAGGAGTGTTTTATCTCTCATCCTTTTTGCCCACCTTATCTGCAACATATTTCCCCAGCATCAGTGTCCCGACCACTCCGGCGATGAATCCTGCTATGAAATACCAGATCAATCAAATCACCACCCTCGTATTCCATCTTGCGATGGCATCTGCTTTTGAATCATGGAATCCACAGGTAGCGCCGCAGCCACGCTTGTTGAACGCACATACAATTGTGTATCGTTCGGCATGATCATACGGCTCCACGTTCGCTTCTTCCATCAGTTCTGTCTGTGTCAGCAGTTCTGCAACATCCATTCCGCAGAATGGGCATCGTTGAAGCTGAAAAGTGTATCCATTCTCATCAGTGCAATACCGCATTGAAATGCCACCACCCCAAGCCTTGCCCAATTACACCGCCCATAAAGATGAGTGTGAGCAACAGTGCAAACAGCGCAAGAAACATTATGAACCTTAAAATAAACTCATCGAAATCCATACATACCTCCGTCAATCACAACTGTTTCCAACCTGGACAATCAGATGACCGCCAAAGTGCCGGATAGAATAGATGCCATATCCGCAACGCCAACCCTCCGCAATGTTGTTGCCATATGGATAATCATTCTCGTGACGGCTCATCACATCTACCAGGACATCGCGGCGGTCTTTGCCGTTAGCGCTTGCGTTCAGGATTTCATCTGTTTCTTCAACAGACAATCCTTCGACCAGAAACGTGCTGAAGCAGTTATCGCTTGAAACTTTTTCTATGTGGAGCTTATTCACTGTCTCACAATCCCTTCAGTATTTTTATTAGCCGTGCTGGTGTCTGCCTTTTTGTGCAGAACTCAAACCGTATACCGTACTTCACAACCATCGTAATCATGGCTTTCCTTAGTGTCCGTGGATCCACAAGTGTCATCGGATCACCATAGCGGTGGAACCGGTTGCTTGTCTTCCACCTGGGAATCTCCCACATATCCACCTTCCCAAACGGCGGCACTTCCTCAACCAGAAACACGAGCTGTATGCCTAATTCCTTTGCCCGTTCGCATTCTGCTCTCAGCCGCCTGTGATCTGAGGACATGATGTTCTTTGACAGTTCCAGCAGATCCTGCTTTGTGTCCACTGAGATGCTCCCACCTGGAAACATGTAATCTCCGACATCACATTTCTGCCGAACCATCTCGATTCCCATGCGCCGACAGTAGGCTTCAATATTTTTGTGTTTCCCTTCCTGCTGGCGCGTGTCGCACAACAGGATCATTCGCTCACCTCCTTGTGCGCTCCGTCAGCGCAGAACCAGTCACCAATCGTAGCGAAATTTTTAACACCAACATTTATCCATCGTCTGCATTTGTTAAAATTAAGTATTCTTTCGTCAGTCCAATACTTGCAGTCCTTACACTGGACTAGTTCCGGTTGATTCAGCGCTTCAATAGCCAAATCAAATGCAGCCGCATAGTCCATCGGATATTCCCACTCGACTTGTGCAATAGCCATCCTGATAGTTTCAATGGCTTCCTTCCGTGTCATTCCCATTTCACCGCCTGACCGCATTGGTCGCAATACAGCGGCCTTTTGAAATATCCATAGAATTGCTTTTCACAATTCGGGCAGAAATAGAACTCCTCGTTATAGGCGTTTTTTATGACTTTGACCATCTTTGGTTCTTGCCCTTTCAGAAGCTCAAGAACATCCAATGCCAGAGTGACAGGGATGGTCACCTTTTTCTGATTGAACTGCTCGCACTGCTCCCACGGGCAATCCTTACACTTCGGTTCTGTTATGCAATTTCGGAATGCATCAAAAACCATTTCCCGGTCAGACATCTTCATTTGCTCCCTTTGTTTATTAGTCGCGCTCAATGTCATATGATGTGTTCAATAATTTTATTTACCGTTTCAATCAATTTTGTTTCTTTAATCTTAGCAAGCACATCAATCGCTTCTGCGGACAACCCGGTCACCTTTTCGGCCGCCTGTTTGTCTTCGTTAAATGAAGGAGATTTAGATTGCCCCATTAACCATGCAACATTTACTCCATAACATTCAGCCAAAGTAACAATTTTTTGATATTGCACAGGTCTATTGCGTGACGCGGATTCAAGATCAGATATCATACTTTGGCTAACAGGGTTGCCATTCTTTTTTGTTTCTTCGTAAACTTCCCTATCGGTTCGATAGCTCCGTGCTTCTCTAAAGCGTTTCGCCCTTTCTTCACTGCTTATCATGTTAATCCTCCAAAGAAGGGGCATGGCTTTCATCCTTCAACGCTGCTCTCATCCGCAGAAAAATCTGTAAAAAAAGACGGAATACGCAGGATGGACGGAATACCGAAGGTACGCAGCACCGTTGCGCTCTTGCGCTTGCCATGCCCCGGATTTGTCAATTACCAGGGAACATCCACATTTGTGGCAGAAACATCCGTAAAGGCGGGTTCAGTTCCGATCTCCTTCTGGATGTTGTTCCTGTCCTTCCCCGGTTTGCACTTGCCAGCCTTTACATCAGCGATGGTTTCGAACCGGCAGATCTCCGTTGTGGCGCGATCCTTGCCGTTGTAGGTGTAGTAGTGGTTCCGGACATTGATGCCGACCTTCTTGCCTTTCAGCTTCTTCTCGTCCCAGTCCCAGGAATACCCGTCATTACTTTCCTGCACACACCACAGGTTCTCTTCGAATGCTTTCACCCGCCACGGTTCATCGTTTTCAACAGGCGGTGTAAGCCGGAACATCCCTTTGTATGAAACAGAATCACCAAACCGTTCTTTCTGGTCATTCCACAGTTCCATATAGCGACCTTTGTATTCGCCATCCGAGATATCAAGGAACAACTCGATGGTATCCCTCTGATGTTTGCCACCATCCGCAGGGACGAAACGCACATTCAGGATTTCTGCTTCGTAGCAGCCAGCCGGTGGCACATCCAAGAAACCTTTCCGTTCTTTCGCCTGAAATCCGCTGTAACTAGGGTTCATTTCTTTAGCTCCTCCGATCCAACTTGATTAATAATAGTCAGCGGACAATTTTGCCCGACAAACTCCCGTGTAAAAATGATGTCCTCTGTTAGCGCACACTTGTCTCGATCTATCCCGTCATAATGCCGCAGAAACTTGCACCACTTGCACTTGACCTCGTCTTCTGGGAAACAGACAGTAACTGTGGCATCGGCGAACGTGTAGCTCGTCACGCCTTTATCGAATCTGCCCATCCGATCACCCCGGAATCTTGCTGACAGTGTCTGCCAGCCCAGAGGGCTTCTGCTCCTTCTTCTTTACTGGCGTTCCGACCTTTGCCAGTCCGTAATACTCCCGGATAGCAGTGTCTACCGCCTTGAGATCGTTATCCATCTCTAACGGGAACATATCCATCGGAGATTTAGCAGTAGTCACGCCGTCACTCTGGGTCACGAAGTAGTGCCGCTTACCGTCTGTCACGCAGTACAGGACGATTGTGAACAGGGATTCCAGGGTAAGCTGTGAATCAATCATCTTCCCGGCAGTCTTTGCTTTGATCCGTTCGCCATCATCACTGCGCTCTGTATGCATCGTGAAGTACACAACCGTGTCATCAGAGCAGGAATCCACAGCTTGCACCATGTCATAGAAATCCTTCGCAACAGAAGTGAACTTGCCATACCCGGTTTCGTTCACTTTGCCGAACAGGTAGAATGTCATCGCCAGTCCGGCATCATCCACCACGTAGCAATTTTTGTCATTCTGCCGGATAGCCTGGGCGATCCGCTTCATGTCAGATGTTTTCATCATGGGCAGCTTCTTCTTAAACGGAAGCGGCTTTTCACTGACATTGAAGATTGCGATCTCATTCTCGTTAAAGTTCCGGAGAGAAGCAGACTTGCCGCTCCCGGATTCACCAACAATCAAAACCTTAACAGCCATTACTCTTCCTCCTCGTCCTTGTGGGCCATCTGACCATTGAGGAACTCTTCTTCTGTCTTGTAAAACGGGCATTTGTTGCCCCTTCCGAAGTTTGTGTCGCTCAGACAGGAGCATCTGCTGCCAGGAATAAGGGCAAAGCAGTCATCGACTTTCATGGAACACTTCGGAAAGCCCTCTATCGTTGGTCTGGACATTTTCTTTGTTCTCCCTTCCTTCATATTGTTTCAACTGTTCTGTGAGCATGCTTATCTGCTCTTTCAGTGCGATCTTGTCCATGCGGAGCCGGTTAACATGTTTCCACCACATCGTCTTTTTCATGTTGCGGATCTGCTTGATGTCCTTCCTGACCCGCTCTTCCAGGGTTTCGATATACTCGTCTGCGGTGCGGTACCGACCGCCACCATAAGTACAGCGTTCAAAATTCGGGCAGGAAATAACACGGAATCCCATGGTTGTTTCCTCTGCCGTCCACCCCTCGACAGGTTCTTGCCGCTCCGGATCGCTCCAGGAGCATAGCCCATGCTTCATGGCTTTCGCACAATCCCAGCAAAGGGTATCTGTCTGCGGGGCTTTAAGCGCTTCCTCCAATGACACATAGGTTTTGTAGTCTACGATTTTGTCCATTTGATTTACCTCTCCGGGCATGCTATAATGCCCATGTCACATGCTGATTATTTCCCTTGCCCACGCCGCATTCTCCGTTCCGACCGGGGGATGCGGTTTTTCTTTTTAGGATCGTACTGATATCCGACCCGCAGATCCTCAATGTTTGCCTGAATCCTGTGCAAGCAGTTCATGATCTTGGAAAACTGAATCTCCATCTTGTTCTCCAGTGTGTAGGTCTGGATTGTCCCATCATCCATTGCGATCCTTACAGCAACCGGATACTCGCAGGAAGATTCCTCAATGCAGTGGATATTCAGTAACGGTTTTGCCATCTCTCTTCACCTCCTTCTCAGCTTTCTCTTACTCCCGGTTTGAACCATAGCCACTGGCGGTTTGTTCGACTGCTTTACCATCCATGCATCCAGGGAGCCTTCCGAAACCCGGATTCTCTGCCGCACAGTTCCACCGATCACGCTGTGCGGCATCTGGCGCATAATGGTTAGTGCTGTCCTCCTGGAAACGTTCAGCCTTTCGGCTACCCCGTCTGCATCCAACCAGATAGTCATTCGCTCACCGGCTCCCAGCTATCCAGAACAGGAGGATCGTCATAAGAACTAATCCACAGCCCGTCAGGTGGGTAAGGTTTGCTTGCAGCCTTTGGCTCTCCCGTGCGGTCATCTCTGTTAACCGGCCACCTTGCGTTCTCCGGTAGAGATCCCGTTTCTGCAAAATAGTCAACTCCGATCACCCATCCCTTGCCCTCAATGTTCCGCTGAGACAACCAGTCTGTGGTTATTTTCCCGTTGTCAAACCGTTGCAGATAGATGGAACCATTTAAGCGACTTCCGTCAGACAACGTAGCGCCCATAAGATCAAGGCAGAGTTCATAGCCGAGATCCTTTAAGCCAGAATTCTTCAGGCACGCGTTCATCTGGTCAATAAACACCCTACAGAAACCCATGATTCTGTGCGCCGCTTCATACTGTTGCTTGTTCATATGAACCCCCGTTAAGTCATGTTGTTGCTGTTTTTTGCAACATAGTTTGGAAAAAAAATATTTCGGATCTCATCGTCTGTCAGTTGCAGGATATATGCAATAATTTCAATCTCTGCCCGGTTGAATTCCGTCTGCCCTGTCAGCTTCCTGTCGAATGTCGATCTAACGAAGTTGCACCTGGCGCATAATTGCTCGACCGTTAGGCCACGCTCAACAATTTTTGCCCTGAGTAAATTTTCTCTCATCGCATCCATACCCCCTTTCTGTTGTGGTTCGTGTTGCTCTTTTCTGCAACATCTTGATGGAATGGTACCGCAATTTCAAGCACTTGTCAAGCGTTTTTAAAAAATTTTTTTGCATTTTTGAGTAACATATGCTACAATCCTTATACAGTAAGGAGGAGAGCATCATGAAGATCGGAGATCTGATCCACCAGCAGAGAAAAGCAAAGGGCTTAACACTGGAAGATGTTGGAAAATACTGTGATGTTCCCCGGTCAACCGTATGCCGGTGGGAAAACGGGAAGATCAAAAAGATCTCACGAGAGAATCAGGAAGCTCTCTGCATCCTGCTGGATATTGACCCGGTTATCTTCTTCAGAAGGGAAGAAGTGCTGACCCCGGAAGAATATGAAATGATCGTTGCCTTCCGGGAAGCAGATGAACGAGCCAGAGCAGACGCATTAAGCATGCTCATCGATCACAAAGTCAAAAAAGAAAGATCATTGGCAATATAATCTTTATGGAAGGTTTTGCAGATGACGAACAGAGAAATTTTTAGAAAAAACTTTGCAGAATTACTGCGCGTTTCTAAAGTAAAACAGGCAGATGTTGCCCGTTATGCGGAAGTTTCCTATAAAACTGTGTCTGCCTGGGTGTGCGGTCGGGGATACCCTCGCGCGGAACAGATGGAAAAGATATGCCAGTTCTTTGGCATTAAACAATCCGCATTAACAGAATCAAAAGACAGCATCCCAGAGGATAGGTTACTGCTTGTTTTCCGTTCGCTCTCTCCGGAAGGGCAGCGGAAAATGTTAGAACGTGCGGAGGAAATGAAACTTCTGTATCCGAAGCGGAGGGAACCAAATGAAGAAACCGCAGAGTAATGGCCTGTATCGTTACTGGTACAAAGGGAAGCAGTTCTGGGGCCAAACAGACAGTGAAGCAAAGACGAAACGGGACAATTACAAATATGAATGTGAACATGGAATTGAAAAGCAGGAACCGATAACTGTGATCGATCTGGCAGACAGGTGGATGGAAACAAAAGCCGGTATAGATCCACGCACATATAACCAGTATGCAACGGTTATGGAAAAGCTAACGGATACAATCGGGGATAAATATGTTTTTGCTGTTTCCCCGGCAGACATTAAAGCTGTCTGGAAAAAGTTTGATGGGTTGTCGCAATCATACATCAGCAAAGGACGGTTTCTGTTTAAAGGCTTCTTCCAGTACGCAATGGAAAACAAATACTGCTCATCCAATCCTATGCTGTCTGAATCTGCTAAACCACACAGCGGGACAAAAGGGACACACAGATGCCTGTCAAAAACAGAACAGATGCTTGTTGAAACAGTTCCGCACAGATGCCAGGTAGCTGCCATGATCATGATGAAAGCAGGGCTTCGGAGAAGTGAAGTCCTTGCCTTGCGGAAACAGAACATCCACGATGATAGAATTTACGTAAACAATGCGGTAAAATTCATCAAAAACCGCCCTGTGATCGGTGAGACGAAGAATTACACATCCAAGCGTTCCGTGCCGATTTTTGCATCACTTTTGCCGCATACAAACAATGTGACAGATTATGCTCTCCCGGATGAGCATGGTGCTGTATGCTCCGAAACAGCCTTTGTCCGGGCATGGGAATCGTACATGTCGGATTTATCTGCCGCTCTGAATGGATGCCATAAGCGCTGGTACCATCTCACGAAGGAATGGAAACAGAACCATCCGCAAGAATACACCCACTATCTGGAACTGAAACTAAAGGACAAACAGAAAGCAGAAACATACCGGCTGCAAGGCTGGGTGGATGTCTGCTTCCGACCGCATGATCTGCGACATACGTTCGTCACTGAATGTAGAGACAGAGGAATCGACATCCATGTTTGCATGGATTGGTGTGGTCATGGCTCAGAAAAAATGATCCTGGAGATTTATGATCACCCGTCCGAAAGCAGAGAAACCGCTGCTGTGAAACTCATGGATGCTTGACGGGAACAAAACCCCGTCTTTTTTGTTAACTGTTTTATAACTGTTTTGGACAGTTATTTTTGCATCTAAACCGTATATTTTGCCTTATTTTGGAAGCAGAAAAAGACAAAGAAAATCCCCGGAGCCTTTATTTTTCAAGGCTTCCGGGGAAGTGAGCCCGGCGGGATTCGAACCCACGACCTTTTGATTCGTAGTCAACATTTTTAAAGGCTGTAGGCGTTGATTTTATTGCGTTCTCCGCTTTGACTCTGTTCAAAATAACTGTTTTATAACTGTTTTACTCCTCATCCGGAGGTTCAGTCACTGGTTCTTTCGTGACCTCCGGAAGTCCAGTCAAGGCAAGCAGGATAGCAGTCACGAAGCCGAAGGCTCCAGCACTCAGCACCGCCAACCAGTTAACATCTCCCAGGACAACAGCCCCGGTTCCAATGTAAGCAAGTGCAGCTTCAGCGAAAGTCCGGATAGCACGGATGAGCGCAGCTTTCCACCATTCACCCCAATTAATCTTCATGCCTATTCTCCTTTCAATCTTCATAATCATCGTTCGCTTCCATAAGCGCAACAAGCAGAATCCCAACAAAAATTTCACTGTTATTTTTGCCGTTTCGCATCCACAAACGCCCTCGCCAGATCGTCAATCAGCTGATGCGCTACACGTTCCTGTAACGGATCGCAATCGGACGATATCAGGCTCGTTTTCAAGTGCAGGAGTTCATGGACAAGCGTTTTCTCCCAATCGAACGGGACGATCCGCTCCCCGTAAAACGTTGGGTCAACAATCTCAATCCGGGCAACCTTGTTAACCTCTTGCCAGACAGAGCATCCGCTGACATCGCTGTCCGTCATTTCATCCGGTCGGCAACATGGAAGAAGCTTGATCCTCCAACCATGCAGTCCGAGCCGCTCTTTCCACTCATTCAGCAATTCTTCATAGTTCATTCGTTCGCCTCCATCAGGGCTACAATCAGGATTCCTGCCAATAATCCTGCAATCAGGGAAATAGGAACCGCCCACCAAGAAACCATATTGACCACCTCCCGGTTAGTCGCGCTTAGTCACACTTACTCACACTTAGTCACACTTATCGTTTAATTTGTTCCACCCAAAGTTGAGATATAATTGCAACCTATTGCAACTGGTTGCAATCCGTTAACATTGACAAACCATGATAAGATAAAATCAAAAAGGAGTTGTTAACATGGGTGTCAATGGTGGACGGTCTTTACGTGGAATCGAGGAGTCCGGGTATGTCCGTTTGGATATCACGATTCCACCGTCCCTGCACGAACGATTTGAGAAGTACCGCAAAGATGAGGAACGTCCCAAATCGTGGATCGTGCAGAAAGCATTAGACGAATGGCTTAAAAAGCGTGGGTATTAATGTGTATTGTTACACATCACTACACATTAATTTGTTCCCTTAACTCAGCGTGGTCTGGTTGAAACCCTTCACGGTGTTACCGTAAAGTTATACTCGCAAACGCCCCACTCTTCCGACCGGAGATACAGCTTGCAATCTTTCGCCTCTGCATATTCAAATGGAATTTCAAATGAATATGTCACTTCATTGTTATTGGTTGTTTTTGTATAATCACTATCAAACAGCTTTGTATAATCTCCGTTAATAAAAGTTGTCCCAATGATGACGCAATACGGTTTGAATTCTCCGCTGTTTGTGACGGATATAGTTGCTTTGTTGTTGCTTACAGATACGACAGGTGTATCATGCGGTCTGCAATACCACTCTACAGTTTGTGTGCTGTAACTGATATCTTGATTTCCGTCAAGCACTGCGAGGCAAGCTGTGTATTTTGCTTCATCTGTATCGCAAACAACATTATAATATGTCTGGTTTTCAATATTATATTTTCCAAACAATGAACCATTTTTGTAAACCACAAGGGTCGTATATGCGTCTGTGTCAAAGATAATCTTGACAGTTGGCGCGCTTCCTGTTCCATACGTTGTTTTGTTACCCATATATGGCATCAGCGGATAATCATGAATGCAAATCCGATTCCCTTCATCCGGCATTGGCACATAAGGGCATGAACGATACCCAACCCTGTCAATATATGAATACCGATATATATAAAAGTTTGAGAACCAAGTGATAAACTCCTTAACCGTCATGGTAATTCTTCTGCACACACTTCCGTATTCACCAGTTAGGTGGCTTCTATTTGAATTGCCTTGTCTCGTTTGCTCTGATATTTCAATATATGTGACCCGTCCAACATCGTCTTTGTAAATGTCGGTGATTATCGCACAATGACCGGATATCTGGATAATATCGCAAAGTTTCAAAACAGATACATCAAGATTATTGTTCACCGTTGCTACATAAGACATTCCGGGTATTTTGTTGTACCTTGTTGAAACTGTATAAGGAAGGTCCAAAGCATAACAAGTCAATGATGTGCATACGCTACCATAATAATCTGCCCCATACTTAGAATAGGTACTTTCGTTTGCAATAACGCTGTTCTCTTTTTGGATTGCACTGCAAAACGCTTCCAACGGTACTTCTATACCAAGCCATCTATAGGGAGCGTTCCTTTCTGAATACGGAAGTCCTTTATAATTTTTCCCGGCTTCAAATTTCCCCTGATACGTTTGGGAATGCGATGTCAGATAAGTATTTCCAGTATCCATAAAAGCTCTAAGAAGATCCGCACCGGGTATCCATTCAACATCGGTCATTTGTCTTGCCCTTTTTATTGCATTCAATACACCGACATTCTCCGGAATAGTATGTAGCCCGATGCTATTCAGACCACCTTCAGAAGATGCGATAAGTAGCGGAGTAATCAGACTTATAACGTTTACCGACTTTGCCGTGCTTATTTTGATGTAACTATACCCACTGCATGGAATGTTCACCGTTATAGGTGTTGTGGACGTTCCGCTTCGTGAAAGAAGAATCTGCTTGATCCAATTCCCATTCTCATCATATGCATGAATTCTCGTGTTTTGATTTGAACCCGGCCCCGCATAAGTATATACATAAATCCCGTCTTTTACCGGAATTTGATTTGTATAGTGGAAATATGTATTCGCTTCCAATGAGCCGTTTTCTTTTATGGAATATCCTTCTACCCATGTAATTTCATTGACAATTTCCTTTGCTCCAATTACTTTATCCGCATAGATTTCCACTTGATCATTCGTCTGTTCAACATCTGCACATATCTCAGAAATGCCAGAAATGCAAGTGAATAAATCTTCCCCGTTGTATGTTTTCAAAAGGATGATCGGTTTGACCACCTTATTCATTGCGATTCTGATCGACTTTACATCACTCGCAAAGTTCAATTTAACCGATATCGGAGAGATGCTTGTCCCACTTTGACTCAATGCTATCTGTCTAAGCCACGTTCCATTTGAATCATACCCGTGTATGCGTGTGTTATTATTCACACCATTAGCTTTATACCATAAAACGTATTCTGTATTTTCGACAGGGATCAAATCCGTATAGTGTGCATTTGTATTCGATGTAATAGTACCAGACTCAGATATGGAATAGTTTTCATTCCACCCTGCATTAGCAAGCAAATTTTCATTACCTATTGAATACTTCTCATAAGAGTTTAAGGCGCTCTTTAACTCTTCATCCATCGTGTTGAGTTTGTTAGAGCTAAATGTTTTGTTGGCGGCAGGAGTGGTATCATCGATCAACGTGGTTGGATCGCCGGGATCACCTTTAGCGCCATCCATCACATCAACAGTTTGCGTTCCGGTTGCGTCCGTAATGGTCAGCCTATGCCCTCCGGTAATGTTGGCAACAGTGACAGTAGGAGACACGCCATCTGCTCCTGGCTGTCCGGGTTGCCCCGGTTGCCCAGGCTGCCCGTCCATAACATCAAATGTGTGAGTGCCAGTTACATCCGTTATGGTCACCCTGTGGCCACCGGCAATGTCTATAACAGAAACTGTCGGCGAAACTCCATCCTCGCCATCGAACTCTCCGGAATCCTTGGCTTCCTGCAATGCATCCTCAATCGCCTGAGGAATACCATTGACGATCTGCCCAGCTTCGATGATGAAGTTCTCAATGACAGAAGGTACTTCCCCATTCGGAGTGATGGAACGTTCAACCCGTGTCCGGGCAACATACGTTTTCCCGATCACGTTGTCTTTTGTGAACGCAAGCTGAAGCTCACCTGATCCACGCTCCGTAAGATCAGAAGCAGAAACAACCCATGTGACAATATCACCGTCTCTGGTTACGATGCCAGGATACTTCTCCCCGCTTGGGGACACCAGGGCAAGGGTCGGAACAAATCCGCTGTCCTCATCGAAAACCTTCTTGCAATCGATGTGAACAGAGGTATAATCGTTCTCACCTTCGAACCCTATCGGAATGGTTACTCGTTCAAGGTCTGCTAGCCGTACGCTGACGGATCTCATAGTCTCACCCCCGTTTTAATCTATTGGCATTCGCACGATCTCTTCGTACAATTGCTTAATTGTGTCATCCACATCCTCGTGTGATTCGCACAGCGCTACATAGCTCCTGTAAACAGAACCGATAGCATCTTTCCGGCTGATGGATATCTTCCTGCCGTTTGCCACGCATTTATCATACGTATCCAGGATCTGGATTCTCAGGATGCCTTTCAAGCCGTTCTCAATGGCCTGGTTCTTTGCTCTCTCTGCCCGGAAACGTTTTGCCAGGTGGGCGTATGCAGCAGACAGGCTAGTGACTACAACGCCGAAGACAACCTCAAGCCAATACTTCACGATGAAATCCCACAATGTTACCACCTCCTATCCGTCCAATGCCATTGTGCCACCGTATTTCGACAGTATACCTTCAGCAACACTTTTGCTGACATGCGGAATCGTAACGGAATAGTAGGTTATTTCCCCGGAATCCAGCGCCGCCCATGTGGCTTTGCCACAGATACCATCCGCAGAAAGCCCGGAATCATGCTGGAATTCACGCACTGCTTGCGCTGTTTTAGCGCCAAATTTCCCGTCTGCTCCATATGGTGATAAATCATACCCAAGCTGTACAAGCTTCGTCTGAAGCAGAGTAACATACTGTCCGGAATCGCCCTTGCTGAGAGTCGGTCGGATATCTGTCACTGGCTGATTCAGTCCTTTCGGTATAGCGTAGTGAGTAATCCCTCTGTCAGAAGTCTTCCCTCTCTTAACGGTTCCGGAACAGTGGATGGTTTCGCCGGATAGGCAGAAGCCTGTATGGAGCATCTTTGCCCCGTTGGCGTGGAAGAAGCAAGCGAGAACACCGTCAGGCAGATCTTCAATTCGTCCCTTCTGCTCCCAGTTGCTGTTGTCATTCCATTGGGAGGTAGCTCCGGCTCCTTTCAGCAAGATTCCGACCTGTCCCAGAATCCATCTGGTAAACCCACGGCAATCGAAACTGCGAACATGGCATTTCGGGTAATACGGGCAGCCACTACAGGATTCCGCAGTTCCATTAAGCACCCGGCACTTTTTCTTGATCTGCTTCGCTTCATCCGGGTTCCTGTTCAGGTAATTGTTGTAATACTTTTTCCTGACAGCGGGAGTGCATTTCTCCCCGGCAGCCCCAAATATATAGGGCCATCCAAGGCATGCTTCAGCAGTCTTCCAGACGATTTCTGTCTTCGACAGCCCACTACTTTTCCATTCACTGATCAGGCTATCGACTTTCTCAGCGCTTTGCATTCTTCCACCTCCTTCTCTAACGCAATTACATTATAACGTATAATTGCTCTATTTATATTAGTTTTTGTTTTTAAAAATATTATGGCAGTGGTACAACGTTCAGGAAATCGCTCTTCACCCACAAAATTGTAATTGTAATTGTCAGGCTGCTGATGGAAGAACTGCCAAGGTTCCGGCAGAAGATGCAGTTCGCTGTCTCGCCGACAAAGGCAGATGGATCGGAGCCACGCAGGATGAAGTTTGCACTGCTCGACACGAAGCCGACAAGCGCGACAGGCGTATAACCCGTGATCTCCGCAATGTCAAAGTCTTCATTCGTAAAAACTTTGTTTCCGCTTGCAACGCTGGCGAAAACAGTCTGATACGCCTTCGTCATGAGTAGCTCTTTGAATGCACCGTCAATCTTATCGTAATTTTCATTCAGATCCCGTTCGACAGAAACATAATCACTTCCGTCCGGTTTGTAGAGTCCAAGTACTTCTGTAGTTGCCATGTCTGGTTCCCTCCTTGTTTTCTCTTATTGTGCCAGGCTTCCGGTAGATTCATAATCGCATTCGCATGCGCCATTCCATGAAATCGCCCTGGAGAATACCGGATAATTCACAATGGTTCCGTCTTCCTGTTCTAGTTCGATAACATCCCCTGGTTCAACAAACCAGTTCCCGACAGCGTTGATTCTTGCAACCTGATAGGCAGGAAAATTCCGGATGCGGTTTACGATCTGTTGCAGATGCAACCGGATATCGTTCTCGTTTTCGTAGAACACAAACGGATTATCTGCCATGTAAACATAGTTTCCTCGCCAGCCGAGATCTGAAATGTCATTCCATGTATATTCGCGCGCTTCATACCATGTTCTGTCTGCGATATCATTCCAGATCCTTTTTGCCCCTGCAGAAGCATCCGGCGGCTGAATGACTGTAATTTCATCGTTGTTCCACGATGCGGAAACGCCTTGCATCAGCAGAGGAGAACTCTTCTCATACAGTTCATTCCATTTGAGGTTCGCCATCTCTTCCCATGTGAACAGATGATCCCACTGCATCCCGGAAGTCTGCGAAAGATCTGTGGTTTCTATGCTGAAAATGTCATCTCTTGTCAGTTCGTAACTCGCTCTGTGGTCGGCGAACCACACAAGCCTGACTTTCCCATAGCGCGTAATCTTTGCATAGCATCCGTTCGCCTGTGCGATCTTTGAAAGAAGATCACGTAATGAGCTGATACTGTCGGTGTCAAAAGCAGAATCGAACGTACGGCTCATAACATATTCCAGTTCATCACCGGCTTCGTTGGAAAGCCCGACAAACGAGCAGAGCTTGTTATAGATATCTCGCAATGTGCAAGGATACGTAAGCAGACGGAGGAAGTCACCCGCCGGTTTATCGAACCGCTGCATCCTGTCATAGGCATTGAAGCGGATAGAATCGTTCATGGTGGAAACGGGCCTTGTCCCGGCAAAAATCCCAACAGTAGTCCAGAGCGTTTCCCCGTTATCATCGTCAACGCCGAAGCTAAGTTCAAATTCCCTTGCCCAGTTCAGATCATCTGTTTTGCTGCTCCGCAAAAAGTTCAGCGATACTTCCTGTGCGTAAGCAGTGCCAAACGAAATGTCTATGTCCGGGTTCATGTAACCAGATACGTTAGCCATGTCCATTACAAAGTCTTCGTCTTCGAATGTCATGTTATCAAAGAGGAACGTAACACGAATATGTTGCTGGTTCCCTTTTTTGATCAGGTTTACATGCTCGTCAATATCGTATGAATATGCTGAAACACGAATGGTATCTCCGATATCCGACCAGATATAATTCTGCCCTTCAACCGGCATGATCTTTGTCGCATCAAACGTTGTTTTATAAGGCGTTTTTCGCTCAAACAGTGCGCGAACACCGTTATTGCTAATGAAATTCCTGAACCCGGACACATTGTTCGCATACGCAGAGCAATGAATCACAAGCCGCTTTTGACCGTTTACTGTATAATACGTGATGCTGTCATCATGCTGAAGTATTTCTGAATACGCACATGGGGCGAATCTCGTACAGCGGATGTCAGGCACTTCATCATCTGAGATGTCTTTTAGTGTTTTTCTGAAGGTGAGCGATCCAGCTGTATAAAAAATCCCATTGTCAGCGTCCAAGTAGTAGAAATTGAAGTTTCCACCAAAGATGAAAAGCTTGTAATACTGTATTAGCGTTCCGATACCGTTTCTGTTTATCTCGAACTGCGCCCCGTAAACATAATCGTCCTCATCGATATAGCCGCTTGGGCTTTCTGGCGGCGTTGGCCAGAACTGAATTGGGTAAACAGTCGCATCGTTCTCGTTCCCGGTCGGCGAAACAAGCACATTGCATTTGTAATACCCGGTTAAAAGGCGCGGATTGCTGTGGCTTGGCGTTCCCTCTTCCTGCGTGATGGGAACCTCACAGGTAACCGTTAAAGGCCCAGAATCAGATGCAGAAATGCTTGCCACAGCCACAGGCCCGTCAATGGATTTCCAAACAGGCAACATCTGCTTTCACCACCTTAATACTCAATAAACGCAACCCTTGTTTCCCCGTAGTAAACCAGATTCGTCTCAGGATCAATCCGCTGAATCTGGAATTTGATATCCGGCATGTAGAAATCCCCGGTTTTGTAACTGTTCGTCTCCATGTCATAGTACTGAAGCTTCAGTTTCCGTTCGGCAGTACTCGTCCACTTCGACCGGAACAGGCTCATCATGGCATCTACATCCAGGTTGGTCATGTTCGGTGTGTTGAACTCAATCTTACTGGCAGTATGTGCTACCGTAGTTCGGTGCAGTACGCCAGTAATGGCACGCTTGGCTTCTGATTCCATCCTCTGGTTTGGGGTTATGTTATACCCTTCAACCTTGATATACTTCATCGGGAAGGCTGTGCCATTCGCCCCGCCGAGCTTTAGGAGATATCCGTTATAAGCCATCTTGCATCAACCTCCTACCATGTTCTCATACATGTCCAAGCTCTGCCGGACAGTCCTGCCGAAAGCAGAGGAAGCGCCGAACCGGACGGAATTATCTTTTGCCAGGATGCTGCGGAGGATCTCGTTCTGCTGACGGAGAAGTGCGTTCTGTTCTGCCTGACCGTCTGCTACACCTTGCCGGATACCATCAACAATCTGATCGTTGTTCGCAACAGCAGTATGTCCACCAAGCGATCCGACAAGTTCCGGCCCTGCTTCCCGTGCGAAGAATAGCTGACCTTCCGTGGGGAAACCTCCGGACGCGAAACCATGTCCACCAGAGCTATCACTCTCAGTTTTAAATATAGATGCGAAGACCTTAAAGGATATTGAATCTCCATCATATCCGAACACTTTATCCAACCAATCAAGTGCAGCTTTAATTGGTGCAAACGCTGCTTTAAATATGCCAGAAACAGTATCCCATGCTCCGCTTATTTTACTGTTAATGTTTGTTTCCCACCAATCCGTAACAGCTTTCCATGCATTATCAATTGTTGTTTTAATACCAGACCAAGTGGTGGAAAACCATGTCATTGCCGCACTCCACGCATCGCCTAACTTGGTTTTTATATTGCCCCACCAGTTCGACACAGTTTCCCATGCGCTAGAGATAACGCTTGTAATAGATTCCCATGTGGATTTCAACCAAGTGAGTGCCGCGCTCCATGCCGCGCCGAGCTTTGCCTTGATATTCCCCCACCACAAGGAAACCGTGATATATGCATCCAGAATATCGGCAGACAGATTCACAAACAATTCGCTGAGGAATGTCTGCACCGCTTCCCATGCGTTCTTGATGGGTGTAATGATGTTTTCATCTGTCCAGTTGCATACGGCAGTCCATGCGGCATCAATAGCCGCTTTAATGGTATTCCAACAGTATACAAGCGTTGTTTCCAAACCGCTCATAACGGCAGATATTGTAGATGAAATCGAGTCCCAATTTTCTGCAACCGTTGCCCCAAGCCCGACTGCACCGGAAGCTAGCAAGCCAAGCCCGACCGGGATGTTTGCTCCTGAAAAAACCAGGATCGCACCGAGAGCAAGTGCTGCAATTGATACGGCTGCCTCAAGACCAGTGAGGATCCCTTTTATTTTGCCGTCAAAACCCCAACTGTCTGCCGCTGCGGCAGCTATTTTTATTCCACCAAGGGCAAGCATTCCAAGCCCAAGCGGAATGTTGGCTCCTGTAAATATCAGAATAGCGCCAAGAGCAAGCAACGCGCCACCGACAGCGCCGTCAAGGCTCTTCAGGATGTTCTTTATTGTCCCATCGAACGTGAATGAAAGCCCAATGGATGCCGCAAGGTTAGCGGCTCCGGCAACAATCAACCCGATACCGAGCGGTATATTTGCTCCGCTAAACGCAAGCAACAAGCCAAGCGCAAGCATTGCACCACCAGCGACAGACATAACAGTCAGGATCTCTTCCTTGATCTTGTTGCTCAGTTCTCCCCATTTCGTGGCAATCGGGCCAACAATTCCTGCTACGCCAACAGCAATGAGCGAAGCACCGATCAGCGGATGCCCTCCAAAGGCGAGAATCAGACCGAGCGCCAGCATGGCTTCTCCTGCAATCGTAGTGATCGCATCCATCTCTTCCCCGATCATTCCGGAAAGCGCTTTGGCTCCACCGCCGCCGCCACCGCCACCGCCAGTCTCCTGGGAGATGACATTCAACTCATCGAATGCGGCAAGCATTTCTTTTGCCGCTTTGCCGCCGCCACCGGCAGAACCGGAGAATTTATCGATCTGTTCCGCTGTAGCGCCAAACAAGCCGCTTCCCATGCCGAGCAGAGAGAACAACCACTGGATCGCCGCAGCAAGGTAGTTAATCGCCGCCGCAACCGCCTGTACAATCGGGAGTATAGCAGAGATCGCAGGAGCAAAGGCAGACACAAGGTTGATGGCTGCCCCCTTGAGGGAACCGGATATTTTATCAACGGATTGTGCGAACTCGCCACCCATCGCCTTAGAGAAGTTATAAACAGAATTCCAGGCTTCGCCGAATGCCTTTATCATGCTACGGAGGGCGGTTCGGAGAAGCATGGTTGACGCAACCTTTCCGATCTTTTCAAGAGCGCCGCTTGTCTTTTTCCCGCTCTCTGTGGAATCATCGCCAAGGCTCTTGAGCTTTTCTTTGAAATCTGCAACAGCAACACCCGCGTTTTTAAAGAACGATAACGGCTTATTCCCCTGCTGTTCAAATACAGCCGCACTTTCTTTCGCGCTTTTTACAGCTTCTTTAATGCCCATTGACCTGTCAACAAACGAGCCAAGCCATTTATAATCGCGTTTTGCGTTGAGTGTTTCAAATATTTTGTCAGACTGTTTAAGCGCACGTTCCTGTGCTTCAGTGAAATCCCCAACTCTAAACTTTACAAAAGAGGAGTTAGATGAAGCAATGGCATTTGGGGCTGTTCCACCATTCGCTCTAAGCGCTTCATTCCTTGCAATGATTCTATCATTCCATTCTTTGGAACCAGGCTCAACGTACCATTCCGGATGCAGTTTTTTCATTTCTTCATCCGAAATCATGTCTCCCGTGCCACCGGTTACGCCATCAAACTTCGGCAATGGATTCGGGCCATACATCCAGGATTTGAATTCCGTTGCAGGATTTTTAATCCGTCTGTATTCCTTCAAGACAGATGCGCTTGCTTTAAACGCTTTCGTTTGGGCGGCTACAGCGTTGCCTATGCCCTTAGTAGCATTAGCGAAACCCCTTGAGTTTATAATGCCATTGCCTTTCAGTTTGCTCAATTCGGTGTTAAGGCGCATTAGACCGCCAACACTTTTACCAAGATCCTTAGACAAACGTGAAAGGGAGCCGATAAGACGGTCAAGCCCCTTTGCCGCGCTTTCTGCATTCGCACTGATTGTTAATTCAAGCGTTTCAAGGTTTGCCATTCTTATCAGCCCCCTGTTTCGTGGATAGTTTTAGCGTGTTCAGCCAGTTAACAAGCTTCTGCCTTTCAAGCCGGATCTCTTGCTGTTTCTCGATCTCTGTTTTCTCATACAGGTCGAGCGGCTTCTTAATGTAATCGATTTTCTTTTTCCCGAACGCAGTGCCAATAACAGACTGTAGCGCGTGGCAGATATAAATGCCTTGCAGCCACATCTCTTCGTTATTGACCTTGCGCTTCATAAGGTAAGCTTGGACATAGGCCCGAACCATCCACGGATCTCCGAACCAGTACTGTTCATATGTCATGCCGTATGCGATATAAACAGGACACATTTCCTCGAAGATCTTTGTATATGTAATCTTCTCTGACGGCGGTGTATCCTCTATCAGAACTCCACCGTCATTCTGGAGTTTTTTGCTTTACCGTCCTCGTTGGTGAGTGCATCAAACGGAGCCGCATACAGCAGACCGAGCCGTTCTGCCATACCTTCCGGCATCCCGCCAAGCTCATTGAACAGGATCCTGTCTGTCTTCTCCCTGGAGACATTCTTGTGATGCATCCGGAAAGCATAGAAGAACAGTTCCGGAAGCTTCGTCATCGGGTATCTTCCGACATCGTCAAGGTTGAAGCCGCGGGACTCCGCAAATCGGATGGATTCACGGTTAAATTCCAACGTGTAATCCATACCATTGTCCGGGTCATGAATGATAATAGGGTTTACTCGTTCGTTTGCTTCATTGTTTGCCATGTTTATTACCTCCCGTATAGGTTTGATATATGTTAAGGGCAGTAATCCAAAGATACGGGCAATGGAAACGGGAAACCGCTGTCCTGCCACTTAACAACAGTGATTAGGTGGTGGAAGCGGATGCCCAGCCAGCGATCTGATTGGGGATGATATGCAGGGTAGCTTCCGCAACAGCATCCACGCCCATCTCATTGAATCCCTGCTCAGTCGGAATTCCGGCGAAGTAGAAGGAATCAAAGTTGGGGATGCTGATTTCGAACCAGGTGCTGTTTCCGCTTGCATAAGCGCTATTGGCGGCAGACACAAGGGAAGCCCATGCGTTCTTCAGCGCGGTAGTCAGGTTGCACGTAAGCGCAAAATCATCGCCAGCATCAATCACGCCAGTGATGAAGCGGCGGTACTTGTCGGTGAGATTAGTCACCTCTAACTTAGACGGGTTCAGTTCAGCACCGGGGATCGTTTTCACATCCGGGATATTGGTATATCCGGAAGTCGGGCGAGTGGTTCCAGTACCAACGCAATAGCCAATCTTTACACCGATGGTATTGAACTCAAGTGCCATAGTCTCAACTCCTTATTTCTTATTTGGTACGGGTTTCTGCTTCTGCTTCTGTTTTTCTTCTGGGAGCTTCGCATAGCAGTGTTCGCAGGAAACCGCGTTATCATTGTTATTGTGACCGCAGTAAGGACATTTCTTCATATCTACTGTCTCCTGTAAAGCTGATAAACAGTATTCTCACCATCTGTGATCGGTTTACCGACAATGACTTCCCACCGACCATACTGCCGGAAGATCGTCCGATTGATGTTCAGCGGCTTGTTCATGTGGACTCGCCGGAACTTCAAGGCTTGCAGAGCATCATCTACAATCTTCAGAATCTTCTTGGCTTCTGTTTTCGCCTTGTTTTTGTCATCCGTATAAACGCTGACCTCATAGGTAAGGCGTGTATGGTTTTCGGAGCAGTCATCCGTTGCTGTGTTCCGGACAGGCTGGTTGTTCGTTTCGGACACAACCACGCATGGAAACACAGCAGTAGTCTCGTCATAGCCGGTTGTTACATCCGCTTCCGGATATATGGCAGTGACGGCGTTAAAGATCACATCGAACACTTTGTCTTCGATATCAATCATATGCCATCATCTCCTTCGCTATTTCCGTGCTATGCTCGATTATGTACTGCTTTGCATCCAGCAGCCCGTGCCTTGCAGGGACTTCGGTGTAATACTTCCCGCCAAAGTGCCATGACCCAGTTTTGTAATACTCCTGGGAACCGACAAGTTCCGAATACGATCCTTCATAGACAGGTGTGCTTGGCGCGTTCTCAAACAGAACCGGCATTGTCGCTTGTCCTGCACCGAACTCAGCGATCAGCGCCGCGTCACCGGCTACTGTTATTTCACCGGTTGTTCCGCTTGATTGCGCTACCGTCTGGACATTGTAATTGCCATAAGCAGCCTGTGCTATTTCTGCCCCTTCATTGGTGAGGATTTCCACCACCTGTTCCAGATCCTCTTCCAGATGAATTTGGCGAACTTTCAACCGCTGAATCGCATTCTGGATAGATTCTGTTGACAGGTTGATCCGGATGTTCACTGCACATCCACTTCCTTGAGGTAGTAGATCAGATGATTCAGACTCTTGGCTTTACGGACAACCTCAAAATTATGCGGTACTGCGTTCCCGTCTCCGTCAACAGGTTCAATGCCAAACCAGACTTCTGATTCTTCACCCATCGTGCAGTTCAGGTCTTCGGTCACTGCCCTGTGCGTATATCCAGTTACGATACCGTATGGCTCCACTTCCGCGATACCCTGGGAGCCGAGGTTGTTAGCGCCGGACGAAATTGCCATCGACATTCTGGTCTTTTGTGGAGTGCCGTATGTGATAACCTTTTCGCCGGTCTTGAGTCCGCGCTCATTCGTGGCATAAGTGAAGCCGGTCGGATTTGCGAACCAGATGTCCTTCTTGTTCCTGGCAAGCAGTCTCATCTCAACCACCGACCTTTACGAATGGAGTCAGCCGTTTCAGAATGTCCTCATCATCTACTGTCGCATAACTGCGGTTTACGCCATTCTCTTCATGGCTCAGTTCTCCCTGTCCACCTTTGCGAAGGAAATATCTTGCTGCCAATTCACATTGTGTCGCATCGTAACGTACAGGCACATCTGATTCGCTCTTGTTGGAGTCAAACGGGAAGAGCCTTTCAATCATCGCATTGATGGCCATGGAAAGGTAGGCAGATACAACCTCGTCCGTAGCTTCCGGATCATTTTCCACAAGCACTTTCACTAATGAAATTTTCTCAGGCTTCGTCATATCTGCCATCCCCTTTACTTACTAGCCTTTCTCCGGACAGGATTCTTCGCCGCTCTGGGTGAAGGCATCTTCCGTTCTGGCTTTTCTGTCTCCTGGGCTTCCTCAGCAGGCTTTGGTTCGGGCTGTTTCACCTGTTCCTCCGCCTGTTGAGCAAGCCATGTGTGATGCATCAGCATACCCATATTATGCTGTCCTCCTGTTATTAGGCAGTGAGTTTAATGGCTCCGGCTGCGTTGTACAGGTAAGTGACATAGTGTTTGGTCGCAGTGTAGACATTGACACGGCGCAGGATGTCACGGTCTGCTTCAAGCAGAGTGTCCCGTTTGAGGATCAGACGAAGCGCACCGGGCTTAACGATGTACGCATTACCGGAAGTAGCCAAACGATTGCTGACCATGATATCGCAACCAAAGATCTGACCGACAGCACCCCTGACGAGCGCACCTGCGGCGAACTCGGAAGCAGGACACCAATCCTTCGTGTTGCGGATCTTGGTGTACATAGCCGGAGGAACGAGCAGTGCTTTCTGCTCATCGATATCTTCGCCGAACTTCTCCAGAGCATTGCTGATGTCGATAACAGCGGACACGCTAGACACGGTCATGGTGGAAGCAATGGAAGCCAGTGTGGCGAGGAAGTCGATGTCAACCTTGTCAGCCATGGACTTCACAAGCTGCGAAGCAATCTCTTCAACCGGATTGCCGAAAGCAGACAGCATGGCGGTATCGGAAATCTCGACTCCCTTACCTGCTTCTTTGATCTGTACGCTGACCGTAGAAGCATTCAGAGAAACAGTGCTGATCGCACTCGCTTCGGTCAGATCAGAAGCAGCACCGATGTAGTAATAGAACGGGAATTTGATCGTGTCACCAGGCTGACCTGTCAGGGTAGTGTCCACAGTAGCCAGTGGAGCGAAAACGATCTTGTCAACCAGTTTCTTGTCGATATAATCGGCCAGCACCTCAGGGTCAATCAGGTTAGCCAGTTTCGTGGTTTCACCCATTTGGAATCAACTCCTTTAACTTTTGTTCATGTACTCTTTGTAGAGTTCCGGATGCTCAATCTTGAACTGAGCCATCTCTGTATATCCCATTTTGTCGAACTCTTCCTTGGTCACTGTCTTTATGGAATTACCACCAGGCAGCGTAGGATTGTTCAGCATGGCTTTTTCTGCCAGTGCTTTGTCATGGGATGCAATAAACTTGCGAATCCCATCGATCACCGCAGTCATGTTGCCCTCGTGCATGGAGGTTGCGACAGCCTTTGCGGCTTCCGCATCCATCCCGATCTCAGGGGCAGATAAGGCTCCGGCATAGTTCGCAATGTCCCGTTCAGCGCGAAGCGTTTCCAGTTCGTTCCGCATGGCAGCTTCTGCGGTCTCCCTGTCCGCATTCGCTTTCTCCTCCTCAGACATCTTTGCCCGGAGGAGTTCATCCTTCTCCTGCATAGCCTTCTTCCACTTGGATGCATCGGCTGAAGCGTTTGTTACCGACTGCTTTAGTTTGCCGTTTTCTGCTTCAAGCGCTTTGATCCTCGCTTCCAGATCAGCCGGAGAATTCTGTTCGTTACTGTTCTCGTTGGAGTTCTCAAGTTCATTAGCCATTTTAATTAGTCTCCTTTTGCGAATTTTTGAGTGCTTCTCTGCACTATGTTGCGATTATAGACTTCTCTGTCTTATGTAAAAGCCTTTCGGCTCAAACATTCTGTTCATCAACCGGAATCGGTCGAACATCATTCATGATGTGGGTTAACCAGGTAGACAGCGTCTCGCCTTCCATCAGCATTGAACCCTCTTTGACAACTCTGTCACGAGACAGTGCCGCAAGCGCCCCGATCTGCTTCACGTCTGCCTTGGCATAGATTCCCGCAAACCGTTTCAGGTAAGCACAGAACCATCTTTCTGCCCGGTCTTTCCTTGCCCGGTTCTTCAATGTTCTCCATTCGTGCTTCTGGAAATCATAGTAGGCATCCATGACCGTCTTTACCACCGTAAACAGTGTTTCAGTTGGCATGTTCCGCTCGATCATGGCATTCGTCAGCGCGATCCTCTGCCGCATCAGGTGGGAATATGTATCGAGGACATAATCCGCTGACTTGTCTTTCCGAACCACGCTGTTATCGTTCCATGCCCACAGATAAATCGGGGTGTTGATTTTCTCTGACCGTTTTCCTGCAAGCATGTAAACCAACGTGTTGAAATATCCGTCCTCGTGAATCGTCAGCTTATCGTTAAAACGGATATTGTTCTTCCAAAGGAACTCCCTTCGGATCACCTTGCCATGCACGAACACCGTGTCATCGTCATGCGTAACAAGGTGGATAACGCCCTCTTTGTCCTTGGTTTCCTCCATGAATGTTCCGCGAAGCAGATCCCATTTGTCCTCTGCTATTCCGCAGAAAATGAGGTACAAGGCGAACAGTGAGGAAAAGCAGTCATCGAAATCGCAGAACATCACCCAGTCAGCATCCGAGACATCCAGCCCGGCGTTTCTCGCCTTGGATACACCGCCATGTGGAATGCTCATCTGCGTGATCTGGAATGGATACTGCTTATACCAGTTACCAGGCAGTTCGTTCTCTTCCCCGTCATTCACGAGGATGACACCCACATCATCAAAGTTAATGTCCCGTTGCAAGGCAATAGTATCAAACAGCTTTTTGCCTACGCTCCACGGCTCCTTGTAGTGGGTGACAATGATGTCGAGACTTCCCGTATAAATCTCTCCTTTCATGTCACAACGCAAGCGTTATATGGCATCTGCAATTAATATTGTTCTCTGGTTTCTCAAAACCACCTGGGGCGTAAGCAGAATCGCCATCGAAGGTGTAGAACAGATCATCGATGCCAACCGTTTCCCCTTCCAGGTAATCGTGGGTTTCCCGGACTCTGCCGTCCATCATGGTCACCCACTGCTTCCGGACACCAGGAACGCCGCTTTCCTTGCCGGCTTCATATACAGCTGCGTTGTAATCCCTTATGGATTCCGTTTCTATGATCCGGAGTATGCCTTCCATGGAGCCTTCATCCAGTTGTTTCTGGATTCTTTCCCGGAAAGTTTCTCCTTCAATTTCAAGGTTCACAGTTTTATCATCCAAACCATCCTTGAAAGGGACGATTCCGACAATCTCTTCAGCGTCCTGCCACCCATATGCGTAGATCAGGCAGAGGACGAACTCCATGTAGTCGCACCAATGATCGACTCGCTCCCGGTTTTTTGTCTGCTTATATTCCGCAAGCAGCCCTGGAACAGATTCACGGAGTAGGTTCAGCTCGTCCCACTCCATGACGGCACTGCTCATTCAACAACCACCTGTTTCGGTTCCATCTGCCGTGGCTGCTGATCGCCTCCATGCTCTCTGAACCACGCCATGCCCATCTGGTAGGCTTCCTCCGTATCCGGGAAGATACCGGAAGCTTCGTACGCCTTCTGGGGATGAATCTTGTCATTCGCCAGCATGGTGGTTAGTGTCTGACTCTTTGCCATGATGTCTTCATAGTTCCGGCGTGTGAACTTGATCTCCACATCGGCAGGATCGAAGGTATATTCACCGTTTTGCAGGATATTGCAGATCACAGCGACCACGTTGAGCATTTCCATCTCAGGCAGTTCGAACTCTGCTTCGAAATCCTGCGCCCGTGTTTCTGCTCCCTGCCATCCGTTCTTCAGCACAACCGCACCGTTATTGGACGAATCAGAGGTTCCGGCGGCACTTTGACTTGGCATCCCGACAATCTGGAGAACAGAGTTGTACAGGTCATCCTTCAGTGTCTGGTTCTGGCTCTGGTCAAGCTGTTCAGCAAGCACTTTGATGTCTGCTTTTGCATCTCCGACCGTCTTGAGCAGAATCATCCCGGCGGCACGGATAGTGTCGGCGGTAGTCCCATCATCAACCTGGCAGTTATACAGAACAAGTAAGCTCTGCACGAACTGCTCAACAGCTTCAGTCCTAGCGCAATCGAAATCGTTGATGGCATCGAGCATCGACAGCACAATTTCAAAACACCCTAACCGGGCAGAGTTCGCTGGATACTCGATGATCGGAATCAGGCCGAACTGATTTCTCATAGCGAAAGGCCTGTCTGTGCCTTTGATAAATGTGAATACCGCCGTATCCGTGTAAACAGTGAATTTGATGTCCTGCGTTTCCTCGTTGACAACGTAGTTCACGGCAGCCAGAACACGCTTTGAATAGTCATTCTTCCGGATGACAAACGTGTTTCGTGGATCCAGTGTGAACAGGTTGAAGGGGATCCGCTTCGTTCCGTTTCCTTCCTGGACAACGTACCGATAGCCGACCCCACAGATCATCTGCCACTCGACAAGCTCTTTGTCCTTCGTTTTCTTGCCAACCAAACGCATTGCATCGTTCAGCTTTGCAACAGCGGCAGACACTGCTTCGCTGTTAGCAGAGGAAATGTACTTGATCGGTTTGCCAACCAGATAACCGGTTTTGAAGGAAACGATCTCGTTTGCCCTGTTTTCCACCACATGGGCAGTCAACTCGTCCCGCACTTCCCGTGTCCGGTAGATGGACGGCTGCTTGCCCTTGTAATAGTTCCAGAGGTATTCGATCTCTTCCCGGTTCAGCAAATGCGTATTGTACGCTTGCGAAACCACCTTCACCACGTTGTCGGCAGTAATGGCATCAGCAGAAGTGAGAATCATCCTCCGACCGAACATTGTCTTAGTAGCGCTGACAGCCCTTGCGGCCTGTTTCCGCTCCTCTTCAGAGTTCTGATGCAGTTCAGACAACGTTTCTCACCTCCAACTTAGCCATTTTGTCTGTTAATATAGCCATCTCCCGTATTAATGGCTTTATTAGCAGAAAACGCATGACCGCGATTTCTCGCAATCATGCGTTGTTAGGAAGAAAACAGCATTGATTTTTTTCAAGGCGATTATAAAACAGAGAAAAAACAATTGTCAATAGGCGTTTACAGCAATAACTCTGTGCAAATTAGAGCATTTTCTGCTCGTTTTTGTGAACTTTCCGCAAAAAGCAGCTTCTAATGTTCGTCTTTTGCTATTAGAACATTCTCTTGACAATCTGAACCTTATTCCCGGAGAAGGATTGGACGAACTGCGACAGTTGTGCCATCGCATCCGGGGCATCATCGTGCTTGTTTTTGCCTTCAAGCGAGTAAGAGCAGAGCAATTGCATGAACTTGCGGTACTCTCGCCACTCATCGCCGTGCAGGACAGTATCGTCCCGGAAGATGCAATGCTCGATCACCCAGTGCGACTCCATCAGGATCTTCGTTTCCTTGTTCGCCTGAGTCCATTTTGTCTCGATCTTCGTCCTGCAATCCTTTTCCTTGACCGCCGCCTGGATATCTGCCGCCAGTTTGCCGCCGGCCACATTGGATTCAAAGCGTACCATGTGCGGATTGCGCTGGCAGATCTTAGAAACAAGGTTGGTCTCGACTATCTGCGGCGCATAGTTCTCGCAAAGGACATCCTCAATGTAGAACTTGTTGCCGTATTGGTATGCAATCGGCATCACGCAATAGTCAGAGCCGGTGGTTTTCGTGTCGCAGACACCGATGATTGCATCCGGATCGCCTTCTGGCAGTTCGAAGTACCGCTGTAACTGATCAGGCGGGTACAATTGCCCTTCGCGCTCAATCGGTTCATTCATGTACAGCGCTTTCCATGAAGCAGAGTCCATAATCTCGCGTTGTTCGCGGTAAAATTGAGTGGAAAACCCCACGCCGTACGGGTAGTCGAAGTTACTCTCATCCTGATCGTTTAAAGCAGGACAGACGATAAATTCCGCATCGCTATCGTTGCCGTACATTTCCTCCAGCCGCCCGATCACATCATGAACAGACCAACGAGTTGCAATGTGCAGTTCCGCACAGTCACCGATCTTCCTCTGTCGGTAGTCTGTGTAATACTGTTGCCAGATTTTATCGAGCCGGTCGCGGTTCATGGCGGTTTCGATGCCATCGATCAGGTCATCGCAGTACAGGATATTGGCTGCCCGGATTTTACCGGCGTTCCCACTGCCGATTGACGAGAACTCAAATGTGCTGAACCGTTTTCTGCTTCCAAGATCCAGCATCAAGTCTTTTGCGTTTGTGCCGACAAGCCTTGTAGCGGGAAAAACCTTTTGCCAAAGATACTCTGATCGCCGCCCCACAATCCGCTGGATTTCATCATACAGACCGCGGAGGAAGGAATTACTGTGTGATCCTGCGATATTGGGCATTTCTGGGTGCTTGCCGCCAGTCCATGCCAGGAAGAACTCAGCCAGTGTAGTCTTGCCAATACCTGGAGGGCAGGAGATGCAGAGCAGATGAATCTTGCGCTCCTCAAGCCGCTGTAATGCCCTTGCAAGTGGCAGTAACTGCTTTCTCCTGGGCATGTAGAACTTCTTGTCCTCTTCCCTGTCCCACTCGATATATCGGCAAAAGCAGTCGAAATCAAACGGGGCATCGAACAGAAGCGTGTCCCGGTAGCAGTTGAGGAGCTTTGCCTTGTCTTTATCTGCCTCCGGCTGTGCTTGCGCCATATACTCCCGAAGCGTCTGCGAGTATTCGTGAGCAGTGCGGAAGTTTTCTTCGTTATACTGCTTTGCGACTATCTGCTCTTTGTAGTCACGAATAACAGAGCAGTCAGTCCCTTCGATCTCCCTGGCGATCCGCAGAGCATCCTCAAAAGCAGAAATATCGCCACGGGAACCCTCACGGATCATTGCATGGAATAGTTTGTTGTTCTCTGTTGCCTGTTCCATATCATTCTCCGATCAGGTTTTTGTACTTGTCCTTGTAGGAACTGCCGGTGTCCGAATCGTCCTCTGCTTCCAGTGTAGCGTTCTGCACTTGCTCTGTGTCATTCCGAAGCCCGTCAAAGTTCCGCTGCCAGAAAATGCCGATCACCGGGTTCAGCTTCCCGGAGGATACCATCGCTTCCCTTGACATAGCGCACGTAGTCCTGACAAACGTAGCAAGTTCTTTGCGCTCCGGGATATTAGTCCTTGCCCAGCAGATGAACTGAGTATTATCAAAACCCATCGCAGCATACGCCTGGAGGTTTGTGATTGGCATCCCATCCTGATAGCAGAGCTGTAAATAGTTTATAAAGCATGACTTCAAGGAGTTGATATCGCTCCTGTCGGCGTTCTGTGCGATCTCATTGATTGCCATGATGTGCTTTATAAGCGCTGAGTTGTAGCTTCGCTCCTCATCCGTTTCGGGCAGAGGGATCGCTGTGTTCTTCCTGCGTTGTGCCAAAGCCTTTTCGGAGACAGTGTAACTGCTCTTTTGCCCCTTTTTTCGGCCCCTCTTCTTCGGCTGCTTCTTTTCGGCCCCCGTACTGCCGCTATCCATCCTCTTCACCTCCATTTTTCTTAGTTGTTTGAGCTTATTGTACTATCTGCTTTGGTTTCAGTCAAACCCTTTGCCCGTTGCGCGGTTTGGGCAGATAAAGCAGAGGAACCATCACCCCGGCGCAGCCAGACCATCTGATGCAGCAGAACAAGCAGGAATAGCATACACCATAGATACCACAGTCACCTGTCCAGTGCCGATAGGCTTTTTGTTTTTTGGCGGTATAGAGGGGACTAACCGGGCTGGGCAGGGAAACCCTCTTTTCCCCTGGGGGTGGTCAATCTATGCAAAAACAGCAGGAAACAAGCCATACAGATACAGTATAAATTGCAAGATCTACATAAAATCTATATATTGTAGCATAGTGTGATAGCATATACAATATATTGATTTTAACTATTCGCTAAACAGTTGTTTTACGAATAGTTGCTATCATATCCGGCCTTTACTACTTCATCCGGTTAATTGCAGCCATATAAACAGATAATGACATAATGGCATAATGGTTAGTTGTGTTTATTTCCGAAAATGTATGATATTATGCCAGTTACATATTATTGCCTTGTATTATTCTCATGTACAGAATATATTTTATTGTCCTTCTGTATTACATATCTTTGGTCTATTATCCTTCTGTTTTATTATCCTTCTGTATATCGTCTTACATTGCATACCATTGTCTTATATTACATATTTTTAATCTGTTAACAGCAAATAATAACGATGACATTATAACAGCATGATAATATGCTTTGGTATCATGCTTATATGCAATAATATTATAATCCGGATACAGTGCAGCTTGTTATATATGGATCCACTAACAGATAAATTATACTGGCACAAAAACAGATGAATAATACAGATAAATAAAACAGATAGATAATATCATATTGCACATAAAGGGAACAAATAACTAAATAACAATATAAATCAATAATAATGTAAAACATAATACAGATACAATATTAATATATTCTTTTTGACTAATGAAGGAAAACAGAAAAAACCAGGATAAAAAATAACTACTTCATGGCCGATAAAAAGATAAAATTTTTTTGCTGTTTTCTGCAATTTTCACTTGCTTTTTAATATGTGTAGATGTATTATATATGTAAAGAAAAGCATGTTTTCCGCATGCGATGCAGGGATTGCTGAGTATCCAGTAAAGGCGGCGCCACTCACGGCCAGTATAAAAAGAAAATCTAATTTATTTGGTGAATAAGCCGATAAAGGCAATTTAAAACAGAAGGGATGAAAAATCATGACGAAATGCAAGCAGATGTCAAAACGTGAGATTTACGCGCAATATGGCATAGAATTCAAAGATGAAAAAATTCTTTCCCCGTTGGGCTGGATCCGTGAACCAATGAAGGAAGGCAACGGAAAAACGGGAAAAGCTGTCTGGACATTCTCTTTGCTGCCTGGCACATTTACAATTGAAATTGACATTGACGGAATTGTTTACACCGTATCCGGAACATGTATCTGTAATTGCGACGGATGTTACGCGAAAACCGGCCACTATACACATGATGGCACAATCCGGTCAATGGCCATTAATACAATTATTGTTAATCTTTATCCGGATTTTATGAAACGCTGCATAATGGCGCAATTGGATTATTTACGGCGCGGTGAAATCCGGATACATGCCGCCGGTGATTTTAATACAGCAGATCCGGACGGATACGCTGCAATGTGGTACGATATAGCGAAAAAATATCAATCGTTCCGTTTCTGGACATACACAAAAATTAAGAAGTATGAAACACTTTTTGATGACCTTAAAAACGCTAACATTGTGAAGTCTGTTATTCCTGGCATTGGTTTCAATTTCGGCCATTGCGACTACATCATAAATGCCTATTATACACTTAAAGAGTTAGGCCAGCCTGTTTATATCTGCAAATGCGGCATAGATGAAAATCAGCATTGCGAAAAATGCGGCGTTTGCGCCGGATATAAATACGTTTTGTTCCTGGAACATTCCACCAAATACAACGCTAAAAAGGATCCGTTATACGCGAAATTGTGCGAAATTGTTAACAATCAATAACCAGTTTCCGGTTTCCCTGCCTTCCGGTAAAAAAGGCAGGAATTCCTATTAAACAGAAAAAGAAAGGGAAAGCAGAAAATGAATAGCATTTCGGGAATTAATGTAGTTGTGTTCCATGGTAACCATGAAATAAATTATTTCGTTTTTTATCGTGATGGATCCGCGCAACGCTTTACGGAAAAAAATCTTCCGCGCGGCCTGGCCGATGCAATGAACAGAAAAAAGCCGCGCCATGTTAGCAAAACGGCCAGTGCAACAATATTCTATTATATTTTCATTTGATGAAAGGAAGGCGGCCAGGAATGAAAGCAAGTTATAAAATTGATTCTGCTATCATAGAATCGGCAGAATGTACAGTCCGCGACTATTCACGCGGCTTATTATCGATTCCAGACACGCTGCATTTATTATGCAGATTGTATGACGCTTTCCCCATACAAACAGAAAACGCGGAAGGCTGGCAAGCCATGGACGCGGCGCGCCGCCGCTTTTATGCTCGTTATCTGCTGCAATTTGTCGCGGAAATAAAGAAAAACGCAAGGCATTGACAGAAGGAAGGTAAAACAGATGGATATTATAACTATGCAATGGATAGCAGACGTTTTCAAATGTGAAACAAGCCGCGAACCAATGACAACGGAAGCCATGAAAGCGCTTTTAACAGAAACGGAAACGCAAAAATTTCCAGATGATTTTTCGCCGGATCCGTCATTGTTCCGCGAGTGTTGCGAATATTGGAACACGCTATATAAAACATATCATTGACAGCCTTTTAAAGCTGTTTTTGACAGCCCGGAACGATACAGATATAATTATATACATACCACATCAAACAATGAAAGAAGGCCGTTACAATGGCACAAAAAAGAAGCGCAATCCAGGCAAAATATGATAGCACGCATTGTAAATCGTTCGTGATGAAATTGCATATTGTAAATGATGCAGATATCCTGGAAAAGCTGGATTCTGTAGAATCAAAACAAGGCTATATAAAACAGTTAATCCGGGCCGATCTGAACCGGATCCGCACCAATAGCAGCGACAGCGCCGGAACCGCGACAGAAGGCGAATAATAGCCGCTTCCGTACCTGTCCCGCGTTTGTTCCTCCGTACCTGTATCCTTTATGTTTCCCCTGGTTCCGTACCTGTTTTAAACTCGTTTCCCGTACCTGTTCCCGTACCTGTTTCCGGTACCTAATTTGAAAAACAGAAAGGAAAGAAAAACCATGAAAAGATCTGAAGCTCTCAAAAAGTACGCCGCCGTCATTACCGAAAAGCTCCCGGCGCTGTATCGTGAAACCCTGGAATCATTCGGTCGCATCCAGTATGCTGTGTATGTTTGGGAAGACGGCGAACTGCAAATCCTAGAGCAAGTGCATGGTGACAATTCGTACCTGATTCCAAAGGATTGCGAGCCGCGCGAACTGTTCTACATCTGCACCGTTTCCGGCTGCAATGTTTGGGATCTGTACAGTGATTCCGTACCTGATTCCGAAGCAGAAAAAGCGGAGATAGAAGCCGGATTGATTGACGATCAAGTACAATCCTACAAGGAAAATCTTTCTGATTTGCTCTATTCTATCCAGCAGGAAGCAGAGGAAGAAGAGGAATACGAGCAGTACCGCTGATCATAGATCCGTACCTGTTTCCATGGTACCGTACCTAAAGAAAAACCGCCGTCCGTACATGGATGGCGGTATTTTTTATTGCTCCGTACCCGTTTCCGTACCCGATCACACAAGGCCGCGCCGCCTGGCAATGGCAGCCACTGTTTTAGTGACCAGCACCCACGTTTTGTAGCTGTCAGCACCCGTTTTTTTGCAGTACATCTCTACCCCATCAGAAACCTTAAATGTCAAGCGGTAGATGGTTTCGAGGGTTTTCTGCTCCTCCGTACCCAATTTTCGCCATACATCCTGCACCGCAATCCAGTTTTCTATATCTGCTCTCCGTTTCCCGGACACTGGCAGCGTGTTTGGTGTGGACAGATAGAAACGCACCATGTGATTCACATAATCCGTGTAGTAGCAACGAGTTTTCATCTGTTCACCCGTACCTTTTTTGGTAGGCCTTCCCGTACCTTTTTCAGACAATTTCTTCCACCTCCTCAACTTCTCGTACCCGTTCGAAATCTTCCTTGAGCATCAGCCGCACACCTGTTTTTTCAAAAACAGTTTCGATGTCTTCGCCAGCACTGATCGATGTAATAATCCTGTTGTCCAGTTCCCGGAGGAAACTGATTGCTTCCGCATTCCCGTACCCGTTATCGAGCAGTTGGAGCACCACCCCTGCATAAACCGTCTTCAATGCCTTATCCGTACCCGCCTTGAAACCGTCCATGTGACCGTCATCGTAGCTTTTCTTCAGGTCTTGCTCACTGATTCCGTTTTGTGTGAGCCGCTGCGCCTGTTCTGCTTGTCCCATCCGCACCCATTCATGCATCTGCTCCCGTGCCTGTTTTCGTCTCATTGCCCGATTCGCGCCCATTTTTTTGCTCCCCCTTCGCAATGCGGACTTTTTGCCCCATTTTGCCGCTTCAGTATCTCAGATGGATAAATACTCATCCTCGCCATCAGAAGATAGTTTTTGAACCGTTTTTTCCGCATCCGATGCGGCATTCTCACCATATCCGTGTTGAATGTTCCACCGTACCCGTCTCAATTCGCGTTCATCATCCGTCACTTCCCGCTTTGGGATGATCTTCAGCCAGGATGATGGCAAAGAGCAGTAAATGCACCCACCGTTATTCTCCGGTTCAGCCAGAATCTGTACCTGATCGGGGAATTTTTGCTTCAGCTTCCGGATCTTCGTGATGAACCGCCGCTCATCAGAACTGAAGTACCCCATGTCCCTGTTCACATAGTCAAAGCATGTTTCCATCCGTCCGCACCTCCTCAAAATGGCACATCAATATCATCAACCCGTACCGGCTCGTTCCGTTCCCACCCGTACCGTTTCGTCAGGCTCCGCAGCCCGAACACCCGTTTTGTTTTCGGTGAATAGTTCAGCGGGATCCCGTCTTTGCCCAATTTCAGAGTGCCAGCTAACCGGTTTTTCCCGACCTGGAGCAGAGAATCGAAATCCGAACCTTCCTTCGCCCGGGAGTAATTGATCACAATGTCCACCCGGTCGGTAATGTTTGACGAACCAGACACAATGTCATTGTCGAACCCGGCATCTTTCTCGTCCTTCCCTGCCTTCCGGGGATGAGCCACCAGGATAACAGCAACATCAAACTTCATGGCAAGCTCTTTCAGTTCCCGGACAAAGTTGCTCTGTGCGAGATAGAGATTGTTCTGGTCTTCGACAATGTCCATCGCCGTCATCAGGTTGTCGATGCAAAACAGCTTGACATCTTTCCTGGCAGCGACCTTCCGCATGGTTTCAAGCAGGCTCTCCGTCTCCTCGCCATCTATGGCCGTGTTGTCATAGATGAACGCCCTTCCCCTGTACCACTCGCTGATCTTCTTGTCCGTTTCCGCATCCAGATAGTATTCTGTATCGCCGAACCCATCTTGACGAGCAGACATGTGATCATTCCCTGCCAGTTGGCAGTTGAGCCATGCTTTGAAGTGAAACGCCGGAAGCTCCCCGGAGTAGGCAAAGCATCCGATCTTCTGATCCAGTGCATCTGCGAAAATGTTAGACATCAGTGTGCTTTTACCGTCACCGCGTTTGCCAGTAAGCAGACAAACTTGCCCGTAGCAGATGCCGCCCTTCAGCGCCTTGTCCAGTTCAATGATGCCTGTGCTTACTTTCGGGAGCCGTGTAATGTCCACGTACTGGATATCTGCAATCTCTTTTACATTGCTGATCTCCTGCTCCTTTGCACCGCGCACCGCCTTCCTGACAGCTTCAGCACCGAATGACCGCAGGATATCGTTAGCGTCCTTTTCCCCCAGGTAATCGACCGCCTGTACCGCTTTAATCCTGCATGGGATCCGTTTAGCTATCGTGTCAAGCAGAGTCATGTGTCCATGTTCCATATCCCCGAACACAATGATGGTCTTGAACTTCTTCAACCAGTCAAGGCAATTAGGGATCCATGTGAACGCATTGCATCCGTTCGGAACAGAGCAGAAAGCATCGGGTTTATCCTCTTCGCTCCAGAATGCTTCAGCCACAGATAGAGAGTCCAACTGCCCCTCAGTAATCACCACCGTGTCGAACCCTGTTGCCTGTTTCATGCCGAACAGGATCGGCTGCCCACCGGCTTGCGTCCATTCTTTTGCTTTGTCCCTGCCTTTCTTATAATCCATCTTCCGGAATTTTGCATATACAAGCTTCCCGTACTCGTTGAAGAATGGGAACCAGAGGATATTCGGCCTGTCTTCAAAAGCAGTAACCTCATATGCTTCTGCTATGACCTGGCTGATGCCCCGACCAGACAGATAAGCCACCGCTGAGTCCCTTGGCTTGATGCGTTCCTTCGGCTGTGGGAACTGCACATACGCCTGTTCAGCGTCCAGCCCGACCTTATACCCGAAGTCCCGGCACAGTTCGATAAAATGCCCATGATATCCGCATGACCCACGCAAACAGCCAAACGCGCCAGTCTTCCAGTTGACGGAGAACTTCCATTCGTCATCCTTCGGAGCAGAAGATCCACACTTAGGGCAGAACCGGAAAAACACATCCTTGCCCTTTGTCTTTGTCTCCGCGCCGATAAACTCTATGAACCCGTTTAAGTCATCCTGGTTCATCTCGTATCTCATTACTGATTCCTCCATGCCAGATATTCCTCGACAGTGGCAAACTGGTCACGATAAAGTTCGGGGATCTCCCCCGGAGGGGAATCGGGAGCGGAGCGACTTCTTTCTTTCTTTCCATTCTTATATTCTTTTATTCTTTGATTGTTGGGATTTGCTATGGCGGTTGCTTGGGATTTGCCATCGGGGTTGCTTGGGATTTGCCGTCTGGATTTTGTGATATCTGATTGATAAGATTCGTAGTTTACGATGGTAATTATTTGATAGTGATTCCGTACTGTTCTCGTTATTTCTCCGGTGCTTTCAAGATTAGCGAGTGCAGTTCTTACATTATCAATTGTTAATCCGCATCCATCTGCTATGTGTGCATTACTTGTTGCTAAAGATCCACGGTTAATTATATCTTTTTGAAAATGCCCTTCTTTTATGTTTGCCTTAATAAGCAGCCACATGAACACATGGAGTATTTTAGAACTTTTGAACCATCCCCAATTGACAATATTCCTGTCAATCTTAATAAAAGTGGTCTTGTCTGCCATGAGAACACCTCTCTGCTCTATTAAATTTAGAACTTCTATAATTATGATATCATAGAATTAGAGCATCTGAAAACATCGGTATATTATTTACCAGTAACAATTCGGTTCCAGTCTGTTATTGCTCTATCCCTTGCGGCAGGATCGAACACGCCAGTCATGTCCGTATGGTACCCACTGTGCAGCTTGTACGGGCATTTTTTGTTTCCGCATTCAACCCAATGAACAGGAATCTTGTACCTTACCCTCGCATAACTGCCGCACCGGCACTGCCTGGGGGAAGGATATATGTCTCCCTTTGCGCTAATATAGTCTGCTTTCATTCGTTCACCTCCGCTTCGACATTTTTGACCAGTTCCCGTGTGATCGTCCATTTCTTGTTAATGTTCTTGTGCGTTGCAAACATCCAGATAACAGATTTAGCATTCGCAAACCCGGCGATCCTTGCGATCTCATGGATGTCTGTATCAAATGCCATTAGTCTGTCATCACTGTTTCTGTAAAGTGAATAGAGATATTTTGGATTATGTGGCGGCTGGGGCATCCCACATCACTCCCCCGCCGCACCGTCCGCATGCAACTGCATTGTCAATGCTATTGATCAGGGATCCACACGCACTGCACCGGCTGACCATAACGGGTCTGCTTTTCACCGTCTTTGGATGGAAAACAGAATCAATAATGCCACAGCGATCATACTTCCCAATCATCGAAGAAAGCGTGTTGATGGCTTCTTGCTTGTCCTGGAATACCTCTGTCTGGAAATTGTTGTGGCTGTCCGTATGCCACACAGTGTAAACCATCGCTTTATTCCTCCTGCCAGTAGGTTAGTCGCAAGTTAGTCATAAGTTAGTTGCAAGTTGATAATGGAATCTTCGGCAGATTAACGTGAACCTTACCATGCCCACGGGTTTTGTCCTACCACAGGTTAGCCTGGGGATTGCCAATCTTTTCAGGCACATATCAGTTGGACTCGAACCAACACCCCGTCTCACCAGAACTCAACCACCGAGCGGGAATCGAACCCGCCTTTTGGTGTAATATGGCTTGCGCCAGCACTACCTCTGTTAAACGTTATTGCCGCCCAATTCCCTGATCAGAAACCGCCCCCTGGCTCGTTTCCATCTTGCCCGTTTGTATGCCCGTCTCGGATGGAAGATCTACCAGATCCGTTTTACCGCGTCCATTTCAACCTCCGCTTTATTGCCGCCTTTAACTCACAATGAATAATGTTTCCGGGTCTACATCATCCCTGATTTCGATCTCCATTCCACAGACCGTGTATTCCGGATGATCTCCTGCATCAATGCACATCAATTCACGGACTCCGCTGACCATATCATGGAATATTTTCCTGCTCATGGTTATCTTTTTCGGGTTACCTCCATGTCGAAGATGATCAAACCGCATCCGCTTGATGGCGTTCAAAACAGCTTCCTCGTCCATTCAATCGCCGCCTTTATTTACTCGCACTCAACGCCGTCCCAGTCTGTTGCTGACTCTGTTGGCGGCTTAACATATTCACGCCTTTCCCCGTCAGCACAGAACCAATTATTTGGCTTGACAGCTTACCAACGTTCGGTAAATGGTTTAGTGCAAAATATATGCCCTTGTTCTACTGCCCCTTCTTTGAAAAGTGCGTATGCACAATCCTTGCACCGGACAACCGCTTCCTGCTCTTTCAGCAACCCGTTCAGCCGTTCGACCTCGGCATTGAGATATCCGTTCACCGCATTGCTCTGCTCAAGTGAGAGCATTAGACCTTTCTGCTCTTTAAGCATGGCGATGGCATCCTCAACGATATCCTTCCGGACAAACACCCATGTGTTGTCCTGTCTGGATGCTTCCATGCAATCATTCAAATGACAGATAACTTTCTCCCTGTCCACTTCATCACCACCAATTCTTGATTTTGTAGTGCCTTTTGATAATTCTCAATCTTAATCTATCAATCAGACATTT
>OCVV011353081.1_pt1 | contig 43117 bp, 34 predicted proteins | sample 1539721 | NCBI WGS metagenome assembly OCVV01 (sample SAMN02144230, study PRJEB22623) | gut metagenome | biome: sheep rumen | host: Ovis aries | place: New Zealand | reverse complement strand
AGATCCACTCGAAACCGGTGTGGTAGTGGTCGATTTCCCAGAAGGGGGCGTTTTCCTTGTACAGGTGGTTGAGCGTCTTCATCATCTGCAACAGCTTTCCGTGGCTGTCCCAGGTAATCAGGTGCCAGTCCAGGGATTGCTTCTCGTTCCATTCCCGGAACTGCCCGAACTCGTTGCCCATAAAGTTCAGCACCTTGCCCGGGTGGGCGTACTGGAAGGCGTAGGTGAGGCGGAGGTTCGCGAACTTCTGCCAGTTGTCGCCGGGCATCTTGCCAAGCATGGAGCCCTTGCCGTGGACCACTTCGTCGTGGCTGAACACCTGGATGAAGTTTTCGCTGTAGGCGTAAACCATGCTGAAGGTGAGCTGGTTGTGGTGGTACTTGCGATGGATGGGCTCATGCTGGATGTAGCTCAAGAAGTCGTTCATCCAGCCCATGTTCCACTTGTAGTGGAAGCCGAGACCGCCCTGCTCCGGCGGACGGGTGATGCTGGGGAAGCTGGTGGATTCTTCGGCGATGAGGATGGCGTGAGGCGTGAGGCGGCCCATGATGCTGTTCAGGTGCTTCAGGAACTCGATGGTGTCGTAGTTGATGTTGCCGCCGTCCTTGTTGGGCACCCATTCGCCGGGACCCTTGCCGTAGTCCAGGTAGAGCATGGAGGCCACTGCATCTACGCGGAGGCCGTCGCAGTGGAATTCCTTGAGCCAGTACATGGCGTTTGCAATGAGGAAGTTCTTGACCTCGTTGCGGCCCAGGTTGAAGATGTAGGTGCCCCAGTGGGGGTGTTCGCCTTGGCGGGGGTCGGCATGCTCGTAGCAGGCGGTGCCGTCAAAGCGGCCGAGCGCGTGGGCGTCTTTGGGGAAGTGGGCTGGAACCCAGTCCAGAATCACGCCGATTTCGTTCTGGTGGCACAGGTCCACAAAGTGGCGGAACTGGTCGGGGGTGCCGTAGCGGCTGGTAGGGGAGTAATAGCCCGTCACCTGGTAGCCCCAGGATTCGTCCAGCGGGTGTTCCGCCAGCGGCAAGAATTCCACGTGGGTGTAGCCCATTTCTTTGAGGTAGGGGATGAGGCGTTCGGAGAGTTCGTCCCAGTTGAGGAAGCGGTCGGGGTTCGCCGGGTCGCGCCTCCAGGAGCCAGCATGCACCTCGTAGATGTTCATGGGGCTTCCGAAGACCTTGGTGGCCCAGTGGGTCTTCATGTAGAGTTCGTCGCCCCATTCGTAGCCGTCCAGGTGGGTGGTGATGGAGGCGGTGGCCGGGCGCACTTCGGAAAGTTTTGCCAGCGGGTCCACCTTCACGTGGAGGTTGCCGTCGGCGCCGTGGATTTCGAAACGGTAGAGTTCGTTCTCGCCGATGTTCGGGATGAAGATTTCCCAGATGCCGGAGCTGCCCAGCATGCGCATCTGGTGGCGGCGTCCGTCCCAGCTGTTGAAACTGCCTACCACGGAGACGGCGCGGGCGTTGGGGGCCCAGACGGCGAACTGCACGCCCTTGAAGCCCTGGTGTTCCACCAGGTTTGCGCCCAGCTTGCGGTAGAGTTCGTAGTGGGTGCCGGTCGAAATCAGGTGCCGGTCGAATTCGGAGAGCACGGGCTGGAAGGCGTAGGGGTCGGTGAGGGTGTATTCGTTGCCGTCGGCTTGCTTGATAATCAGGTTGTAGAAGAAGGGCTCGAATTCCATGTCCAGGATGGCTTCGTAAAAACCGGTGTCGCCCAGCTTGACGAAGTCGAATTCCACCTCGCCGTCGCAGGATTCGCCCCGGACAAAAGACGCCTGGGGCTGGTAGGTGCGGATGACCGTCTTGATGCCCTTGTCGGTTTCCAGCGGGTGGATGCCCAGCACCGAGAAGGGGTCACTGCAGTAGAAATCCCAAATGGGCAGCATCTGGTCGCGGGTCAGCGTGGTAAAATCGTTCCAATCCATAAAAACTCCTTTTATTCGTTGTAAATATAACATTAACGGGGAAAAACAGGTATAAATGTGCCGGCCGTGTGGCGTCATTCCGAACTAAACGAGTAATCCGGTGAGGGTTCTTTTTAACTCTGAACCCGAAACCCCGTGCCCCGAACCTTTTTATCTTTACTGCCAAAAAACGGAGGCGTTATGGCTATTGCGATGGAAGAGACGGTGAACCCCATGCAGTTTACCCAGGTGTTCAAGGTGACGCCGGAGATGATTGACGACAACCACCATTTCAACAACGTGTGGTCCGTGCAGTGGATCCAGGACATCGCCATCGCCCACTCCGAATCGGTAGGCGGCACCGCCCTCATGAAAAGCCTTGGCGCCGGCTGGATGATCCACGTGCAGCACATCGAATACAAGAACCAGGCGTTCCTGGGCGACGAAATCAGGGGCACCACCTGGGTGGCGGCTTACGGCAAGGTGGCAACCATTCGAAAGTGCAAGTTCGAGCGGGTGTCCGACGGCAAGGTGATTTTCGAATCCGAGACCCAGTGGGTGCTGGTGGACCTGAACCGCGGCCGCCCTATGGTCATTTCCGACGAGATGAAGAAGTTGTACGTAGAAGGGGCATAGGGGCTACCCTAGTATCTTCTTCGCAATCCGTTGGAGTTTCGCCCGAAGTCCCTTTTCACCTGTTTTGTGGTAGGGCGGGTAGAAGAATTGCATGGAATCCATCGGTCCCTGGTACATCACGTTACGCTCGTGGCTGAAGGTCTTGAATCCGTAAATCCCATGGTAGTTTCCGGTGCCGCTCAAGCCTACGCCTCCGAAGGGTACGGACAAGTTTTCGATTTGTAAAATGCAGTGGTTCACGCAGGTGGAGCCGGCTGTGGTTTCGCCTAGTATCCGCTTGATGTTCCGTTCCGATTTTCCGAAAACGTAAAGTGCCAGGGGCTTGGGGTGGTTTTGCACAAAGGAAATGGCTTCGTCCAGGTTCTCGTAGGCCACAATGGGGAGGATGGGTCCGAAGATTTCGGAGTCCATGACGCTCATTTCGGGAGTGACGCCTGTAAGCACGGTGGCGGGGGTGTAGCGGTTTTCTATGTCTTCAGGAGCAAAGTCTCCGCCTATGATAGCGGTGGCGCCTTTTGCCAGGGCGTCTTCTACCAGAGCTTTGTGGCGTTCTGCAGCGCGGCCCTCGATAATGTGGACGAAATTTTCGCCATAGCGGCGTTCTTCGTCTGTTGAACCGTACATTTTTTGGATGTTCTCAGCTACCGCCTCCGCCAGGGGCTGTACCAGTTTTGCGGGGCAAAGCGCGTAATCGGGGGCGATACAGGTCTGGCCTGCGTTCAGGCACTTGCCCCAGGCAATTTTTTTGGCGGCATCTTTGATGTTCACGTCGTCAAGGACTATGACGGGGGACTTTCCGCCCAATTCCAGTGTGACGCCTGCGTGAATTCTGGCGGCACATTCCGCCACTTGGGCACCCACCTTGGGGCTTCCCGTAAAGAACACGTGGTCGAAGGGGAGGGAAAGCAGTTTGTCACCGACAACCGCGCCGTCGCCCAGGACAACGGTCACTTCGTCTTTCGAGAAAACTCCTGCTATTAAGGATTCCAGGAAGGCGCTCACCGTAGGAGTCTTGTTGCTGGGCTTTGCCATGACGGTATTTCCGGCGGCCACGGCGGCCACGATGGGGGAGATTAATAACAGTAGGGGATAATTCCAGGGGGCCATGATAAGTACGCGACCCTTGGGTTCAAAATGGCTTATGCTCTTGTTGGTGGGGAATAGGGGACTCCAGTGGCCGCCTTTGTCTTCCATCCATTCTTCTAGATGGGCGACGGCGCAGTCTATTTCGGAGAGCGCGGGGTAGATTTCGCAGAGGAGGGCCTCTGTTTTGGGCTTTTGGAAGTCTTCCCAGACGGCTTCGTAAAACTCCTGCTGACGCGTTACTAGAGCTTTGCGTAGTTTTAATAACTTTGCGATGCGCTCTTTTGCGGTTGTCCCCGCGATTTTCCAGCGTCGCTTTCCTTGTGCTTCAAAGAGTTCTTCTATGGAAATGTTGTCATTCATGGCTCTACCTAATTTACATTCTTTTGGCCCCGCAAGTGAAATTTTTGTAAATTGAAGGTGTTGACGGGAGGTTACTATGGATGGTTCAAAGCTTTTTAAGAGATTCGGTCTTGTCGTGTCCCTGATACTTTGCATTCAGGTTTCTTGCTTTGCCCAGGCCAACTACTCTACTTCGGAACTGGACACCCTGGTGGCAAACATCGCCCTTTACCCTGACCCGCTTTTGGTGCAGGTGTTGGACGCTTCCACCTATGGAAACCAGATTGCCCCCGCCGCCCTGTGGGCGGAATCTCACAAGAACTTGAAGGGGGAGACCCTCGCCAACGCCATCGAGGAGGCGAACCTGCCATACGACCCCAGCGTGCAGGCTCTTTTGCCGTTTCCGTCGGTGCTTTCCATGATGAGCAAGTACCGCACCTGGACAGACCAGCTGGGCGATGCCGTCACCAACCAGAAAGAAGACGTGATGGAGGCGGTTCAGCGCATGCGCCAGAAGGCCTACGACTACGGACACCTGAAGACAAATGAACAGGTGAAGGTGGAGACCGGCGACAACATCACCATCTACCCGGTGCAGAAGGAATACGTTTACGTGCCGGTCTATAACCCCCGCGTGGTCTATTACGTGCGTTACGACGGCTATAGCCGTGTCTATTACGGTTCCGGCGTGTGGCTGGGCACCTGGTTCGGCGAGTGGGGCTGGGGCTCCTGCTGGATAGACTGGGGCCCCCGCGTTATCTACGTGCGGGATACCCGCTGGTATGCCCATCGGCCAATTCCCCGGCACCCGAGGCGCTACCGTCCGCCCCACCACTTTAACAGCCCGCCTCCGAGAAGGCCCGCTCCGGCGCCCGCTAGTCGTGTGGCTCCCACTCCTGTCGTGCGTGTGGCGCCTGCTCCCTCTGGAGCCAGAATGTCGACGGCACCTGCACCGGCTACACGCGTAACTCCAGCACCTGCTACCCGGGTGATGACGGCTCCTGCTCCCCAGTTTTACCCTGCGGTTAACCCCGCCTCTGCTCCTGCGGCAAGACGGCCAGCTCCGGGCCCGGGCGGTATCGAACCGGAAAGGCTCCCGACCCGTTACGTGGACAGCGACGACGATTCCAGACGCTACGACAACCGTCGTTACGATTCCAGAAACCAGGGCGGCTCCATCAGTCAGCCGGCCCCCAGGTCCAGGACTTCCTCGGCCCCGAAACCGAGACCTTCTGGCCGCCGCTAGTGCCGGAAAAGTCGCCTTAGGCCACCTTTTATTACTATATTCAACAGACCCGCGAGGGTGCCCTGCGGCAGACGCCGCCGGGTTGTTTAACTTAGGGCCTTTTCGGAAGACTAGGACCCTCCAATCGGAAAATGAATTATGGATTTTTCTGCCATTATTGCTGAAGAGCTGAAACTTGAAACTTGGCGCGTGGCCAAGGCCCTGGAACTCATGGACCAGGGAGGCACTATCCCCTTTATCGCCCGTTACCGCAAGGACCAGACGGGAACCCTGAACGAAATTGAACTCCGCGACATCAGCCACCGTCGCGACTACCTGCAGGAACTGACCGACCGCAAGGAGACTATCCTCAAGAGCATCGAGGAACAGGGCAAGCTTACCCCCGAACTGAAGGCCCAGATCGAGGCCTGCAAGGACAAGACCCTGCTGGAAGACATTTATGCCCCCTACAAGCCCAAGAAGCGTACCCGCGCCACCATCGCCAAGGAACTTGGCCTGGAGCCGCTCGCCCGCCTGATGTGGGAACAGGAAGACACCAGCAATACCGCCGAAGAAATCGCCCGCATTTACCTCTCCGAAGAAAAGGGCCTGGCCGACCCGAAGGCCGCCCTCAAGGGGGCTGCCGACATCTTGGCTGAAGAAGTGGCCGACAACACGGAATTCCGCCAGTATCTCCGCGCCCAGATGGAAAAGAAGGGCGTCATGGTCAGCAAGGTCAAGAAGGATTTCGAAAAGCAGGAGACCAAGTTCAAGGACTACTACGACTTCAGCGAACCCGTTTCCAAGATTCCGAGCCATCGTATGCTGGCGCTCCGTCGTGGCGAAAAGGAAAAGGTGCTCCGTCTTTCTATCGAAGTGCCTACCGAGGAGTTGGTGGGCTATCTGAAGGCCCAGGTCATCAAGAAGGATTCCGTATGGAAGCCCTACCTGGAAGACATGTGCCAGGACGCCTGGGAACGCCTGCTGCAGCCCAGCATGGAAAGCGAAGTGCGCCTGCTTTTGAAGGACGCCGCCGAAGAGGAGGCCTTCAAGGTGTTCAGCAAGAACCTGCAGGACGTTTTGCTGGCCGCCCCCGCTGGCCACAAGGCCGTACTCGCCCTGGACCCCGGTTTCCGTACCGGCTGCAAGGTGGCAGTTCTGGACGAAAACGGCAAGTTCATGGACCATGGCGTGATTTACCCCCACGAACCCAAGAACGACAAGGCCGGTGCCTGTGTCTACCTGATGCAGCTTATCGACAAGTACAAGATTGACCTGATTGCCATCGGTAACGGTACCGCAAGCCGTGAGACCGACGCCTTCTGTGGCGAGATGGCCCTGAAGTTCAAGGGCAAGGTTCCGCCCCGCGTTATTGTGAGCGAGGCCGGCGCTTCTGTCTATAGTGCCAGCATGATTGCCATCCAGGAATTCCCGAAAGAAGACGTGACCACCCGTGGAGCCATTTCCATCGGTCGCCGTCTGCAGGACCCCCTGGCCGAACTGGTGAAGGTGGACCCGCAGTCTATCGGTGTGGGCCAGTACCAGCACGACGTGAACCAGCGCGAACTGAAGAAGCGCCTGGACGAAGTGGTGGAAAGCTGCGTGAACATGGTGGGCGTGGACGTGAACAGCGCCTCCGCTCCGCTCCTTTCCCACGTGGCGGGCCTGAGCAGCACCCTTTCCGAAGCCATTGTGAAGTATCGCGAAGAAAACGGCGCTTACGCCAGCCGCGAAGCCCTGAAGAACGTGAAGGGCTTTGGCCCCAAGGCTTTTGAACAGGCCGCAGGCTTTATGCGTATCCCCGGTGCGGAAAACCCGCTGGACGATTCCGCCGTGCACCCCGAAAATTACGCCCTGGTGGAGAAGATGGCCGAAAAGGCCGGAGTCTCCGTGAAGGACATGGTGGGCAACGCCGAAGCGGTGAAGGCCATTAACCTGGAAGAGTTCCTTTCCGACGAGGTGGGTAAGGCTACCTTGGACGACATTCTGAAGGAACTCCAGAAGCCCAGCCGTGACCCCCGTAAGGAATTCCGTTACGCCAAGTTCGATGACCGCATCAAGACCATCAACGACCTGGTGACGGGAAGCTGGATGGAAGGTGTGGTGACCAACGTGGCGAACTTCGGTGCCTTCGTGGATATCGGTGTCCATCAGGACGGCTTGGTGCACGTGTCCGAAATCAGCGACAAGTTCATTGCCGACGCCAAGGAAGCCCTGACGGTGGGTGACATCGTGAAGGTCCGTGTGGTGGCGGTGGACGCAAACCAGAAGCGCATCAGCCTCTCCATGAAGCAGGAATCTACCGACGGTGTTGCCGGTGCGGGCGTGAGTGGCCCTCGCGGCCAGCGTGTCGGCGGACCCAAGGGCGGTTTCGGTGGCCGCGGCCGCGATAACCGCGGCGGACGCCCCCAGGGGGGCATCCAGGGCCACGCTACCATCGCTGACCTGAAGAACAAGATTGCCGGTAAGGAACGCCCGGGCCAGCAGCCGAAAAAGCCCGCCGCCCCCGTACAGATCGGCAAGCTCAACTCCATGCTGAAGCAGATTATGAAGAAAGCGAAGTAGGCGAGAGATACAGAATTGCTCGCAATTCTGTATCCGAGCCGCCCTGAGCTGCACGGCGAAGCTGTGCCAAAGCGAAGTAAGCCGAGCGTCATAGGAGCAAGTGCCTGCGAGGGGCAGGGATGAGAAAACAAAGTTTTCGTCATACCTGAACCGCAGCGGGCGGATGCCGAAGGCATCAAAGTAACTTGCTCCAATGACCGAGGCGGGGAGCTTGCGCTCCGCAGGAGCGCCAAGCCAAGTAGATTTGACCGAGCCGCCCTGAGCTGCACTCCGCAGGAGTGCCAAGGCGAAGTAAGCCCGAAGTATCGGAGATGCCCGCATTCGCGGGCATGACAGCAAACAAAAAAAAGCCCGACCTAGGTCGGGCTTTTTAATCCTTAGATAAAACTAGAACTGTCGCTTCTGTGAGCAACAAAGCCCCAGTTATTAAACTGGGGCGGTTGCGACCTTTGGACACTTGGCTTTTATGCCTTAGTGTACATGGCCACCTTTAGGTGGGAGCGAGTGAGATTCCGGAGGAACTTCGCTCAAAAAGACGAACGAGCGGTCAGTATCAGTCCCCGGTGAAGATAATCACCAGCACGGATGCCACGAAGGCGGCGGAGACAATCAGGAATTCCCAGGGGTTTTCCATGATGGAGGACTTGGCAGAAGCGGTAGACTCAGAAGGAGCAGCGGCTTCGGCCTTGGCGGCTTCTTCGGCGGCCTTCTTGTCGGCTTCGGACTGGGCGAGGGCTGCACTGTCAACCGGAGCTTCTTCGGTCTTGGCTTCCAGCACTTCGGCGGAGTCGGCCTTGGCGGTATCTGCGGCGGCTACGGCTTCAGCCGGAGCGGCGGCAGCGGAGTCGGCGGGTGCGGCTGCTTCAGCAGGCTGAGCGGCGGAATCAGCAGGGACTGCGGCAGGAGCGGCAGCGGCATCGGCAGCAGGCTGAGCAGCAGAATCAGCAGGGGCTGCGGCAGGAGCGGCAGCGGCTTCGGCAGGTGCGGCAGCAGGAGCAGCTTCGGCAGCGGGTGCCGGTGCGGCCTCAGCAGGAGCAGCAGCTGCAGGAGCGGCGGCTTCAGCAGCCGGTGCGGCGGCTTCGGTCTTTGCAGGAGCGGCAGCGGGGGCTGCGGCGGCAGGCTTTGCGGCATCGGCAGCAAAGGCAACGGCAGAAGCCAGCATGGTTGCCAGCAACAGATTCTTAATCTTCATAGTAATCCTCTCTATGTTTAAACTTTAACGCTCTAAAAATAGCACTTCTTTGTCCGATTTGCTCATTTTTTTTCAAAAAAAATCATTTTGTCCGCTTTTTTTATCCTTTTGTCGCTTTTTTGCTGATTATTGCGGCCTAAAAGAGCCGAAAACGCTCCATTTGGGCATGGAAATTTTATCTTGTAATATATGAACTGTAAGCCAGGCGTTGCGGGCTGGCGACTGAAGCCCGCTAGAAGGGGTAGCGAAATAATGGACGACTCAAGTCGGCTATTATGGAGCGAGGGGAAGGCTTTCCCCGTAACCCCTAACCCCTAGATCCTAACCCCTAACCCCTAAACTACTATGGCATTCAAATACGAAGCGACCGTGCAGCACGGCGAAGACAAGACTGAATACGTGAACCTCGGCAAGGACGGCATTTCCGTCGCCGAGTTCGAAGGCAAGAAGATTTTGAAGGTCGCCCCCGAGGCGCTGACCAAGATCGCCCAGGCGGCATTCGAGGAAGTGAGCTTCAGGCTCCGCCCGGCCCACACCCAGAAGGTGGCGAAGATTTTGCAGGACCCGGAGGCATCGGACAACGACAAGTTCGTGGCCCTCACGCTTTTGAAGAACGCCTGCGTGGCCGCCAAGGGAATTCTCCCGTTCTGCCAGGACACTGGCACTGCCATCTGTATTTGCCACAAGGGCCAGCAGGTCTGGACCGGCGCCGACGACGCGAAAGCGATTTCTGAAGGTATCTACAACGCCTACACCGGCAAGAACCTGCGCTACAGCCAGATTGCCCCCCTCACCATGTACGAGGAGAAGAATACGGCTTGCAACTTGCCCGCCCAGATTGACATCCACGCCGAAGAAGGGGCTGACCTCAAGTTCCTGTTCGTCGCCAAGGGCGGCGGCTCTGCCAACAAGACTTACTACTGGCCCATGACCAAGGCGCTCCTCAACCCCAAGTCTCTTGAGAAGTTTATTTCGGACAAAGTAAAGACTTTGGGTACGGCGGCATGCCCCCCGTACCACCTGGCCATCGTGATTGGCGGAACTTCTGCCGAAATGAACACCCACACCGTGAAGCTCGCCAGCTGCGGCTACCTGGATGACCTTCCGACCACCGGTTCTGAAGGCGGACGCATGTTCCGCGACGTGGAAATGGAAGAAAAGGTTCTGCACATCTGCCAGAAGACGGGCATCGGCGCCCAGTTCGGCGGCAAGTATTTTGTGCACGACGTGCGCGTGATCCGCTGCCCGCGCCATGCGGCTAGCTGCCCGGTCTCTATCGGTGTCTCTTGCTCTGCCGACCGCAACATCAAGGCAAAGATTGACGAGAACGGCCTCTGGCTCGAGAAGATGGAACACCATCCGGAACAGTACCTGCCCAAGGGCGATGCCGTGAACATGGCTCCGGCGGTAGAAATCGACCTTGACCGCCCCATGAAGGACGTGCTCGCCGAACTCACCAAGTACCCGGTCAAGACACGCCTGAATTTGAAGGGCACCATGATTGTGGCCCGCGACATGGCTCACGCCAAGATTGCCGAAATCTTCGACAAGCAGGAAAAGGGCGAGGCCCTTACCGATATCGAGAAGACCGTGCTCGAAGTGGTGAGTAACCACCCGATTTACTACGCCGGCCCGGCCAAGACGCCGGAAGGCATGCCCACCGGAAGCTTTGGCCCCACGACCGCTGGTCGTATGGACCCCTACGTGATGCGCTTCCAGAGCAAGGGAGCTTCTATGATCATGGTGGCGAAGGGCAACCGCAGCCAGGATGTGACCGACGCTTGCCACAAGTACGGCGGCTTCTATCTCGGTTCTATCGGCGGCCCGGCGGCTATCCTTGCCGAACAGAACATCCTGAGCAACGACATCGTGGCCTTCCCGGAGCTGGGTATGGAAGCCATCCGCAAGATTACCATCAAGGACTTCCCGGCCTTCATCCTCGTCGATGACAAGGGCAACGACTTCTTCAAGGACTTGCTCTAATATAGGGTCATCCTGAGGCCAGAGGCCGAAGGAACCTGGCCAAAAGAAAAATCCCGTCGGAATAACCGGCGGGATTTTTGTCATAACAAAACGCTTAAGTGTTACCTAATGGCGATAGGAATGCTCTTTGTGGCATTCCCGTTTGCTATGCGGGCGATGTAGTAGCCTTGAGGTAGTGCTTCAAGCGATACTTTTTGAGTCCCGCGGATGCTTATTTGTACTGTTTTTACCCTGTTGCCCTGCATGTCAAAAATGCAGATGTTGATGGGGGCTTCTTGCGGCGAGCTTATCAGGAGGGCGTTGTGTATAGAAGTGACATCGAAAGCAGAATGGCTTTTCGATGTCATTACGGGCTTCTTGATGGCGCTTGGAAATTTTTCGCCGATATCCACGCCCTTTTCTTGAACGAAATGGGAAATCAAGCGGATGTAGTAGGTCTGGTAGCCGAGACTCGGTTCCGTGAGTTCCCAGGAGTCGATGGGCCAGCCACTGTTGATGTTGCTGTACATCTTTTCGTGGGGCTCCCCTACAGGGATAGAAACCGCATAGCAGAGGGCGTTGTTGCTTGCGCTTCCGCAGCCCTTGGCAGAATGGTCGGCATCGTATTGCTTGCAGCAATCCGCCCAGGTGTAACGGGAATTGGCGCCTCCTACCAGGTACCCGGGCGCAGGATTTTCGTCATTAAACCAGCCATGATAAAAGGCGGTGACGCTTTTTTCTGCCCCGTAGCTTTTCATGTTGGAAAGGTACACCATGCCGAAGGGGTTTACGCCGTGCAGGTAGTGCAGGTAGTCTTCGGCGGCATCGTGGTTTTCCATTTTTTCGTAGAGAAGTCCGCTCGATGCCTTGGCGGAGTTGGAACCCCAGTTGTAATCGCGAATGTAGGCCCGGTAACCGTCCTTGCCTAATCCATCGACGATGTAGTTGCTAGCCTTGAATACCGACACGAAACGCTCTTGTACAAGACTTTTTGTTTCTGCGTTGGCGTCTTTATACCCCAGGTAAAGCAGGTAGAGTAGGTCGTGGGCGATGCGGTATTGGTCCAGGGCCCAACTGCCGTACTGGCGCATTAGGGGTAGACTGTCGGTTGCGCCTTCGAAACGCTTTAGGTACTTGGGGTCTTCGGTCATTTCGTACATGGCAAAGTCCGCGGCTACTTTTACTACGAAGCGTGCTCCTGTCACATAGTTGGTGTCGATTTCTTGTTGGCCTGCGGCCAGGTCCTTGGTTCCGTATTCGGCTCTGTTGTTGTAGAACAAAGAATCCGGGTGGGCTTCGGCCCATTTGAATGCGCGTTGGGCAGCATCTTTCAGTGTGGCTGCATAGGTGGTATTCCCACGTTTGTCGGCGACGATTGAACCCAGGGCGAAGGCCTTGGCTGCGGAGTAGGCCGACATGGCGTTGGGCGCTCCGTAGTAGCTTCGCCCTTTTGCGGCCGAGGGCGGCGAGACGTGATCTTCGTCGACGACAGAGAGGACGGAACCGTCTGTATTCTGCATGCGGAGCAGGTGATCCATGCCCCACTTGACCTCGTCCAGGATATCGGGGATGCCGTTCCCGGATTCGGGGATGTTGTAGTCGTCGGTAAAGGCCTTTGGCTTTTCGAGATAGGCCCGCAAGAGTATCTCGATATAGTTGCCGTTCCAGATGGTGTACTTGTTGAAGTCGCCGGCATCGAACCAGCCTCCGCTTACATCTCGTTCGGTGGCTGCGTTGGTGCTGTCCGTAAACAGACGGGCGTGCTTGTCCTGCTCGTGGTTGATGGCGTCGGCCCATTCCTTGCCTGCGTACTTGGCCTCTTTTGCCATGCCGACCCGTTGGTAAAACATCATGCGCATGGCGGCCTTCAAGAGGTCGTTGTAAACGTCGTCCTTGATACGGAAATAGAAGGATTGCTTAAGGTTGTCGGACTTGTCCCGCACGTAGTAGGTGCCTGGCGTAGTGACACTGGAAAAGTCGAACCACCAGATTTTGTCGCCCGAGGCCGTGTCGATGGCTCCTTCTTGAAAGGCGACGGGGGCGCCTGAAAATACCACCTTCGATGTAGCAGAATCTACCACTTCCATGGTGGTTCCGGGGGCGTAGGATAGGGATGCGTCAAACCCTCTTTCCGGGGACCGGAGCACGGCAACCTTCTTTGCCGAAGGGCGGTAGCCGAACTGGTCCACCGTGATGAAAACGTCTTGGGCGAAGGAAAAAGAAACCCCTGCTAGGATAAAGTAACGCCAAAAGCGACTTAAATAGCTGTCTTTTGAAAACCCCATATACACCTCCATAAAGGAATATAAACAAAAAATCCCAATTTGCCCGTTATGTATGAAAAATGAATTGTTTTTCTTTTGAGGAATGTTATTTTTAAGGTGTTGTTTTATATTAGAGAGGGTTCCCATGAAATCCGATGTTTGCGAGCTTTCCGTCAATGCCACCGACCTTAAAACCGTACTGAAAGAAACGGTCAAGTCCGCCACCTATAGGGAACTGGACAAGAAGGAAACCTACCGCCTTCGTCTGTTGGCCGAAGAGCTGGTGGAAATGCTTCCGGCACTGCTTCGTTTTTCGGAGGGCAAGTTCTGGGTAGAAAGCGAAGGTAAGAGTTTTGAACTTCATGTGACCTTGCGCCCGAACCAACTCCTGACCGCGGAACGCCGTGAAAAGTTGTTGGATGTTTCGACATCCAAGACCAATGCCGCTGCCGTAGGTATTATGGCCAAAATTCGCCTGGCTGCTGAGTTTATGTTGGTTGATTACGAAAGAAGCGCCAGTATGTCCGAAACTTTCTATATCCCGGGAACACCCTCGGTGGTCAGCCTTGCCGACCCTCTGTGGACTCTCAATGCTTACCGTGAAGGCGCTAAGAAGGCCAAGGGCGAAACTTGGGACGAACTGGAAAAGTCCATTGTGGCAAATCTGGCCGATGACGTGGTGGTGGCCCTGCAGGGTGGACAAGTAGACATCGTGGTAAAGAAGGCCTTTTAGCTTAAAGTAAGTCGGGTCTGGTTATGGAAGGAAAAATTCATTCGCAAATCAGTGACATCATCGTCAAGGACATGATGGAGGGGGTGATTGCCGTCAATTGCGAGGGTGTCATCAGCTATGTGAACAACGCCACAGAGATGATTCTCAAAAAGACAAGGGACCAGCTAGAAGGCAAGTCCGTGGTGGCCGCCTTCTTTGGTTCCGAAATCAATGACGAGTTCAACCAGACCATTATGGATGCTATTTATGACAAGGATGGCGCTGTACATGAAGGCCTTGTTCCATACTGTGCCAATGGAAAAATCATCCAATTGCACATGATTGCCTCCATTCTTCGTGAAAATGGGAAGAAGGTTGGGGTCATTGTGGTGATTGGAGATGTGACGGAATTTGTAGAGCAGAAAGCCCGCGCCGCAGAACAGACCCAGCGGTTGCTGGACTCCGTGGTCCGGACACTTTCTCAGGCTATCGACGAACGATCTTCTTATACGGCAAACCATACTCGTAATATGGTCCAGATTGCCGAAAGTTTTTTGGATTGGTTGGACAAGACGGACCATCCTTGGAAATTTGAGGAATCTCGTCGCCGCAGTTTTCTCATGAGTGTCTGGCTCCACGATGTAGGTAAGCTTGCCGTGCCTCTAGAAATCATGGACAAGGAAAGCAAGCTGGGCGCCCAGATGAAGGTAATCGAGGACCGGTTTGTCAAGATTTCCCTGCTGGATGAAATTGCCGTATACCGGGGAGAAATTACCGCCGAAGAAAAGGAAGTCCGCAAGAAGGATCGGGATGTTGCTTTGGACGAAATTCGTCGCATCAATCGTGCGGAGTTTGTGCCCGATGAAAAGTTGGAGCTTCTGAAAAAAATCATGGTGGAAAAGTACCATGATGAAAGCGGAGAAGAAAAGCCTGTTTTGACGGAAGAAGAAATTGAAAATCTTTCTATCCGAAAAGGAACGCTGAATGACAGGGAGCGTGCTGTTATCCAGAGCCATGCGGTTGTGACTGGGAGAATCCTTGACCAAATTCAGTTCCCTAACGAATATTGTCACGTGCCGATATGGGCCTCTGAACATCATGAACTCTTAAGTGGACGGGGCTATCCGTACCATTTGAGCGGTGAGCAGATTCCAAAAGAAGTCCGCCTATTGACCATCTTGGATATCTTTGAAGCCCTGACGGCAAAGGACCGCCCCTACAAGAGGCCCATGCCTATAGAAAAGGCATTTTCCATTTTGGAAAGCATGGTGAAAGCGGGTGACTTGGACGGGGAAATCCTTGGACTTTTCAAGGAAAGTAAGGCCTGGGAAAAGGTTACCCTAGGATAGGGGTCGTGATTTGTCGCCACTGTCCGGGCTGTAAATCGCCAAGGTCGATATTCCCGATTTTTATACGGATTAACCGAAGTGTCGGAAACCCGACGGCGGCGGTCATGTGCCGCACCTGACGGTTCTTGCCCTCGATAAGGGTCAGCTGCACCCAGCTGGTGGGAATGTTTGCCCGGAACCGCACTGGCGGGTTCCGGGGCCAGAGCCAGTCCGGCTCGGTGGCAATTTCGGCCTTGCAGGGCTTGGTATGGTATCCCTTGATGGTGACGCCCTTGGCCAGTTGCCTGATGGCATCCTCGGTAATTTGCCCGTCGACCTGGGCCAGGTAGGTCCGGGGGTGTTCGAATTCCGGATCCAGGAGTTTTTTGATAAGCTTGCCGTTGTCCGTCAGGAGCAGGGCCCCTTCGCTGTCGTGGTCCAGCCTGCCAGCCGCATAAACACCGGCAGGGAATCCGAAGGTGTCCAGGGCAGGGTGGCCTGCTTCGGGAGTGAACTGGCTCAGCACTCCGTAGGGCTTGTTGAAAAGGATAACGGTGGACATTTGACAGAAATGTAGGTAAATTTATGAGACCTACACAAGCCTCGAACCCCGAACCTCTTGCAACCTGCAACCCTAATACCTACAGCCTGTAACCTACTACCTAACCCCTAGATCCTAATCCCTAACCCATGCTTGACTTTACCGGACTTCTAGATTACGCCTTTGCAGAACGCCTGTATGATTCGACCTACCATGGGCTGGAACATTGGCACCAAGTGGAGTTCAATGGGCTGTTGCTGGCTTCCAAGACGGGGGCGGACATTACGGTGGTTCGGCTTTTTGCCCTGTTCCATGATTGCAGGCGAATGGACGACGCCTACGATGGCGAACATGGCCCCCGGGCGGTTGAATTTATAGACCGGTGCATCGCCGAAAAACGGTTCGAACTGGACGCGGAACGGCTGGAAAAACTCCGCATGGCTTGCCGCTTGCATACCACGGAGCGGCAAACGGGAGATATTACCGTAGATACCTGCTTTGATGCGGATCGTCTGGATTTGGGCCGTGTAGGGATTTACCCCATGGAAGAAAAGATGGCCACCGATGCCGGCAAAAAAATCGCCCGCAAGCTAGTTCAGGCAGGTGTGTCCGTATTCCACCAGCGAGAATGGATTAGAAACTTCAAGTTTTAGCTTTTGTGACACTGTTCCCGAATTTAGCATGGACGGTCGCACATATAGGGCAGTTTTCCACCTTGTGTCCACGGGCCTTGCAATAGGTTCGTCCGTAGTAGATAATCTGCAGGTGGCGTTTTTCCCATTCGTTTTCGGGGAAGATTTTCTTCAGGTCTTTCTCGGTCTGTTCAACGGTACTGCCGTCGCTTAGACCCCAGCGCTCTGCCAGACGGTGGATATGCGTATCCACCGGGAATGCGGGAATCTTGTAGGCGTGGCTCATGACCACGCTTGCGGTCTTGTGGCCTACGCCGGGCAGGGCTTCCAGTTCTTCAAAGGTGCAGGGGACTTTTCCCTTGTATTTTTCTATCAGGGCCTTGGATAGGTTGAAAATGTTCACGCTCTTGGTGTTGAAAAAACCGCAGGGCTTGATGATTTCGGCGATGCGTTTCACGCCCAGCTTGACCATGGCGGAAGGAGTGCTGGCTTCCTTGAAAAGAACCTTGGTTACCTGGTTTACCCGTACGTCGGTACACTGGGCGCTGAGCACTACCGCCACCAGTAATGTGTATGGGCTTTTGAAATCCAGCGGAATGGGCGGGTTCGGAAACAACTCATCTAGAGTTTCGCTAATGAACTTGATCTTGTTGGAGTTTGCTCTAGCCACTAGATCCTAGTCTCTAAGCTCTATTTACAGTCCCGCGTAAAGTCCTGCTGCATGTTGAAGCTGGGCGTCTCGTCGTCGGGGTGGCCCACTTCTACGGCAGGGACCCCTGCGTAGGTGGTGTGAGGAGGCACGTCGGTCAGCACCACCGCACCGGCGCCAATTTTTGCGCAGTCGCCGATGTGGATGTTCCCTAAAAGCTGAGCGTGGGCTCCAAGCATCACGCCGTTTCCGATTTTCGGATGACGGTCTCCGACTTCGTTGCCGGTACCGCCCAGGGTCACTCCATGCAAAAAGCTCACGTTGTTCCCGACTACGGCGGTCTCGCCGATGACGATATTGGTGGCGTGATCAACAAGAATTCCGTGGCCAATCTTTGCCGCCGGGTGGAAATCCATGCCGAACTTGCGGCTGATGATGTTCTGGAGCATCTTGGCCGGGAACTGACGGTCTTCTTCCCAGAGCACATGTGCTACGCGGTAGGCTTGCAAACCCTGAAAACCCTTGAAAAGCAGAAGCGGTTCCAGATATCCGGTGCAGGCGGGGTCGCGAAGTACGGTGGCCCGCAAATCGTGTACGGCATCGTCCAAAAGTTCCGGATGCTTGACGTACAGTTCGTTGAAAATCTTTTCCAGCTCAGTTCGGTCAATGACTTCTCCCGCCAGCTGGCAGGCAAGCGTTACCGAAAGCATTTCCGCAAAATTCTTGCGGCTCAGGATTTGTTCTTCTAGCATCAGGCGGGAAAGGGGCTCCCGCTTTACAAGTTCCTGTGCGTCTTTCCGCAGTTCCTTTTCGATTTCGTCTATAGTCATCGCGTTCAAATTTAGAAATTAGGCATTAATAGATAATCATTAAATCCTTGGTTTTGCCGCTGGAGCCCGCCCTATAGCGGTAAACTCCTGGAACCATCTTGGATTTTATAAAGTTCTCGTCTAAACAGAGGGTCTCGCTGTCGTATTTTTCGCGGAAAATCAAGTCGCCCCTGCGGTTACGGACTTCAATGAATTTTTTGTCCAGTGGCAGCGGGGCAAAACAAAGGTTTCCGTGCCGCCAGGGGGTTGGGTAGGCCCGCAGGGGTTTTGAGGCTAGTTTCCCGGGCAGGGGAGAGGGGTTTTCGAAACGGCTGAAAATCCAGATGATGGAATCGGCGGCGAAGCTTTCGGTTCGCAGTGAATCCAGGGTGTTTATGCTAGAGATTTTCCGCAGGCTGGCATGGCCGTCCTTGAACAGCAGCACAGAAGCCTTGCCGGCGTAGTTTTCGAGAGCCGGAAAACCGGCTCCGTAGTAATTGTAGGCGAATATGGAGGAATCGGGCCTGAATCCTTCGGTGCTATAAATGTAGGGAACCGTTTTCCAGAGAGGCTGATCTGCAGAAAACCAGGCGCTGGAATCTACGGCCTTGCTGTTCTTGCCGGAATAGGCGAGGCGCTCCGCAAAGTCTTGAAAAACGTCTTGCGGATTTTTCTTGCGGGCCTCGACAGCACTTGTGTACTGTTGCCGGAAAGAACCTTCAGGATTTTTGGAGAAGTTTTCCCAGATGGACTTGTCAAAGAGGGAATCTACACGATTGTGGAGGTACAGGAAAAACAGGGAGGCTCCGTAGATGGCCGTATTTTGGTCAAGTGGGGTTCCGGTCTGATCCAGGAACTCGGGAATATAACGGACATAGTCGTTCACTTCTGGGGCCCCCACCTCTTCCATGCCGGTGGCAGAAGCCTCGAACCAGAAATTCATGTGCTCGTAAGGGCTCAGGTAGCGGACTTGGATGGCGTGGTACAGTTCGTGGAATGCCGTGACGCGGATGGCCTTGTCCCATTTTTCGGCGTAGGAATATTTTTCGGTGGCGTGGATAATCGGCTTTGTGGATTTCCAGTATTTACATTTCTTTCCGCCTACATCCAGGCTGGCGTATTCGGGATTGAACAAGTCAACGACCATAAAATCGTTGTCAATCATAAGCTCCGAAGTCTGCCAGTTGTTTCTGCCGGAGAAATTCGTGACGGCAAAGCAATCTTCGCAAAATCCGGAGCTGCCGTGAACGGTTTTGGGATTGCGAACAAGGTTCAGTTCCAAGACTTCGACTCCGTAGAGTCCGGACTTAACGGGCTTTTGGTAATGGACGGTGGTGTCCCTGCCTTTTGGAACCAGCATTTTATTTTTGGAAATATGCAGGTCCCAGGCTTTTTCCAGGTTGACGGCCAGGCTGTCTACGAATTTTTCCGTAGCGGCATGAGGCCCGTTCAGTACATAGAAAATCTGGAAATGGGAGGTAGTCTTGGAATAGACGGAGTCGTAGTAATCCTCGACTTCGCAGGAACCCTGCGTGGTTGTTGCTGCGGTCGTGACCTTTCCCTTGTTCTCTATCCAACTTTCTACTGCCTGCATGGTGCCGCACCGCCCGTGGGCAAAGGCAGAAACGGCTAGCGTCGTTGCTAGGATTGTCCAAACATTCAAAAGGTTGCGCAAAGTCCTGGACACGGTTGCTCCTACAGAATACCCTGCAACTTTTTTAGGGCCGTTTCCCTGACGGCTTTGTTGAAGGTAATGGCTTTCTGGTGGTGGGGCTTGATTCGTGCGTCCACGATCAGGGGGGGCTCGCAGGCCCAGTGCTTGTGGACGTAACGCTCGTTCAGACCGTACAAATCCCTGGCCGGGTCCGACCGGGTAAAGGTCAGCCACAAGAAATCTTGGAGGTTGGTTTGCGGATTATCTATGCCCAATGTAGAAGTGTCATCTACGATGCTTACCCATGGGTAGTTTTCGCGGAAATTCCAGTTTGCAAGGGAATCCCGCAAGGCGGCAATTCCGCTCTCGAAAGATTCCGCCATGTCGCTGTTCCATTTCAGCACAACGACTCCAGGCATTACAATTTTGGGCTCGGCGAAAGAGGCGGGTAGGCGTAGGCTTTGCAGGTCGGCGGTGTCGTTTCGCAATTCGCGAATTTTCGGGCCCGCTGCTGCCATGACCAGTTTTGAACCGTGGTTCAGGGCGCCTCCCGTGTAGTCCAGCGTGTCCGTGGTAGTTTCTGTCTGAAAGTGCAAATCCCTGTCCGTGCGGAGCCGTTCCAGAATGTGGCCGAAAAACTCCGGGATCTTGTTCACGTCCAGCTTTGGATTGTCCTCTTTGGCGGCAATCATCAGGTACTTGGTAAGGCTCACCTGGTTAAATCCTAGCAGGGCGTTTGCCGTCTTCAAAAGCTCCATGGGTTCCCGTTCTTCGGGCTTTGCGTAGGGCCTAAAACTTTCCGAGCCAAGGGCGAGGCAGAGCGGGTGCACGCCCGCCGCATCTACGGCATGTACGGCGTGGACTCCCGGCAAAGACGCAGGCACCATGGGCTTTGTCACCTTGTGGATAAAACTCCCGAAAAGGGTGTCTTCTTGCGGCGGGCGGCCTACTACGGTAAAGGGGTAGATTGCGTTCTTTTTGCAGAGGACCTTTTTCACCTTCAGGTAGGGAAACAGGTGCTTTCCGGAGTAATAACCCACATGGTCTGCGAAGGGGCCTTCCGGCTTCAAGTCCGGAGCCACTTCTCCCAAGATGCAAAAATCTGCGTCGCTAGAAACGAGGTAGCCGTTATGGATAAAATAGCGGAACCTTCGGCCGGAGAGCATTCCTGCGAAAAGCAGTTCCGACAGGTTCTCGGGCATGGGCATGATGGCGGCGATGGTGTGTGCCGGCGGCCCTCCCAAGAAAATGCTGACCTTTAGCGGGCGGCCTTCTTCTATCGCTTTCTGGTGATGCCTGGCGATGTCCCGCTTGATCTGGTAATGGAGCCCGCATTCGTCGGGGCCGTATTCGTTTCCGGAAATCTGGATGCGATACATGCCCAAGTTCGTGGTCATGACGCTTGCGCTTCTGCCTGGACGGCTTGCCACCTGGGGCAGCGTAAGGAACGCTCCGCCGTCGTCGGGGGCGCATTTGATTTGCGGCAAGTCTTGCAGAGTGCATTCTTCGAAGTCGGCTATGTTTCCGCTTTTAACGGGCAGGCTGTGGAGTCCGGCTTTTGCCGCCAGTATCAAATTCCCCAGATGGGGGTGCTTGAAAAAATCTACGGGATTCGACTTGAACAGCACGGCGGCTCTAGTGCTTTCCAGGGTGTTCCGGAACAAAAAGTCCATGCGCTGTTGTGTGCCGTAAAGGTTTGCCACCGCCGGGAACTTGCTGCCTTTCACATTCTCAAACAGCAGTGCTGGCCCGCCCTTTTCAAAGGCGATTCGTGCCATTTCGGCCATTTCCAGGTTCGGATCCACCTCACAGTGGATACGTTTCAAAAGTCCTGCTTTTTCCAAATCAAGCAGGGCTTGTTCTAGAGTGGCGTACATGGAAATCCCCAGGTTTTGAGGGCCTTAACCTGCGGTAGCGCTCTGGTCCAGGGCCTCGATGGACTGGGTCTTTTTCTGGGCTTCGTAGGCCAGCATCACGTCGCGGGTGTCCTTGCGGGAATAGATGCCGTACACGATGTTTGCCTTGTCGATAATCGCTGCGAAAACTTCTTCGGGAACATCCGTGAATCCCTGGAAGCTCATCTCGTCGTAGCAGGCGGTCATATTCCCTTCGTCAGAGAAGCAATGCTTTGCGGTGAACCCACGGAAGGGACCTTCGCCAAGACGCACGGTAATCTTGTTCTCTTTGACGGAACTGACAATGCCGGTCCACTTCAAGGTCTTGAACCCCCACTGGAGGTTGTAGCGCACCGTGGCGCCCGGTTCAAGATTTTTGGGGAAGGTGTAGTGCAACTGGGGGTTCTTGCCCATGGTCAAGTTCATCGGGGCGTATTGCAGCGTCTCCAGAACGTTCTTCAGGGAGAACTCTTGCCAGGATGTTTGACTCAGTTGGACCATACGTAAAAAATGTAGTAAAAAGGGAAGGGATTAGGGGTTAGGATTTAGGGGCTAGGGGTTTGAGGTCGCTTCGCTTTGGGGTTTGAGGTCGCTTCGCTTTGGGGTTTGAGGTCGCTTCGCTTTGGGGTATGGGGTTCGAGGCGCGGAATTGCGGGTCTCAAGATTTGTCATCCTCGCCTGCGGCCCTTTTAAGAGCTCACAACTGACTACTCATTACTCACTACCAATTCCTCACACCTCACACCTCAAAGGGGCGAAGCCCCGACCTCACGCCTCATTTCTAGAACTCGAAATCTACCGCTCGGCGTTCGGTGACTACCTTCTTCACGAAGGAGACAATGGCCTGGTGTTCCGGGTGGCCTTGATAGAAATCGAGGGCTTCCTTGGTGCGGAAGGTGGTGTCCAGGGCGATGTCGTATTCCACGTCGCCATTCCCGAGTTCGGCCTTGCCGAAGTTCAGTCCGGATTCAATGCTCACGAGACCGGGAATTTTACCTTCCAGTGCGTGGAAGGCGTCCACCATCTTTTGGCCGTTTTCCTTGGCGGTGGCGCCTTCGGCTTCGGCCTTCAGTTTCCAGAATACGATGTGTCTGATCATGAGTTCCTCTTTTCTTGATAAAGTTTCCGGTATAGGTCGAGCTGACGCCCAAAGCAGTCGTTCCAGCTGAATTTCTCGGCGTAGGCTCGGGCCTTTTGTTTCATGGCCTGCATATCGGAGCGGTACAGCTCCACGATGGCCTCTGCCAGGGCATGTGGGGTGCGCTCCTGAAGAATTTTGCCCGCTCCCGATTCCGTCACGTGTTCAAAGGCGGCTCCGGTAGAGGCTCCAATCTGGGCGTTCCCGCTGGCCATGCTTTCCAGGATAGAAAGCCCGAAGGTCTCCCAGCCCGAAAGGGCAAGTCCCATGTCTACGCTGGCGTAGTGACGGGCCATTTCGTCGATGGACTTGATAAAGCCTACATAGCGGATGTGCTTGTATTTCTGTACCGCTTCCTTGACCTGTGGCAGATACGGCCCCGTGCCCGCCAAGATGATTTCCGGCTCGACGCCCAGCCGCTCCGTCAGTTCGTCGTAGGCTCCAAGCAAAAGTTCAATGCCTTTTTCTTCGCAGAACCGGTGCGGGAAAAATATGGTAAGCCTGTCGGGGTTTCCGCTCTTGAAGTCGGCCACCAGGGCCTCGTCCCGCTTGGAGGGCGAAAACATCTGGATGTCGCAACCTAGGGGAATCCAGTGGCTGTGGGGAAGGTGGCGCTTTTCCAGCCGGTCCATCACTTCTTTGCAAGAAACCTGAATACCGTCGAACTTCTTGAATTCTTGCTTGGCGTACCAGAAAGCGACCCGCTCGGCAATGCTTCCGAAAAAACGTCCTAGTTTGTTTGCAACAGGCCGGCCCACATAGGTGACAGGGAAGTCGGCGTGCCAGAAACTGAGGAGAATAGCTTCAGGGCAAATCCTCTTGGCAGCCTTGCGGATTACAGTTGGTAAAATGTAGGGAGAACCCACCTCGATGACCTGGGGCATGTACTTTTTCAGGATGGGGCGGATCTGTTTTTGCTTCCAGATAAAGCGGTATTCCCAGTTTCCGGGGAAACGGTAGGCATCAACATGCTCAATAATGAGTCCCGTCCCTCTTTTCTCGGTGAAGGTGCGGCTGTCGGGCATCACGAATACGCTCAGCACATCTTGGCGGTTCTCGTAGAATGCCATTTTTTGCAGGTGATAACGCCGAACGCCACCTCCGGAAGGACTCCAGAAGTTGTTGAAATCGACGATGGTGAAGGGCGCTTGCGGCATGGAACGCAGACTATTCCGCTTCTTGCATCTTGTTGGACATGGGGTCGATGAAGATGGGACATTTGTACTTGTGGCTTACGCCCAGCCTGTTGGAATTCACGGACAGGGTGAGGGTCTTGTTCTGGGAATCCAGCCAGTAGATGGCGTCGGAATCACGCAGGTAGGGTCTCGGGCCTTCAAAGCCTTCTTCGGTGGGTATCAGTTCTCCGCCAAGGAACAGGGGAATGTCCAGGCTCTTGTACAGGTCCAGCATCACGAAGGACCTGCGCTCGTGAATGTCGTCCAGTTCAAGCCGTCCGTCTATCTTCAGGTGGTCCAGACCGTCAATCATCACGATGAGGTCGGAATTCTGTTTCCGCTCTTCTTTCAAGATGCTCATCATCTCGTTGTTGTCGAAGGTGGGGTAGTCTTCCCAGATTTCGAGACGGTTGGTACGGACCAGATTCATGAGCTTTTTGGTGGCTTCGAGAATCTTGCTGTTAATCGCATCGTCTTCGTTTTGCTTTCGCACCGTAAGGATAGATTCGCCTGTTTCCATGGCCACCATACGGTCAAAAATCTGCCGGCGTGGCGTTTCCAGGGCGATGTAGATAATCTTCAAGATGGGGTTGCTGTCTATAAGGTCCAGGGCTAGGCTAGACAGGAGCGAAGTCTTGAGGCCAAAGGGCTTGGAAGAAACAAAGAAACAGCCGGACTGGATGCCGTCGATTTCCTTGGTGAGTTTCGGGAAATTGTTCAGGGCGTAGCCCACGCAGGTGTCTGGAGGGCAACCCATGGCGGCATCGTAGTTCTCCTTGATGTCCTGGAGCAGCATGGAACGGCGGTGGGTGTGAACCGTGTCCTCTTCGGTCTTGTCGATAAGGTCAAGCAGGTAATCGGCGCCCTTGTCGCGGACTAGAACGTCTACCGTTTCGTCTTTGGACAGCACGATGGACTTGAAACGCATGTTCAGTTCTTCGGCCATTTTCAGGTAGCCCTGGATACGGTATTCCTGTTCGCGCCTGTTGTCTTCGCGCCTGAGAATGACAGTTGCTGAATCGGCGCCGCAGGCCTTGAGCTTGAGCAGGTGACTCAGAGTCAATTCCTGGTACATGGTGGAAACCACGCCGGGAATCCCCGCCAGGTCTGCAGTCAGGGCATCGAAGAAACCTTCTACGATAATGGGGTTGCTGTTTTCGGGCTGGATATTGAAGGGAATATCGCTTGGGCCTGAGGCAAAAGAAACGTAGGGGTGGGGCTTACCGTCGTCTTCCATGAGACGTCCATATACAGAATGGATCAGTCCTTTGGAATTGCGTGCGGGAATGGTAATTCGGGGTTCGTGGTAGGCTTCCAGGTTGTCCAGATAGAAACTGACCTGGTGGCGTTCCAGCCCGGAAAGCATGCAATAGCTAAAGAAGGGCTCCGGGTCGCCACTGTAGTAGCCCAGGCCGTAGAGCTGGGCCTGACCGATGTTCCAGCCCCTGGACTGTAGAAATTCTTCGGAAGATGGGCTCTTGCAGGCGGCCCAGTGGCAATAACGGACAAAGCACTCTAGCACCTTGGACTTTTCGCCACCTACTTCCTTGAGCAAAAGGTGGTCGTCTTTCTTGGAGTCCTGTTCCTGTTCGAGGCCGCCCAGGAATTCCAGGGCTTCGGCCCGAGCGGCGGGTTCATCCATGCCGTTGAAGCGGCTCCGCATCACGAATTCCACCAGGTCGCCTTCGCTACCGCACTGGAGGCAGCGGTAACGCCAGTAACCCAGGGCGTCGTAGAAGAACAGGGAGGTCTCTTCGGGAGCGTGGAACGGACAACTGGAAATCAGGTTCCGGCCCCACCGGCTGAGGGGAATTCCCAACTGACGGGGGTGGGTCTTTACATGTACAAAGCCTGAGTTTTCCTGGTCGATAAGCATAGGGAGCCTCCATATGGGAATCTAATAAAAAATACCCGGAATGGAACACTTTTTAGGTCATTTTATCTACTTTTTGGCTATGGTTATTCTCGGCATCGACCCGGGCTCTATTACGACAGGATACGCCTTTCTGGAAAAGAATCCGAAGGGGTTTTCGGTGTTGGAATACGGCACCATCCATTCACCGGCGTCTAAGTCGTTGGAGGACCGTCTATTACAGATTATCACCAAGCTGGAATCCCTGCTGGACCAGTACCGGCCAGACGCCCTGGCCATGGAAGGGGTGTTCTTTGCCAAAAATGCCAAGAGCGCCCTGGTACTCGGACATATCCGCGGGGCGGTTCTTGTGGCCTGCCGCAAGCGGGGCATGACCTTTGACGAGTACCCGCCCAAGGTGGTCAAGCAGTCCGTTACCGGCGATGGTGCCGCCTCTAAGGAACAGGTGGCCCACATGGTCTTTGCACAGCTCGGGATACAGGGCTCCGACCTTCCGCTGGACGCTTCGGACGCTCTGGCCATCGCCTGGACCCACGGAAATCCGCCGCCCTTGACTGCGGCTCTGAAAAAACGGTCTACGGTCCGCAAGAAAAAGGCCTCTGTCCAGCAGTGGAAAGACCTGATCAAGAAGATGGGAGTGGAAATTTAATGACCGAAGATTTGTTGCCCTATGGACTTGGAACGCCGAACCTTGTAGAGGCGTCTCCTGGTTACCTTGTGGATTCCGAAATCCTGCCCTTTTTGAACAAATTAAAAGATGCGGCTGCGGCGGAAGGATTTGAACTTCGGATAGAATCGGCTTACCGCCCTTTCGAAAGGCAACTTTCCATCTGGAACCGCAAGGCCCGTGGGGAACTGCCTCTGCTTTCGGCAGAAGGTGTTCCTATGGAACGGCCTCAAGACGAAGAAGAACTGATGTATGCCATTCTCACCTGGTCGGCCCTTCCGGGAGCGAGCCGCCATCATCTTGGGACAGACCTGGATGTGGTCGATGGGCGAGCCTGCCCAGAAGGTTACGAAGTCCAGCTTACGCCGGAGGAGTGCTCTGGGATGTTTGCCGCCTTCCACAAGTTTTTGGATGAACATTTTGCCACCGACGGAGCTTTCGGTTTTGACCGGGTGTTCGTCCCAGGTCGCGGAAAAATCCGGCCCGAAGGCTGGCACATCGCCCACCTGCCTACCTCCCGCAAGCGTCTGGAGCATTTCTCGCTGGACACGCTCCGCAAGATTTACGAAGGTTCGGACATGGCTTGCAAACAGGTGGTCCTTGCACGTCTCCCTCAACTGGCGGAGGAGTATATCTATCCGTATTTTGTTTAGGGCGTAGGGGTTAGAATCTAGGGGCTAGGGGTTTGAGGTCGCTTCACTTTGAGGGATGTCATCCTCGCGAAGGCGAGGATCTGCTAGATTGCTGTAAGCGGATCCTCACCTGCGTGAGGATGACAACTCACACCCCACACCCCACAACTCACAACTCACAACTCACAACTACTCCCCATGCTTTCCGGTTCCATCAAATTAAAGTCCAAGCCCTACGGCACCAGCATTCTCGGTGCACCGCTCCTGTATTTCCCCTGCAAGGGAGCTTGCCGTTTACTTGTAATGGCGGGTATCCACGGCGAAGAACCGGAGACCACATTCCTCTTGAGTAGAGCCTTGCGCGCCTTTGGTGACAACCTGGAATCGATAGCGTTTATCCTGTGCGCGAACCCCGATGGGGTGACTCTTGGAACCCGCGGAAACGCCAACGGCGTTGACCTGAACCGGAACTTCCCGACAGAAAACTGGAGTGTTGCACCGGTGCATTCCCGCTCCATCTTGGAGGCGGAACGGGACATGGAACTTTCCACAGGGGCAGCTCCTGCAAGCGAGCCGGAAACCAGTGCTTTAATCCAACTGGTGGATACTCTTGTGCCACAGGCGGTGGTGGCTCTCCACAGTCCCATCGGCTGTATTGATGCTCTCGAAGAAACGACTCTTGTGAAGAATCTTCAGGCGGTGTTCAATGTTCCTTACGTTAAGGATATCGGATACAAAACACCAGGCAGTTTTGGTACCTGGTGCAAGGAACGTAATCTTGAATGCGTTACGGTGGAGCTTCCTCGTCTAGCTCTGGAGCTTTTGTACGAACGCTACGGGTTAAGCTTTGCGGAATTTCTAAAAAAATACCCCGGCACGCAGCCGGGGTGACATCAAAAAAAATCCTAAGCCCTAGTCATTACTTTTCGAAGCCTTTGCTTCTTCAATAATCTTGCTGCGGTTGATAAGGCCTACGCTAAAGCCGATGACGAGGTAGCATCCGCCGAGAACAAGCAGGTATTCCAACACGTAGGGGACCTTTTCGGAAATGAACATGAATCCGGCAATGTAGGTGAGTACGATCAGCACGCCTTGGAAAATGTTGAAGGCTTTGTTCTTGCGGGGCTGAAGCTTGGGCAAGAACAGGGGGCTCACCATCAGGATGCCTGTGGCAAGCATCACCACAACGGGGATAAACACCAGCGCAGAGTTGGGGTCGGTAAAGATTCCCTTGGATTTCAGGAATACGACCAGGGTGGCGTTGATGGCGCCAGCAAAGGTGGAGGGGAGTCCTGAAAAATGATGGTGGTAGGTGTCGGAATCGCAGGCGTTGTACTTGGCCAGGCGCATGGCGGCACAGAGCACGTAGATAGAGAATGTCACCACCAGCAGGGCCGCGTTCTGCTCAAAGAACTGGGGAGCGCAAATCTTGTAGGTGAAGAACACGCAAAAGGCAGGAGCAAGCCCAAAAGCAATCAGGTCGGCAAGGCTGTCGAACTGGGCTCCGAATTCGGAGCTGGCGTTTACCAGGCGTGCAGCAAAGCCGTCCAACTTGTCCAAAAGCATGCTGAGCATCACGAAGTAGGCACCCATGCGGAGCGTGTCGGTAGAGGTGAAGGAATCAAAGGCTCCCGTAACCCAGCAGATGGCAAAAACGCCTAACAAAAAGTTCATGCTAGTAAATGCGTTCGGCAAAATAAAACGAGACTTTCCCACGATCAACTCCTTGTTTTTACAACACAAATCTAAAAATTTAATTCAGGACAGATCCTAGTTCCGAAAACCGAAATTCGAAATCATTTTACGGCCTGAATTTCCCACAGCGCCTTCACTCCGGCGGCAACAATCAAGTGCTGCGGCGGTGCGTAGGGGTTCTCTTCGGTGGGGAAATTGGTCCAGTGCTTGGTGGAGAACTGGTAGTACTGGGTTGGCCTGTACATGACCGGAAGCACCGGTATGGTTTCCATAAAAATTTTGTTCAGTTCGCGGTAGGCGAGTGTCAGTTCGGCTTCGTCGCGGATAGTGGGGATCTTGTCCAACAGTTTATTTGCCTCGTCGTTGCTGAAACGACCCTGGTTGGAAAAGGCATCCTCGCCCACAGGTTTGAGCCCGATGGGACCCATAATCTGGGAGAATCTTGTCCAGGGTGTTGCAGCGGAGAGCTCAGCCGTCTGGGTCTTCATGGCGAGGTCGAAGGTTCCCAAGCGCAGGTCCTTGTCCCACACGCCGTAGTCCACGAAATATTCTTCGGCAGGAATGCCGATTTCCTGGAAGGTTCCGGCAATGACCTTGATGGCGTCTTCCCAGTCGGTCCAGCCCTGGGGGCACTCCAACTTGATGGTGCGGACGGGGCTGCCATCGGGGTTCAGAAGAGCGCCTTCGGCATTCCAGGAATAGCCAGCATCCTTCAAAATGCTACGGGCCTTGTCCAAATCGAATTCATATCCATATTTTTCGGCATCATCTTTATTGAAGAATTTGCTTTCTGTACCAAAAGGCAGAATAAATCCAGATTGCATGGCCGGTGTGTAGTTGGATATAGCACGTGCCTTGACTTTCTCGAAATTGATGCTGTGTGCAAGAGCTCTACGGAAGGCTACATCACTAAAGGGCTTTTGATGATGGGCTATCAACAACGTAGTAATGGACCCCGGTTGGTGGTACGGCTCGTTCCTGCTCCAGGCTCGAATGCTGTCCTTAACCTTGTCCCAAATACGGGGGAGGAAAATGGAAGAAACGTCTAGGTTTCCCTTGACCATGGCACTGTTGAAGTGATTATTGCCGTTGTAAAGGGAGTGGATAATGTATTTGGGGGCGGGCTTTTTGCCGTCGTGCTTTGCGTTGCCCCAGTAGTTGTCATTTCTTTCTAGGACAATCTTGTCGGGGGAGAATGTTTTTAAGTCGTATGGTCCGGAAACCACGGGGTTGGAGTCGTTTTTGAATGCCGTGACCTTGGCCATGTCGTATGTTTTATTGCTTACGGCACTTAGGACAATGGGACCAAAGACTTTTTTGGGGAGAATGGAGGTTTCCGCTATGGCATTTAGGAGAATCAGGGGGTTCCGATTCTCTTTATTCAAGGAGAAGGTGATGTTGTTGTTACTGTCTGCTGAAATCTTCTTGATATAGTTCCAGTTGCCATGCCTTGGGGTGGGCAGGATTGAATCAATGAAGAAGGAAAAAATAACGTCATCCACGGTCACTGGTTCGCCGTTATTCCATTTGGCCCGTTCGTCTAGATGGACGATGACGGCATCGTCAGTTTGCTTGAAACTGTCGGCAAGCATGGGTTCCAATTCGCCATTAAGCTGGTTGTAGGTAACCAGGGTCTCGTACATAAGGCGGACGTTCCCGTCGATAGGGAAATTGGGGTCGTAGTCCAGAGGGTTGAACGTTGCCGGAGGAGCCCAGTCAAAACCGCCTATATAGAGGGTCTCACTTCTTGGGTATTCTTGCTGGTTCTGGACGACCTCTGAATTTTCTTCGGTCTTGCAACCGGAGAAAGTAATCAGAACGCCTGCAAGGGCAAAGACGCTAAAAACTTTAAAAAAGTTCAAAATTTTCATCCTTCTAAAAGACAATTACAACATATAGAAATGTAATGTTTTTTCAAAGGAAAAACCACTATTTTGGGGCCAAAAGCAGTCTAAATCGGAGTAAAAATGGATGAATTTTGCCATTTAGAGGGAAAATCCATACAACAACCTTTTAGAGGAGGCGCTAAAGAGGGTCCTGTTCAGGATAAACGGTGTTCCTGCTCCACCGGGCGTGCTGAAGCGGTGGACTATTTTCCCATCAGAAAGGGATATGGCGACAACTTCGTTACCCTGGTCTAGCCAGGCTAGGCCATCTTCCACAAAAGGTTTTGAAAAGATGGAGTTCTTTCCTTGGAATTTCCATAGAGGGGTGCCAGCGATGGAATATAGTAGCAGGCTTTGGTTGGCCAAGCCCACTAAAACACAATTTGTCCCTTTGTAGGGAAAAGCTTGTAACGAAGCAATGGGAGATTCCATTAGAATTTGCAGAGGGTCGTTACTGGGATTTCTTGCATCGTAGATAAGTAGTCTGTTATTGTTAGTTGCGAAAATCATGGTGGAATCGATATGTGTCATTTGAGAAATCCCTGATGGCATTTTTACTAAACCTAGCTTGATTTGCCCGGATCCTTCCCAAAGATGAGATATGTTTCCTTCCAGGCTAGAGGCGACAATTTGGAAATCGTCTCTTGCAAAAAGAAATGGTAGGTCAAATATTTTTCGGGACCAGGCAAGTCTACCATCGGGTCTTGTAAGCTTAATCATGAAACCGTTCCAAGTTGAAATATAGATGGCTTCGTTTTCCAATGAGATATTGAAGGCTTTACCCGGTAGCTGGATAGAGGTCCTCTTCCCGTCTTTGCTCAGTTCATAAATGTTTAGGTTGAAGCCTGATGCAAGAACAAGAATTTTTTCATCATTGTTGATGACGAGGCTATTGTCCATTTTTGACAAAGCCTTTGTCCAACGGAGTTCTCCATTTTCGGCGTTGATGCAGATAAGCCTGTTTGCGGCCGGGTCAATGGTATATAGGTTCTTTTTGCTCCCGAAAAATTGAGGGTATCTTGTTTTGGGTGATACATTTAATAAGCTTACGAACTTTGCACCGATGGCTTTACTGTAACGATTGAGAATCAAAGGTGTTACTTGGGGATTGCTAACAGAAAGTCTAACGGCCTCAGACCAGGCTTTTTGCCTTTCTTGCTCCTTACTCTGGTTATTTTCTAATTGAAGGGCCCTGAATAACCAACCTTCAGCATTGCCCGGTTCTAGTTTCAGCAGAGAATCTAGTACAGCGGTGAGTTTGTCCCATTGGGATGTTTCTGCAAGAATTGCAGCCTGTTGTGAAAGGATTGATGATGCTAGGGGGGACTTCCCATAATAGTAGGGTGCGATTCCTTGCAAATTTTGATTGTCAAAACTTAGATAGGTATTCCCGTCAGTAAGAATGGGGACCTGCGTGATGGGCCTGGCAAAATTAAAATTCCATAGAGGGCGAAGTAAGGTGTCCACTACGATGAGGGCTCCCTCGTTAGTAAATAGTCCGAGTGTCCCCTTTGCCAGTGGATGAATTCGGTCCGCGTCACTTCGCAATACTGCGATAGTGTCGCCTGTGTTGATACTTAAAAGGGATAATCGACCAGAGGCTTCGAGCACGACAATATTGTTCTCAAAAGGAATAATACTTTCTACAGAATTAAATGCGGCTTTCCAAATGGGATCGATGCTTTTTTGAATGTTGTAGCAAAAAAGATTTCCACCGGAATAGAAAACTATGTTGTTTTTTATAGAGATTGTTTTCTGTATGGCGTCATATTGGCTTATAATAAAAGATTCTGAAAGATTATCGCTTGATAAAAAATGAAGTGCGTTGTCGGGACAATTCAAGATAAAATGTTCGGTGGGGGTATAGTACATTTCTATCTGACATTCGTTGAAGTTATCGTTGGACAACTCTTGTTCGCCTCTTTTATTGACGAGTACAACGGCGTAATCTCCTTGAATAAGGGCTTTATTTTCGCTAATAGCGATGTCTTTTGGATTTCGTAGAGCAATGGATTTGACCTTGCGCACGTTATTGAAAGGTTTAAATCGAATACTGTCTTTTTCTGGTGTGGCGTACCATAATCCGGCGTTGTTAACTTTCAGGATTTCAGCGCCGCTTGCGATGTTAGTCGGAATTTTGATAAGTGAATCGTTTGCTATTTTATAGATCTCTCCGTTTTGAAGATGAATGTATGTTGGGTTCCCATTGAAGATTTTTTGTACGGGAGATTTTAACCGGAGAATATTCTTTTGAATGGTTTCTGGTTTGTTTGCAGTTGCTCCAATTCTTTCGGCGAGCCAATAGGCCTTGCTTGTTTCTTTCGTATTTTGAAGACTTTGCTTGTAGTAAAGGTTGGCAGATTGCCTGTTTCCCGCTAGTTCTTGAATTTTTCCAAGGTAAAAGCTAGCTTGCTCTTTATCTTCGTGGTCTCCTTCGCTGACAACTTTTTCCAGAATGCCAATGGCTTTTTGAAATTCCCCTTTCATTTCAAAGCGGTATAAAGCCTCTTGTATGGAGGCTTCCATCTTCTCAGCATTTGCAAACGATACAATGCCGCACAACCACACAAGCATTATTGCCATGCGTATTGCGAAATTTCCTTTGTCCAATCTACGGTCCAGCATTTTTTTTGTCGTCGGTTTTCAGCCACAACTCATAACTCACAACTCGTCACACATCAAACTTATACCCGGCGCCTCTGATAGAAAGGATGATTTTGGGGTTGGCTTGGTCGTCTTCCAGTTTTTTGCGAAGGTTCACGATGTGATTGTCAATGGTTCGCGTGGAGGGCATGTTCTCTGTGGTATACCCCCATATTTCCTGCAACAGATCTTCGCGGAGGACAACCTCGCCCTTGTGTAGCCAGAAGTATTTGAGAATCTGAAATTCCCTAGCGGACATTTCTAGAGGGACTCCACCCTTGGTAGCTTCGTATTTTTTGAAATCTAGGTGGATGTCTGCAAAATCTACTACATCAGAAGGCGCTGCTGTTTGTGTAGGGGGGGCGTCTGTGTCAACTCTACGGAGGAATGCTTTGACTCGGGCCAAGAGCTCTAAGATGGAGAATGGCTTGGTCACATAGTCGTCGGCACCCATTTCAAGACCGGCGACCTTGCTGGTCTCTTCTGTCTTGGCGGTTAACATGATGATGAATGTCTGAGGGTGTTTCTTGCGGATGACTCGACAGACCTCAAACCCGCTTTTCTTGGGAATCATTAAATCGAGGATTACCAGGTGCGGCATAAAGGAATCTGCTTTGGCAATGGCCTCTTCACCATCGGCAGCTGTCTCAACGATGTAATTTTCCAACTCAAAGTTGTCTTGCAGACCGAGCCGGATGATTTCTTCGTCTTCTACGATGAGGATCTTGTGTTGCATGTTAATCCACCTTTCTAAATCTAACGGTAAAGTTGGAACCTTTACCGGGTTTGCTGGTGAGAGATATGGTTGCCTTGTGAGTTTCAGCCACCCGTTTTACAATGGCAAGCCCAAGTCCCGAGCCTTTTGTGCTGCGGGTCATTTCGTCACCAACCCTGTAAAAATCATTAAATATATTTTTTTGCTCCGAAGAAGGAATACCTACGCCAGTGTCAATCACCGAAAATACGGCGCGGTCGTCTTCGTTGTAAACTTTGATTTCGATGTCGCCGGGAGCATTGGTGTACTTGATAGCGTTTTCAATCAAATTTTGGGCTAAACTGTATAGGGCGGTATAATCTCCCATGACATATACGTTGGGGTCAAAATGGGTTTTGAAAGAAAGTCCCTTTTCGACGCCAATATCTTCTACGGCTTCAAAGACTTTCTTAGCGCATACAGAAAAATCTAACTTTTCCCATTTAAAGGCCCCTGTACCATGTTCCATTCGGGTGTAATTTAGAATTGCGCCAATCAAGTTTTCAAGACGGGAGGCCTCTTTGTTGATTAGTCCAGAGTATTCTTGGATTTTTTCAACTTTCATGACGCGTCCCCGAGCCATCATCTCTGCAAACATTTTGATGGATGTGAGAGGTGTTTTCAGCTCATGGGATACGCTTGAAAGAAAATTCGCCTTCATAGCCAGTAGTTTGTGTTCCTGGACAAAGAATCGTAGCATAAAGAAGGACCCGAAGATAACAGTGATGAGGGAAAAGAATAAAAGTCCGTACATTAAGAACATTCTGTGCCTAGATTCTTTGCGGATCTCGCCAATGTCTTTTTCGTAGAGGCTCAATTGCCAAGATGGAAAGGACGTAAATGAGGATTGAGAAATGATGCTTGCACTGTTTGGAATACTCCCTAGTAGCAAAGAATCCCTTGTATCGGTGATGGAGAAGGGGACGTTACTCCATCGTTGAGTTGCGTTTCTCAGTTTGTCAATAATTCGGTTTTGGAACGCGGTTTCGTCAATTTTGGCTATTACAACCTGATTCCCAGAAAGGATTGGATATGACATTTTGAAAAGGGTTACGTCGCCATCGGATTTAAAAAGAATTCCTGCTTTTGAAGAACTTTCGTTGTACAAGATGTTTTGGAAAAGTTCCTGATTGTGCATCAGAATTTCAGTGTACCCTAATTGCCTGTTGAAATTACTTCTCAAGTTCCAAAACGCTTCGCGTTTTTCTTGTTTGAGGTCTTCAAATGAAAGAATTTGGGTGAAGGCCGTTTCAAAGAAAAATCTTGTAGAAGGAATGTCTTCAATGGTGGAGTCTTGCAAAAAATGGTTTAGTACTGACAAACAATAGTCTTCGGCGTCTTGGTGTTTTTTCATCTTTACCAAGATTTCAAAGTGAAGCAGATTGATGGATCTAGTAAGATCTGAATGCAAGAAACCTTGTAACTTGGACTTTGTTTCGAGGATTCTCAGGAGCCGTAAAGCTTCTCCATAGTCCTTACTTTTGTAAGCGATACGAACTAGCCCGAGGATATTCAGGATTTGCTCTTTAGGAGAAAGCAGCGGATTCTGTGCGAGCATTTCACGCGAGAATAAAGTTTCTTGCAGATTATCATTGGCAAGCTCCCCTTGGTATAGTGCGATTTCTGCAAGGTTGGGCGTGGAATTTGGAAATTTTTTTGACGAACTAAGTAATTTTGACGAAATGTCCGGATAGATTAAAGCTCCATTGTTGTAGAGGAACATGGCTTCGACGCCAACTACATCTTTAAAGTTTGCCACATTGCCGAATTCAAGAAGACTTTTAGGCTGCTCGTATAAAAAGAGTGATGCCGTCTTGGTTTCTTGAAATATTTTATTTTGTTCTTTCTCAAGAGTTTCTTCGAGCTCTTTTTGTAGAGAAACCCTACTCTCATCAAAATTTTTTTGAATAAGGTAGTTTTCGTTTTGTATGTTGCGAAAACTTAAATACGAAAGAATTGCCATCGGTAAGACGATGGCCCCAGCGAAAAAGCCGAAGAAAAGGAGGTTGTTGCGTGAGAATCTCAGCCGTCACCTCCTAAATCTAGAAGGGGAGGTGCGATGAAATGCTAGGGAACAGCAATATGAGGACGCTGGTCCCCATTAGTAAGGTGACCAATGAAAAGGCCAGGGCCGATATCGCTATTAGAGTCTTTGTCACTTGGCTAATTGTGCTCTATGGGTGACGGAAACTTTGTGTCCCATTTCTACACGGCGGTTGTTGGAATAGATTTCGCGTATTAGTACGGCGGCTTCGTGATCTGCAGCTCGGGCAATGATACCCCGTCCTAGGAGTCGAGGCGGAATGCTTTCGTCTGACTTGTCTTCTTCCCAGATGGCAATGGCATCGCCGGTTTTGAATTTGTCTTCTTTACCCTTGTCGATGAGTACATAAGAATATGCTCCAATAATCAACATGGGATCCATGGCGTAACGTATGGTGGCCATTTCCGCAATGTCGGCTTCCTGTTCTTTGCCGTAACCTTTTACATCTAAAACCTTGGGCTGCTTTTTCATGCGGGCCTTAGACTGGTTGATCTTGATTTCTCTGAAGCTTTGCACAATTTGGGCGCGGGACAGTGTGTCGCCAACGGCTGTGATTTTTGCAATACCCGAAAGTCTGAGCATGGCGTAGGTGTCAAAACTCTTTCCGTGAGTGCCGGGAACCTCGATGGCCCGGGCGTCAAGAATCTCTACAAGATCACCTTTTTTTGCCTTGATGTCGGTCTTTTTTCCGACTCCAACCACCACTTCCATTTCAGGAATATGGAGAATCGGTTCTTTGCGTTCTCCAGAGCGGATAGAAAAGAATGTTTCGTCTTTTTTCAGGGCGTCAACATCGTAAATCTCTGGGGCGAGAATCTGGTAATAACCATTAAAAATCTTGGGTGCGGGACGTTTATTGTAATAGTATACATCGTCTTTTTTTGTTTTCTTGGGGCGCTTGTCGCGGTTGCGCAGGTCGCCCAACATGTTTTCGAAGTCACCGTTTCGTGCATCGCCTTGGTCGCAACCTACGGCGGAAACGCCCTTAGGGAGGTTGGTGTCAGCGATGGCGCCACCGCAAGGGTAGCGGTTCTGGGTGGTGGGAATTGCTACAGGCTCTTCGCGGGTGCTGTCCCCAAAGTAGATTGAGTCACCCGGATAAATCCAGTGGGGGTCCTGAATGTGCCTGTTGTTTTCCCACAGGTCCGGCCAGGCGAAGGGGTCGTTCAGGAATTCGTCACTCAGGTCCCAAAGGGTGTCGCCTTCCTTGACGATATAGGCAGACGCAACCAGCACTCCCAGACCGAGGCACAAAGTCGCAGTTTTCAAAAATCCCATAGTAATCCTTGTAACTCTTTGAACGTGAACAAGTTATGTAATAATTTAATCTTTTCTTTGCCTAAAAGTAGGGGCTTTTTGCACAAAAAGTGTTTTATGGGCGGGTTTTACGGGATTTTGGGCTGGTTTTTGCCTTTTTCCTCCAAGAAGCCCCACCCGGTCCGGCACAAAAATGGCCAAAATTTCGAATTTCCCACGGCCGGGTTCCAGGTAGAGAGGGATGGATTTGCGAAGGACATACCCTTGGTTCCTGAACTGCTTGATGAGTTTTTGGGCCTGTTCCAGGTCGGCAGTTTCGATCAAGATTCGCTCCGGCCTGACCCCGGCGATGGTTTCGACGGAACCCGCCGGCAGGGGTTCTCCTTCGGGCAGGTTGAAATAGAATGTCCACCGCCCGTCGTTTTCGGACTTGGAAAAGAACTTGGTGAGAAATCCCGGGTCAAAGAACCCCCTGTGGAACCGCATGTTGTCTTGCGGGGCGAGGCGGCTGTTCTGGCGGCAGGATTCCATGGAGGTTTCGCGGCAATCCTGGCTTTCTACCTGAGCAAACAGCGGGGAAAGGGAGGCGGCCACAAAACTCGAACCCGAGTAGAATTCAAAGAACTTGTCGCCTTTTGCAGGGTGGATGGCGTTTGCAATTTTTTCCGGGAGCTTTAGCCAGGCGTCCTTGATGCGGGGGGCCCAGTCCAGCACGTGCATGCAGAAGCCGGAATCGCCTAGAGGCATAAAGTCCTTGCCGAAATTGCACCTGGACTCGATGCGGGTGCTTTGATGTACGGTGGGGTCAAAGGGCACAAAGGGCTGGCACTGGATTTGGTGGCAGCTGATGATTTCGGGGCAGGAACGCTCCAGAAAGTCAACGAAGGTCTTGCATTCGTGGGCGGAATTTTTGCCGCGGAGGTTTGCCTGCACTACCAGGGCGAAGTTTCCATTGCCGCAGGCCCTGAACCAAATGGTCCGGATGGCCTTGCGGAAATTGCGCAGGTGTTCTTTCTTGATTTGTTCAAAAATCTGCGTGACAACTTCGGGAGTGTCCATCCCCTTTGCGGGAGCATCCAACAGCAGGCTTTCGTGACCGTTTATGAGCTTGTTGTAAATTTTCCAGTCGGAATTTTCGGGCTTTGCCTCTGCGGTAAACCAGGCCTGGACTTTTCCGGGGATTCTCATGTCGTGGGTCCAGGAACTGAACTGCTTCTGGATGTCTTCGAAACTTGCCGCCCTGCGGATAATTGGCTTCGGCGCGGCCTTCGGAACTTCTTGTTGTAGACGTTTTCTCACGTCACCTTTTTTTACAAAACGATTCATTTCTTTCCTATTCTAATGGCGGAGGACCCTAGTCTGTAGACTTCTTTGGACTGTATCCTTCGCAACCCTATCCCCTAGATCCTAGCCCCTAACCACTAAACCCAGAATCTCGGATAGATCCAGGAGCAGTCCCGAGCCAGGAGTTTCGGGAATTCTCTGAAGGAACCGTTAATCTGGAACTGGTTCAGGCCGCCTTCTACCGGCGTGAGTTTCAGCACGCTGTCGGCACGGGATTCCAGGTAGGGGTATTCGTCATTGTTGCAGGCGGCCACTACGGCACAGCCCGTGAGGGCGATGATGGTGTCCACCATCTGCATCAGAATCTGGTGGGGGGCACCGGTAATGCGCATGGCTTTCGGGTTGTGGAACACCGCCGAAATGGGGTCGATGACGATAGTACGGTAATTGTGGTTTCCCATCTTCTTCGCGCCTTCTACGCGCTTTGCGATAAGCTGTGCCGTCTCCAGCGGAGAAAGGGCGACTCCTCGCAGATTCAAGAAGCCGAAGTTCCCGGTGCTGGCGGGAAGCCCGCGTTTGTTGGCCAGCAGGTACAGGCGGTTCAGGAACACGGACTTGGTAAGCTCGAAGTTGATGAACAGCACGTCGCTCATGGTGGTGGCGTTTCCGAACCATTCCTCGCCATAGCACAGCGAAAGTCCCAGGTCCATCAGGGCCATGGACTTTCCGCATTTCGGGGGAGCAGTGAACAAGAAGAATTCACCGGCCTGGAGCATGTTCTGGATTAAAACTTCGTCTTTTTTCGGGGCCTCTTCGCTGTCGCTGGCAAGCTCGATGAGGGGCTTGCCATCTAGGGAGTATTCCACCCACTGTTTCCATTCAACGAAGTTCTTGGCGCCCTGTTCCAAGCTGATCAAGTACTGCTGCTTTCCGCCACGGAGCACGCCCGGCATGCGGACCATCATGCTTGGGTTCCTGTTGCTGGAATCTACCTGGAAACCTTGGGAGGCTAGGGTGCTGAACAGGAAATCGACCCGTTCGTCGTATTCCTCTTGATTGTCGGCTCCAATCTTTACCCAGGCCTGCACGGAGTTTGCGCCAGTGTTGATGAGGGCGGCGCAGGGGAGGTTCAAAGCCTTAAAGTAGGCCAGCTGCTTGGCCAGCGTCATCTTGGGGTTATCTACCATCACGTAGCGGTATTTCCAGCTCTCGTCGGAGGCGTCTTCGCCACCCTTGGTGGCGTTGATGCAGATAAGGGCTCCTTCGGGGCTGTCCAGGCTCTTCATGATTTTCTTGATGGCATCGTCTTGGCCCACGATGTTGGACACCAACTCCGATGTGGCGGTGGGGGTGTCCGAAATCTTGAAGTCGATGGTTTCGTCTTCTTCGAAGGTGGCTTCCAGAAGCTTGGCCAGGTCCTTACGCCAGTCGGCGGCAGGCCATGGGATGGAAAGGGCTTCGGGGTCAATCTTGAAATTCTGCAACAGTTCCAGGGACTGGGTGTCAAGACCCATGGCCAGCATCTGTTCCATGGGAATCATGCTGGCGTTGAATGCCGGCATGATGGTGGTCTGTGGCGGTGCCGCCGCCTGGGAGGATTCCTTGTGGGGCTCGGGCTTTGCTTCTTCTCGTTCAGAAGAACGTTTCTCGCTGGAGAAGGCTCGGCGCAGAATCTGTTCCACTTCGTCGTCGCCCAAGCCGCGTTCACGGGCGAGGCCTCCAATCTGGAAGGAGGTGTCCATAAAGGTCCAGCCGTCTTCCATGGCGGCTTCGGCGGCCTTGTACAGCTCGCTCTTTAGGTCCTTGTCCTCGAATTTTCCTTTCAGGAACTGGTTGACGATTTTTCTTGCGCTTTCCATATTGAGTCCTTCTTAGTTGCAATCCCTTCCAAAATAAATAATTAATTCTTGATGCGGAGCCTTGCGTATTCGTACAGGCCCAAGGATAGGGCCACGGAGGCGTTATAGGAGTGTGCTTCGGGCATCATGGGAATCCGGAGCACGGCGTCGCACTGTTTTTTCACGAAGGGAGGAAGTCCTACGTCTTCGCCGCCTACGGCAATGACCGCATGGTCTGCAAAGTCGAAACCGGCCAGGTTCGTCTCGGTGTCGGCGTCAAGGCCCAGAATCTGGTACCCCGCCAGTTTCAGCTCCCCGATGGCCCCTTCCAGGTTGTCGGGCCTGCAAATCCGCATTTTTTGAAGCGCTCCGGCAGAGGTTCGCTCTACGCTTGGCGTAATTCCGCACATGCCTTTGGCGGGAATCATGAGCAGGTCTACGCCCAGGGCGAGGCAGCTACGGATGCAGGCTCCCAGGTTTCGCGGGTCTTCGATGTTGGTGGCTACGGCGATAAGCTTTCTTTCGCCGGTATCGCGGGCGTTGAAAAATTCTTCCCGCACATCTTCCCAGGCCAGCAGTTCCTTTTCGTTCATCAAGGCCACCACGCCCTGATTCGGTCGCGCATAACTGTCCAGAATTTTAGAATCCACCTGCTGCACATGTACGTGGGCCTTTTTGGCCAGTTTTTGCAGGCTGTAGAGCTTTGGATTTTTGGACTGGTGCATGAATAGCACCCGATGGACCTTCAGGGGCTCGTTCTCGAGTAGGGCTTCTACCTCTTTAAGGCCGCCTACGGCTACTTGAGGTGCTGCGTCCTTGTCGCCGATGGCCCGAACCACGTTTTCTGGCCGCGGGCGGTCAAAGCGGGGCTTGTCAAAACGGGGACGCGCCGTATTTGCCTGAGAAAAACGCCGTTCTTCTCCGAAGCTGCGTCGTTCGAATTTCTTGTCGTTTTTTTCGAAACTCATATCAATACCTCTCTCTGCAGGCGATAATGGAATTCATCTGGATGTCCGTCGGTTTCTGCTCTAGGGGTGTGTCGGAAATCTGTGCCGGGGTGGCAATGCCCGCCTTGTAGGCGCTGGGGAACCTGGCCAGGTACCGGTCATAGTAACCCTTGCCGTGGCCTTGCCTACTCCCGTCCCAGTTGAATTTTGTTCCTGGAACCAGGAATACGGTGATGGGACCTTTCCAGGGGGCGATTCCTTCGCGGGGTTCCATGATGCCGAAATGCCCCTGAACCAAATCTTTTTTCAAGTTCTCGATGGGGTAGAATTCCATGGTGGACTCTCCCGTCACCTTGGGCAGTAGAAGCCTGCCTTCCATGGAGAGTTCCTGCACGATGGGTAAAATATTGGGTTCTCCCTTGAGAGGGTAGAAGGCCGCCACTTTTCGGGCGTCCCGGTAGCCTGGAATCTGGTGGATTTCTACCCAGGGCTCCTTGATAATGGATTCTCCCGTCTTTTCATGGCGTTTCTTTTGGATCAGTTCCACGATGGCGCTGGAACTGAATACGAGAATGACAAGAATTGCAATAGCGATGGAGGCGGCCATTGGTTATTCTCCTATCCTTTCGGCCTTGTCCAGGTGTTCCTGCAGAATCTGGTTCCACACTTTTTTTTGCCAGCCCAGCAGGTGGGCGTTTTCGTACCGGGCTTCCCAGGGAGTGTCTCCTGGAACGGCAAGCCACACCAGCTGGTTCTTGTTGGCCACCAGGCATGTGTCCAGGTTCAGCTGTTCGGCCTTTTCGTCTCGCCAGAGCTTCAGGGCGGCCAGCAGTTCCGAATGGGGAATGACCGCAGGGGGAGCCGATCTGGGGAGCTTTTCGGGCCATTCGCCCTCGGGAGTGTCAATCGCCTGCTGAAGCATGGCCATGAAGGAATCCAGCCGTTCTTCCCTGAAATTCCGGGGAAGTCTGGGGAGCCGTTCTTGTTTCAGGTCCGGGTAATCCCGCATCACGTGCCGGACAATGGAAAGCATGAGTTCGGCGGGCATGACCTTGTATGGAGGACGGTCCATGGCTTCGGCCTGTTTTTCGCGCCATTCCCACACATGCTTCAAGATGTTCAGCCCCAGGGGCGGGAAAATGTTGGAACCGGGAATCCTCCAGGGGTCTTTTTTCACGTGACCCTGTTCCTTGGAGTGCTCAATCAAGGCGTCGCACTGTTCCATAAGCCATTGCAGGCGTCCAGTCTCTTGCAGTTTTTCGGCCAGGATGGCGCACAGCTCGTGCAGGTAAAAGGTGTCGTGGATGGCGTATTCGCACATTTCCAGAGGTAGAGGCCGTATGGACCAGTCCGCCCGCTGGTTCTCTTTTTTCAGTTCGTCGCCAAAGTACTTGCGGACAAGGTCGGCAAGTCCCAGGTGTTCCTCGCCCAGGAACTTGGAGGCCAGCATGGTGTCAAAAATCTTCTTGGGAGAAAAACCGAAGGTCTGCCACAAAAGCCGCAGGTCGTAGTCCGCCCCGTGAAAAATCAGGGTTTGCATGGCCCTGGCCTTGAAAAGACGGGAAATATCCAGCCCGCAGAGGGGGTCTATTATATAGTGATGGTCGCCGATGGTAATCTGTATCAGACAGAGTTTTGATTCGTAATGGTGCATGGAGTCGGCTTCGGTATCTACCGCCGCCATGTCGTAGAGTTCCAGGTCGGCCAGCAGGTTTGCGAGGCTGTCTTCGCTATCTACCAGTATGTATTTCTCGTCTTTGAGCATTGCAGGGTGAAATGTAACAAAAGACCACCTCTAAAAATTTATTTTCAAAAATTTGGCTGCAACACATCGCGCAGTTTCGTCACTCAAAGTGGTAAAGACCTCCAGTATTCACCACTTTTCGTTCCTGCCT
>OCVV012884259.1_pt1 | contig 43144 bp, 28 predicted proteins | sample 1539721 | NCBI WGS metagenome assembly OCVV01 (sample SAMN02144230, study PRJEB22623) | gut metagenome | biome: sheep rumen | host: Ovis aries | place: New Zealand | reverse complement strand
TATGATGGACTGGGCGCAGTGTACGACTACGGTCAGAATGGTGTAGAACTCAAGAACAATATCAAGCAATACTGGTGGCAGAGCATGGTGTTGATGCACGAGAACATCGTGGGCATCGACTCCGCCATCTTCATGCACCCAACGATTTGGAAGGCAAGTGGACACGTTGATGCTTTCAACGACCCTCTGATTGACAACCGCGACTCGAAGAAGCGCTATCGTGCAGACGTGCTGATTGAGGACCAGATTGCCAAGTACGACGAGAAGATTGAGAAAGAGATTGCCAAGGCTAAGAAACGCTTCGGCGATGCTTTCGACGAACAGAAATATCGTGAGACCAGTCCTCGCGTTCAGGAAGAACTGAAGAAGCGCGATGCCCTGCATGAACGCTACAGCAAGGCGATGAACGACATGAACTTGGAGGAACTTCGTCAGATTATCCTCGACGAAGGCATCGTCTGCCCTATCAGCGGTACGCGCAACTGGACCGACGTTCGCCAGTTCAATCTGATGTTCAAGACAGAAATGGGTAGCACGGCAGATGGCGCATTCAACATCTACCTCCGTCCAGAGACTGCCCAGGGCATTTTCGTCAACTACTTGAACGTGCAGAAGACTGGACGCATGAAGATTCCTTTCGGAATTGCTCAGATTGGTAAGGCTTTCCGCAACGAAATCGTGGCACGTCAGTTCATCTTCCGTATGCGCGAATTCGAGCAGATGGAGATGCAGTTCTTCATCAAGCCAGGCACAGAATTAGACTGGTTTGAGAAGTGGAAGCAAACCCGCATGGCATGGCACCAGAACTTGGGCTTCGGCGCTGAGAACTATCGTTTCCACGACCACGAGAAATTGGCTCACTATGCCAATGCCGCTACCGACATCGAGTTCAAGTTGCCATTTGGCTTCAAGGAGGTGGAGGGTATTCACTCACGTACCGACTTCGACTTGAGCCAGCACGAGAAGTTCTCGGGCAAGAACATCAAGTATTTCGACCCAGAGTTGGGCGAGAACTACACGCCATACGTCATTGAAACATCCATCGGTGTGGATCGTATGTTCCTGAGCATCATGTGCCACAGCTACTGCGAAGAGAAGTTGGAGAACGGCGAAACCCGCGTGGTGCTTCGCTTGCCAGCTGCCTTGGCTCCAATCAAGTGTACCGTGATGCCACTCGTGAAGAAGGACGGTCTGCCAGAGAAGGCACGCGAAATCATCGACGAGCTGAAGTTTCATTTCAACTGCCAGTACGACGAGAAGGATTCTATCGGAAAGCGCTATCGTCGTCAGGATGCCATCGGTACTCCTTACTGCGTGACGGTGGATTTCGACACCTTGCAGGATGACAGCGTGACGATTCGTTTCCGCGACTCAATGGAGCAGAAGCGCGTGAAGATCAGCGAACTGCGCGGTATTATCGAAGACAACGTGACGATTACAAGTCTGTTGAAGAAACTGAAATAAACAACCCCATCAATGAACAAAAAGATTCTTTTTGCCATCAGTTTTGTGTTCGCCCTGATAGGCTTCAGCAGCTGCTCGGAGAACAAGGAAGAGAACGAATACGAAAACTGGCAAGCAAAGAATGATCACTTCATCGACTCCATCTGCTCCGAGGCTCGTTTGGGCAGGGACGGATGGACGATGATTAGGGCATACAACCTCAGCGATTCCATCGTTCAAAACGACAAGAACAGCTACTATATCTACGTGCAGAAACTGGTAGAAGGCGACGGCGTGAGACATCCCGAATTCAGGGACTCCGTCAGAGTACACTACAGTGGGCATTTGCTTCCATCGAGGAGTTATGCGTCAGGCTACCTGTTCGAGAAGAGCTACAGCAGCACGGAATTGAACGAAACCACCGATGTGCCCAAGCTCTTCGGCGTGAATGGTCTCATCGTTGGCTTTTCCACGGCTGTGATGCACATGGTGGAAGGCGATCGTTGGAAAGTGGTCATCCCTTACTATCTGGGTTATGGCTCAAGTGCCTCGGGCAAGATTCCTGGCTACTCCACCCTGATTTACGAGATGGAGTTGGCAAAAATCTATAAATACCAAGTGGACAAGAACACCGCATGGTGGTAAAAGTCCCCATTCAGAGACATAAGCAAGAGAAAGCCGCAACGGAAACAGTTTCGTTGCGGCTTTCTCCTTATATTTATATACTGTTATGTGAAATTCATTTCACATCCCCAACCTTGATGAGGTATTCAGCAATCTGGACAGCATTGAGCGCAGCACCCTTCTTGATTTGGTCGCCAGAGAGCCAGAAGGTGATGCCATTGTCATTTGCCAAGTCCTTGCGTACACGTCCCACATACACATCGTCCTTGCCTGCTGTGAAAAGAGGCATAGGATACTTCTGATTCTTTGGGTCGTCGATGAGTGTCACACCTGGAGCCTCAGCAATAGCCTTCTGAACGTCAGCCACTTCGAGTGGTTCATCCGTTTCCACCCAAACAGCTTCGGAATGAGCGCGGAGCGAACTGATACGCACACACATGGCAGAGCAACGAGCATCGGTGTGCATGATTTTGCGCGTTTCGTTGAACATCTTCATCTCCTCCTTCGTGTAGCCATTGTCGGTGAACACGTCAATCTGAGGGATGACATTGTAAGCCAACTGATAAGCAAACTTGTTGACCGTGACAGGCTGACCCTCCACCAGTTCCTTATACTGCTGCTGAAGTTCTGCCATCGCAGCTGCACCAGCTCCCGAAGCACTCTGGTAGGATGCCACGTGGATGCGGTTGATGTGACTGAGTTTCTCGATTGGCTGAAGCACAACCACCATCATGATGGTCGTACAGTTAGGATTGGCAATGATGCCACGAGGACGATTCAGCGCATCCTCTGCATTGCACTCAGGCACCACCAAAGGCACATCCTCATCCATGCGGAAAGCAGATGAATTGTCAATCATCACAGCACCATACTTCGTGATGTCCTCAGCAAATTCCTTCGACGTGCCAGCACCAGCCGACGCGAAGGCAATGTCAACTCCCTTGAAGTCGTCACCATGCTTCAGCAGCTGCACTTCGTACTCCTTACCACGGAATGTGTATTTCTTGCCAGCACTGCGTGTAGAGCCAAACAAAACAAGTTCATCAATAGGGAAATTTCTCTCATCGAGAACGCGCAAGAATTCCTGACCTACAGCACCACTTGCGCCAACAATTGCTACTTTCATTTTACCTAAAAAAATAGAAAAACTGTATTTCGAGTGCAAAATTAAAGTTTTTTAGCGACATACACTATCAAATCCACGCAATTTCATTAACTTTGTAGCGCATTTTGTTGCAAAATGCAGCTTTTTTGCAGATTTTGAATGTTTGAAATTGCAATTTATGGACTCAATGACTCAATACCTGAATCTACCTATCACCAACCACACTTGGGTGTTCTTCATCGTGCTTGCCATCATCCTCCTGGCGCCGATGATTTTCTCCAAACTGCGTATTCCCCACCTCATAGGAATGATTCTCGCAGGTGTGCTCATTGGAGAAAACGGTCTCAACATCCTTCAGCGAGACAGCAGTTTCGAACTCTTCGGACAAGTGGGCATCTACTACATCATGTTCCTTGCCGGGCTTGAGATGGACCTCGTCGGTCTCAAGCAAAACAGGAGCGAAGGCTTAATCTTCGGAGCCTTCACCGCCATCATCCCATTCTTTTTCGGATACATCGCAGGCTATTATTTCCTGCACTACAGCCATTCCGCATCGATGCTGCTTGCATGCATCTTCGCATCCCACACCCTCGTGTCCTACCCCATCGTCGGTCGCTACGGCGTGAGCAAGCACAAGAGCGTTGTCATCAGCGTGGCTGGAACAATGGTGGCACTCCTCTTCGCACTGATTGTACTGGCAGCCCTCGCAGGCAGGTTCAAGGGCGGAACGGGCTGGCTCTTCTGGCTACTTTTCATCGGTAAATTCGCCATTTTCTGCTTCGTACTCTTCTTCCTCTTCCCGCGCATCATCCGCTGGTTCTTCCGCAGCTATTCCGATGCCGTCATGCAGTTCATCTTCGTGCTGAGCATGGTGTTCCTCGCCGCAGCCACAGCCGACTTCTGCGGACTCGAAGGCATCCTTGGCGCATTCCTCTCCGGCTTGGTGTTCAACCGCTACATTCCGCGTTCCGCACCTCTCAACAACCGCGTTGAGTTCGTCGGCAACGCCATCTTCATCCCCTATTTCCTGATTGGCGTAGGCATGTTGGTCAACGTGAAGCCACTCTTCACCAGTACCACAGCACAAATCGTCGTCCTCGTAATGGTCGTTGCAGGCACCCTCTCGAAATACATTGCAGCCATCGTGAGCCGCAGGATTTTCCATCTGGGCTCCTTCAGCGGACTGATGATGTTCGGCTTGTCCGAAGCCCACGCAGCCGGTGCCCTCGCAATGGTGATGGTAGGCACCTCCCTCGAACTCAGCCCAGGCGTACCACTCATGGACAATGCCGTGCTCGACGGTGTCGTTGTCATGATTCTCATCACCTGCATCATCAGCTCCATCGCCACCGACCAAGCTGCTCGCAACCTGAAGCTCGAAGACGAAGAACTGGCAGTGGACGAGAAGAAACCCATCAACGACGACGAGAAGATTCTCATCCCTGTCAACGAACCCGAGAACATCCCTGCCATCGTGCAGACAGGCATCATGATGCGTAACCCAGTCCTCAACCGTGGGCTCATCTGCCTCAACGTGGTAAACGAGGACGACCCAACGGGCACACTGATGCTTCAGAGCAACGAATACCTCGCCCTCGCAGAGAAAGTGTGCGCAGGAGCCGACGTGAAAGTGCAGGCACAGCGACGACTTGCCGTGAATTTCGTCAACGGCGTGATCCATGCCTTCCGCGAGAACGACGCATCAGAAATTCTCGTAGGCCTCCATCGCCGACGCACACCCAGCGACTCCCTCTTAGGCCAGTTCGCACAAGGACTCATCAGCGGTCTCAATCGCCAAATCATCATCGTTCGCTACACCATCCCCATCAACACCATTCGGAAAATCATCGTGGCTGTGCCCGAACGCGCCCAGTACGAAACAGGATTCTACCGATGGGTGGAACGCCTGCTGCGAGTGACCGCAGAGATTGGTTGCCGCATCGACTTCCATGCCACCGAAGAAACCAGCCATCTCATCCGCGCATACAAAAACCGTTTCCATCCGAATGTGCGCGACGAATACAGCCCGTTCGACGACGACGTTTCACTCGAACTCTTAGCCCAAGAAACAGGAGCAGAAAACCTCTTCGTGCTCATCTCAGCGCGAAAGGGAACCATCAGCTACGAAAAGCGAATGAGCAAGATGCAATTCATGCTCAGCAAGTATTTCAGCGACAAGAACCTCATGATTATCTATCCCGACCAGAACGGCGAAGCAACCGACACCACCAACTTCACCGAGCCACACGGCAGCATCTACCACAGTTCCAAGATGAGCCAATGGTTCTCCAAGTGGATTAGCAAAATCGGATAAGGCTGAACGTGGAGCGTGAAAAGTGAAAAACTAAGAACAACGGAAAAAACGGAAACATATCGGAAAAAACAGAAAATAATGTTATTTTTCTCATCCGATGATTTCATAAAAAATTTCCGTTCTTTCCGTGGGACACTTAAAGATGGTGCAAGCGTATATCATTGTCCCACGGAAATGACAGAAACAACAGAAAGGCTCCGCATGGTGCCAAACAAAGATTTGCGCCGAGCGATTCCGTTTTTTCCGTTGTTAAGAAGTGAAAGTGAAAAATCTCAATTAAGTACAAAGGACAAAAATACAAGGAACAACGTAGCAAGCGAAAATCCTAAAAAATCCTTTAAATCCCTGATAAAAACTTAAAAACTCAAAAGAATGATAACCCTGAACAACATAACCAAGAGCTTCGGTTCCCTCCAAGTGCTGAAAGGCATCGACCTGCAGATTGAAAAAGGCGAAGTCGTGAGCATCGTCGGCCCCAGCGGTGCAGGAAAAACCACCCTACTCCAAATCATGGGAACACTCGACAAGCCCGACACAGGTTCCGTCCGCATCGACGACACCGACGTCACCCGTCTCAGCGAAAAAGAGATGGCACGATTCCGCAACCAGCACCTCGGCTTCGTCTTCCAGTTCCATCAGCTCCTGCCCGAATTCACCGCACTCGAAAACGTGATGATTCCCGCACTCATCGCCAACCAGAGCCAGAAGGAAACCCGCACACGCGCTCAAGAACTGCTCCAGTTCCTCGGACTCGCCGAACGCGCCGACCACAAGCCCAACGAACTATCAGGCGGAGAGAAGCAGCGAGTAGCAGTGGCACGTGCCCTGATGAACAAGCCGTCAGTCATCCTCGCCGATGAACCATCGGGAAGCCTCGACAGCAAGAACAAAGACGAACTGCACCAACTCTTCTTCGACCTCCGCAACCAACTCGGACAGACCTTCGTCATCGTCACCCACGACGAAGGACTCGCCTCACTCACCGACCGCACCATCCACCTCAAGGACGGACTCATCATCAACGAAGAAAAGCTTCGCTTAAATGAAAAATGAAGAATGAAAGGAGGCTCCTGAAGAAATTGGCAAAATCGGCAAAACACTTAAAATTTAGTACATTTAGTCTATTTGGCTTCGCCGAGCTAAAGGTTCTTTAGGAAACTTTGTAAATAAAAAAGAATCCTTATAAATCCCTCAAATCCTTGATATATTTTATTATGAAAGATTCAAAAGATATAACAAACCACAGCGGAAGCAACACCCATGCAGACGCACCCATGATTCGATTAGGCAAGCGCAACCGCCTCGAAGTGCTGCGCGAAGTAGATTTCGGCATGTACCTCGACGCAGGCGAAGTAGGCGACGTACTCCTGCCCAAGCGCTACATCCCACAAGGCACCAAAGTAGGCGACATCGTCGATGTCTTCCTCTACCTCGACAACGAAGAACGCCTCGTCGCCACCACCGAATACCCACTCGTCGAAGTCAACGAATTCGCCTACCTCGAAGTGAAATGGACCAACGAATACGGAGCATTCCTCGACTGGGGCTTGATGAAAGACCTCTTCTGCCCATTCAAGGAACAGAAAATGCGCATGGTGCAAGGCAAGAAATACCTCATCTACTGCTACATCGACCGCATCACCTACCGCATCGTAGCCTCAGCCAAACTCGAAAAATTCCTCTCACGCGAACAGCCACCATACCGTTCGGGCGATGCCGTCGAAGTCATCATCCAGCAGAAAACCGAACTCGGCATGAAAGCCATCGTTGACCAACGCTACAGCGGACTCATTTTCCAAAACGAGATATTCCAACCCCTCCACACAGGCGACCGCCTCACCGCCTTCGTCAAGCAAGTGCGTGAAGACGGCAAAATCGACCTCAAACTGCAAAAGTACTTCGGCAAGAAGCGCGTCACCGACTTCAGCGAGCAACTGCTCAACCACCTCATCGTGCAACCCGACGGTTTCTGTCCCCTTCACGACAAATCCGAAGCAGAAGACATCTACAACACCTTCGGCGTGAGCAAGAAAACCTTCAAGCGCGGCGTAGGCGACCTCTACAAGCACCGCTACATCACCATCGAAGACAACGGCATCCGCCTCACCCCTGAAGGCAGAGCCGCCGCAGCAGACGAATAAAGACAAGACAAAGAAGCACACCGTCAAGACAAAGGCAAACACAAAGAAGGTATAGAAGGCCATTCCCTCTATACCTTCTTTCGTTTCCATACCCCCAATCCAATCAAACATCAGAATCCACCGCCATTTCCCCCGTACTGCCCCCCGCCTTTGCTCAAACAGAACCTTTCATTCGTCAAAACCCAATCAGTCTTTCGACAGTACTAAATAACCGAACCCTCATTGTTTTTCAAGCGAGCCCTCGTTTGAATCACAACGAGGGCTCGTCGTTTCGATAACGAGCCCTCGGACATTAAGTTAAACCTTAATCTCGGTGCAAGCCAGTCAAAGAAGCATTTCAGCCACTCCCCTATCCCGAACAGATGGAATCAAACTAATCATTTCATTCATCCAAGGCTTGGCAAGTCCTGAAAGGACGATAGACCACAGGCAGGCGGTGAAGCGCAGCGAAACCCCTGCTATGTGTCACAAACTAACCGAGTGCCAAAGGTACGATAGATTATCTGACGGACTGCTTCTCTCCCCCTTGGGGGAGCTGGAGGGGGCTGCGTGCTTAGCAGGGGTTCCTCTACGCTTCACCGCCTGCCTGTGTTCTTTCATGCCTTCGGCATTTTTGGCGGACACACATATTTAAAAAAATCATCCGTGTGCATCTGAGCCATCTGTGGTTCTATAAAAAGAGCAAAAAATTTGTGTGATAGATGAAAATTACCTATATTTGCCACATAGACAGCAGAAACCGCAAAAACAAATGCCTATGAAACATTGAATTGAGACATTTACCATAAAAAGCGTTAGCTTCTATTCTTGTTCTTGAAAATCGCCAAATTAGAGAGAGCAATCAAGAGTATAAGTAGTAACGCTCACGCCTCGGCGTGGGCTTTTACTCGTATATGATTGCAAAGGTGTTTGGCGATACCTCAAGAACGTAGGCGATGTATGAAGTCCACGTTTTTTATACATTTTCCAAAGGAGTTTTCAAGACTACTATATTAACAACAAATACTTTTTATCATGAAAAAATTATTTTTGACTTTCGTTTTTGTCATCGTAGCAACACTTGCAGCAATGGCACAACAAATCTCTGTGATTTCGACTACAGGCGCAACGACCCTTTATCGTACACTCCCAGAAGCCATAAACGGAGCTGACCCAGGTAGCGTCATCTATTTGCCAGGAGGTGGATTCTCTATTGCTGACAGCGTAAAGATTACAAAAAAGTTGACAATCATTGGTATTGGACATTATGGGAAAAGTGGGAATGTGGATGGTGTTACGACTATCTCTGGTAACCTTTGGTTCAATGCAGGCAGTAGTGGAAGTGCAGTTATGGGATGTTATATAACAGGGGATGTGAATATTGGAGATGGTGAAGCAACTGTAACAGATATGCTCATAAGGTATTGTAATGTGAATAGTGTACAAGTAAAGAATAGTTCATGTTCTGATGTGATTGTTAACCAAAACTATATTCGCAATCTTTCCAATTTTAGCTCGTCTCCTACAAAAGTAACAAACAATGTTTGTTTAAGATTATTTTCTATTAGTGGGGGCATTGTTTCAAATAACATAATAACTTTCGTTAGCCAATGGGATACTCCTGTTGTATCGCAAATAAAAAATTCTGTTTTTTGTGATAATATTATTTTGAATAGTCAATCAGATACATATGGTTATTATAGCACATTTAGTAGTTTTAGCAATAACACTATTTCTGGGAACGTGGTTTTTAGATATCAATATAATGAACAGCAAAGTCTGCCTAATAGTATCAATTTGACAGGAAAAGCTTGGACAATGGTTTTTGTGAATGCAAATGGTGGAGCTATTTCCCCTGTTTCAGATTTTCATTTCAAAGAGGATTATCAGCAATATTCCAGTTGTGGCATTTACGGTGGCACAGGCTTCAATGATAATCAGATAGTTCCTGTTCCATATATCGTTGCCAAGCATGTTGATGAACAAACCGATGCATCGGGTAAGCTCAACGTGAAGATTCGTGTTAAAGCATCTGGTGAAGAATAAAAAAACCATAAATTATGAGTAGGAAAACATTTATTAGTATCGTTGCTTGCCTGCTCTGTCTGTTACACGAACAAGTGATGGCACAGACTTTGGAATACTGGTTTGATGAACACTTCGATTTACGAAATACCACAACCATCGCTACATCTGATGCAGAACAGGAATTAAGCCTCGATTTACGCAACAGCACTAAATTTCCTTACGGATTCCATACACTCAACATGCGAATCATCATAGCAGGGAAGCCAAGTGCCGTCTATTCATCCCCTGTCCTCAAGCTCTCTGCTGGCAAAGCCACTCAACTCGAATACTGGGTTGATGATGACTTTGACCAAAGAAAAACGATTGAGGGCAAGTTGGCATCTGACAACCAAGACTATCTCTTTGTCAACGACCTCGACTTAGGCGATGTCTCTCCAGGCTACCACCGCCTTTATTGCCGTGCCGTGAGCAACAGCAAGCGCACCACCAGTGCCGTGACGATGACACCAATAGTGGTGAAGTCACGCTATCATGTGGAGAATCCAGAGAACGTGAAGATAACTCAGGTTAATCTTGCTATTGACAATGAGGAAGCTATTGACATTCCTTTGTCAGAACCAGACTATGATGTGCTTGTTAAGAAGGCACTTGACGCAAGCCAACTTTCTGTTGGAACACATCAGGTGAAGATGAAATTCACGAACAGCATTGGTGTTGGTGTTTCCGACGTGTCAACATTCACGGTGAAGAAGCAGGAAGAACCGACTTTGCAGTTTACTGCTGAGCAAAAGAACGGATTGGTGAACATGCAATACAACAGCATTCCTAACGATGTGGGCTATCGTGTGGTTCGCGTGGATGCTAATGGTACGAAAGCGACAGTACAAGTTAAAAAGAGTGGCGTTTTTCCATCCGCAATATGCTATACTGACAATCCACCTGCTGGCACATATACTTACCATGCTGAAGCTGTCTATAAAGGAACGGAAGGAAATCGCTTGCGTATCAGTTCGAACGAGGTGAGCGTTTCTGTACCAAACCTTGCTTCTGACTACGGCATTGTGGAAGGAGCAGTGTATTATGACACATATCGCAAACAAGGCATTAAGTCAAGTATTCAATTCTCGGATGGCGTTGTGGTAAAGACCAATCAAGACGGTGTGTTCCGCAGAAGCAGAATTCCTGTTGGTACAGAACTCACTGTCTCTTTGGTTGAGAATGATGAATACGTAGCTCAGCCTGTGACTTTCAAAGTCAGCAAGAAAAGTCCTTCTATTACCCATGTCAAGATAGATGCGATGAAGAGGTTCGACTTTTCTGTCAACGATTTGGACTATGGCACCTTGTCGTTCAAGCGTCTTGAGTATCTGGATGGTCCATGTTTTAAGTTTACGGTTAAGAACACGTCGGGAAAATACTGGAATGGCAAAATCAGAATCAAGTCCATTGCCCAGAAGGATGACAAGCATGAGGACATTGACATCAGCGTTGACCCAAACAATTCGCAGGTATTGCCAGGAAGCGTGGCACCATTGTCGTTCATACGTACTACTACCTATCAGATTTTCAACAGCAAGGAAACTTATCATCTCGCAAACGGTGAGGAAAAGGAAATCATTCTTCCGCTTGAGGGCTTCAAGAATGATGGGCCACAGCAGTTGTTCAATTTCTATTTCAGCAGCGTTGCAGAAGATGGAAAGGAGAGTTTGATTCTTCCTGGAAGAGAGAACTCGAATGTGACTCAGAACCCTTTGGTGTATGAGATGGAAGGGAATATAACAGACGAGAACAAATTGGGATTCCTTGTCAATCTGATTGTTTACTACTGTAGCACGGTGAGTGAACTGGACGAAAGGTTAGGAAAAATAAAGAAAGCATTCGATGAAATCAAGAGTGTGACTGGAGCTTCATTAGAATATCCAAGTTATGATGTACTGACAAGGAAACTGGAACGTGCCACAACCTTTGATGAATTGTACAATGATGATGTTCTCTGGAATTTGAATCGTATCATGTATCAGGAAGGTTCAAGGTTCTCAGCACTGACTCAGTCTTTCAGGGACAAATTACGACCAATGGTTAGTGAAGCAAAATCGTTTTTGGCATTGACCAAAGGCATCAGGACTGCCATGAAAACCATCAACGACCTGAAAGCAAGTGATGCCAAGAGCGATTGTGATAAAGCCTTTGACTTCACGGAAAAGGTGCTGGATTTGACGGATTCTGCGTTGGGAGGTATTGGTTTCTCTAAAATATTGAAGACATATCTCGACATCACAAGGACTGCAATCAATGCAGTGAAGCAATTGGGATGGGCATACACGCAAGGTGAATTATTGTTGCCAAGTGACTTCCATGACAACCGTTTTGAAATTGACATCAAGGTGCTGAAGAAAAGCGGTGGAGCATTTAATTTCAAGACTAAGGGAACACACATCTTCGACTATGTATTGGTGAAAGGATGGAACGTGAACGAAAACACCATCACCACAGCTCGATGTGATGATGTGAGTTCTGAATGGTTCCCTGGAATACTCACAGCCAAAGCTATCTTCAAGGAAACCAGCAATGACTCCAACGACCCAAAAGCAGACCAACAAATCAAGAATCTGAAGAATGAGAACTTCAAACGTCTATGGGCGGAAATCTACTGGAAGAATGGTAGAGTATCCTATGTTCCGCTGAATGACTTAGGTGAAGCTGTTTCATACGACCGTGGAGTTAGATCTGTATTTACCATTACTTTCCAGTCGGATGTAGATGATTATGGTCACGCAGCTGATATTATTTACCTGAAAGAATAAGGAGGAAGGATTATGAAGAAATTAGTATTAACAACACTTCTTGCAACTACTGCCTTGTATATGCAAGCGCAGAAAGTTACTTTCTTATCCGAAGGGTTTGAATTTGGTGTGAAAGCCCATCTTGGCCTGAATGAATCCGACGATGTGATGCAGGCTCAGACAGACACAATAACGTCAATCGACTTGTCGGGACTTGGGATTAGTGATATCAGCGATGTGGTTTACTTGCCTAACGTAGAAAAGCTGGATCTTAGCCTGAACGAAATTGATGATGTGGAACCGCTGGCTTCGCTCGAACATCTACAATATGTGAATTTGAAGAGCAACCGATTGGAATCTGTCAACGCATTAGCATTTGCTTTGCCAGACAGTATGCTCGTCAATGTGGCAGATAACTACATCAGTGAATTCACCTACTTGTTTAGCACTGCAATCTGTCAATTCGTGCTTGAGGGAATGGGTGCTCAGAAGGTGAAAGGCATGCCTTTCTGGGATGTCTATATGTTTTATGCTGACATTGATGAGAACGACAAGTCATTTGTGATGTATCGAGGCAATTCCAATATGGATGGTGTTCAGGTTCAATGTGGTGGTCAGAGTACGTCTGCAACGATGGATAGCTATAGCCATCAGATAGTGCCTTCTTCACAACCCAAGAAAGCCATAGTTGCGACTATTAGCAACGGAAATGAAAGTGTGACGACTTATCTTGTTCCGCCTTCATATCACGATGTTAATGCAGGCGAAACTATTACGTTGGAAACAGGATTACCTGACGACTATTGTGTGTTTACTGCCTATGCTGACTATGGCGAAGTAGAAATAGAAGGCAATGCAATCAAATACACGACTGATAAAGATGTAGAAGACACCATCCATTTCTGCTATTATCAGGGTGAAACGCTTAAGGGTTTTTCTCGCTTTTATCTGAACAAAGTGTTGCTGGGTGATGTGAATATGGATGGAAGCACGGACATCAGCGATGTGGTGGCGATAGTCAACTTCGTTCTTGGTTCGGAGCCAAGTGTATTTAACAGAACTGCTGCTGACTTGAATAAGGATAGTAGTATCGACATCAGCGATGTGGTTCGCATTGTGAACCTCGTTTTAGGACAATAGGACTATCAGTTTATTTTGAGTAGGAGGTAAATGCTAAGGTGTTTACCTCCTACTTTGTGTTTGCGAGTAATGCTGTTTGTTGAAATAAATGAAAAGACTTTCTATTGCTATAAAGATTCTGTTACTTGAGGACTTCGAGTTGTCCGATGGTTGTCTGTGCATCATCGCCTATGGTGATAGGGGCAGTGAGGGTTGGCATGTCGTCGTAGGTGAGTACAAGGCCCGTGGTAAACTTCACGCCTGGTGTGATGAGCAGATGTGGTGTGTTGCCGCTGAGGTCGTATTGTATCTGTTCTCCTATCCACAGGGGACATTCGTCGTCAAAACCTCCCATGTCGGTGATGGTGTTGGTGGCGGTGGTCAACATTCGCTGCTGGTCGTAGAGCGTCACTTGCTGGCCATCGATACGATAGCCTAAACGATTGCAAAGTGCTTGCTGCACATCGTAGGGATTGATGGCATGTACCAGATAAGCCGAGTCGTTCTCATGGAAACGAATCTGCTGGAGACATTCCACCTGAACGCCTGTTCCTTCCATCGCACTGGTGGTGAGCCAGAGATTGCCTGTGCTGGCATCGTAGTGAGCCTGTGGCTGGCGGACGTTGCGCATGTGTGGGAATGTGGTTGAAACAGATCCCTTGGTAATGACTATGCCATAGCCTTCGGTCGAAGTTTCTTCTGCCCCAAGGCTTACCGCACCGATACTGGTTACGCTGATGTTGTTCAGCGTGTCGCTCATGATGTCGGAGCAGTGGAAACGGTTGGCATTTTCGATTGCCTCCATCACTTGTGCTGGAACTGAATCAATGGGTAATGGTGCGTCGAGTGTACCGTTTACGAGGGAGATGTCAGCGTCTGTTCCTTTGCAAGATGTGAGGAAAACACTGACGCTGGTCATGGTGAAGATGGCAGTGAGCATCCATCGTTTCATGTGTTTCATGTTTTGTTTTGTGTTGTTTTAAAAATGGGTTAAAGTCTAAAACCGAAGAGAAGGCGGGTGCGCCACTTGGTGTTTTGGATGGATAGGTCGTTTTCGTCGCCAATATTCGTGTAATTATATACCGATGTCCAACCGACGAACATTTTGCCGAACTGACGGACAATGGCTGCACGGGCTGTGATGATGACTTCGGGGAAATGGTATTTGAGAGGAATGCGCTCGCTGTCAACAGTGAGCGATGTGTGGCTAAAGACGGTGAAAGTAGGCAGGGCGGAAATATGGAAGAGCCAGTTGCGTGTAGGCACCCAGTTGTAGCCATAGCCTGCCCCGATACCGATGTTCGTGACTCGGAGCAAGGACTCCATCTGTTTCTTCGTCTCAGTTTTTTGTCCCTGACCTGACAGTGCCAAGAGGAAACTGCCTGCGGAACGTCGCTGAATGTAGCTCTGCGAGAAGGCTGCTGGATAGGAGAAGCGACGATGGTTGAAGGCGTAGTAGAAATTCACGTTCAGCGAATTCATGGTCAGCACATCGGACGGCAACTCTATGCGGGGTTGACCTTTCGATTCGAACCAACCCGTGAAGTTGTGGGCATCCTGATAGATGAAATCGAATCCCCAGCGGTTGCTGTAGGAATTGAGGTTCAGTTCGAAGTCCTTGTATTTGCCCATGAGTTTGGCAGGATTGAGTGCCAAACTCACCGACACGCCGAGATAGTTGAATCCGAGACTGAGTGTGGACTTGAAGTCGGCAGCGATTTCCGACTTGAAAGGCACTCCCATGTCTTTTCCCTGCATAGAAATTTCGGCACCCGACACGTTGACTCTCGCCGTCAGTGTCCAGTTGGTGGAAGGACGGGTGATGTAGAGCGTGTCGATATTGCCACGTCGGTAGCGTGAAGACAGCAGACTATCAACGCGATGCAACGTATGCCATAGCTTTTGCGCCTGCAAAGGGGTAACAGTGCAGGCGCAAAGCATGGTGATGACTGCTGTAAGCATTCGAAAAGTGCTGGGCATGTCGTAAGAGGATTAGAGTGAAAAGCCTCAGTTAAGTACAAAGTACGATTTACAAAGTACAATTAGGGATTTAAAGGATTAAAGGGATTAGACTAAACCCTAAACACTAAAATCATGTACATTGTTCTTTGTACTTAATAGAGGTTTTTCACTTTTAACTATTATTATTTAGTTGCTCCACCCAGCGCGATGTAGAGTGCGATGACAGCCTTGGAACCGTTGTACATATTCATGGCTTCGCTGAGCTGGGCACTAAGCAAGGACTCCTGTGCTGTGAGGACTTCGAGGTAGTTTGCCTTACCGTTGTCCATCAGTTCGTGAGTACCCTTGTATGCCTCATGAAGCACCTCCACCTGACGATGGTAGTAGCCATATTTCTCACGAGCAGCCTGGCAGTCAGCCATTGCTTCGTTCACTTGATTGCCAGCATTGATGACAGTCTGAACGTATCGCTTCTGCAAATCCTGCTCGGAGAGCTGACTGATTTTGAGGTTGGCACGGAGTTTACCACGAGCTAAAATTGGCTGCGAGAGCTGACCTATGAAGTTAAGGAGCAACTTGCCTGGGTCGGTAACGACTCCACCTGCTGAGTTGGTCCATCCGATAGCACCATTGAGCGTGATGGTAGGATAGAATGCAGCGCGAGCAGCCTGAGTGTTGTAAAACGCTTCCTCCATAGCATGGTTGGCGATGCGGATGTCAGGACGCAGTTCGAGCAAGGATGCAGGCACTCCGATGCGGAGGTACTGCGTGTCGAACATACGCTGGCCTGAGTTGCCCTTTGCATCAGGATGATGGAGAGCTGAAGTGCCCCACTTCGAGCGGTCGATGTGCTGCGGAGTGATGGCAAGCAAACGGCAAAGGGCATTCTCAGTAGAACGGATGTTACGATGTGTATCGACAATCTGCGTCTTCACATTGAGGTAAGACGACTCCATCTGGTTGACAGCAGTGCTGTACGACTTGCCATTCTCCCAAAGGGTTTTCTGAGTTTCGAGTGAAGCCTTCCAAAGGCTGTCGGTCATCATCAGAATCTCCAACTGACGGTCGAGCACCTGGAGCATGAAATACTGCTGGGCGATGGTGCTGATGAGATTGGCATGGACAGACTCCTCTCGGATTTGCGATTGCAGGAGGACTGCCTTGGCAGCACGTTTCTTGTTAGTGATACTACCGAACACGTCAATATCCATCGACAGTTGCAAAGGCAAGTTGTAAGTCTTCGACCACGGATTGTCGTCGAACTTCGCCAACGTTCCTTGTGGCGAGAAGGTGAGTGAAGGCAAGTAAGCCATATTCGCCATCTTCAGCGAAGCCTCACTCTTCTCCACAGCAATGCGAGCGGAATTCAGATCGGTGTTGTTTGCCAATCCCTGCTCGATGAGCTGTTGCAGCAATGGGTCGGTGAAGAACTCACGCCATGACATCTGTGCCAACGACGTTTCGCCTTCAGCCAAAACGATGTCCTTTGTCGTACCGAATGCGTCGGAAGGCACGGTTGCCTTCGACTCGTACTTCTTGTAAAGGCCGCAGCCCGTAAGCAGGAAGCTAACGGCTGCAGCAGTGATAATATATCTTAGTCTTTTCATGATTTATTCCTCTGTTTTTACTTCAACACTATTCTTTTCTGCATCCTTTCCTTGGAAACGCTCGTGCAGTTTCTGGAACACGATGAAGAAGGCTGGAACAACGAACAGCAGAGCGATGGTACCAATTGTCATACCACCGATGACACCAAGGGCAAGGGCACGGTTACCATTGGCACCTGCACCACCTTCGATGACGAGTGGAATCATACCCGCAATCATCGTGACAACGGTCATCAGAATAGGACGCAGACGCTCCTTGCAAGCCTCAAATGCCGCATCCACGATGCTCATGCCCTGGGCACGACGCTCGGAGGCAAACTCGGTAATCAGAATGGCAGTCTTCGCCAGCAGACCAATCAGCATGATGACACCCGTCTGCAAGTAGATGTTGTTGTCCATGCCTGGCAGCTGGAGCAAGTGGCCGAAGTAGGCAAACACGAAGGCACCCATCAGACCAAATGGCACGCTGAACAGCACTGCCCACGGCGTGAACCAAGAGTTGTAAAGCGAAGCAAGGATGAGATAAATCAGGATGGCACAGATGACATAAATGAGAGCAGTAGCATTAGAGCCTGAAGCTTCCTCCAACTCACGCGACATACCACTGTACTCGTAAGTGGCCGTTGTAGGCATCTCCTCCTTGAATACCTCAGCGATTGCCTTGTGAGCATCACCTTCAGTATAGCCACTACCAGCAGTCACGTAGCAAGTGATACTCTGGAAGAGGTTGAAGTGCTCGATGTTAGCAGGTCCGACAATCTCCTTCAGCGAGACGAACTCAGAGATAGGAGCCATCTTGCCACCCTTCACCTGCACGAAAATGTTTTGCAGCGACGATGGGTCGAGGCGATATTCAGGCGAGGCAGCAGACATGATGCGATAGACCTTACCAAACTGGTTGAAGTTACCGATGTAGGAGCCACCACAGAAAGCACCAAGCGTGTTGAGCACATCTGCTGGCGACACACCAGCACGATTGCACTGGGCTGCATCCACATCTACCTGATACTTAGGATAACGCTCAGAGTAGGTTGACACAGCGTAGCCAATCTCTGGACGTTCCGACAACTTGGCTAAGAAGTGCTCGGTCTTCTTGGCAAATTCCGACAAGTTTCCGTCGGTAGGGTCCTCCACCACAAGGTTCACACTGTTGTTCGTACCATAGCCAGGAATCTGTGGCAACTCGAAAGGTTGCACCACCACATTCTTGATGTCCATGCAGTCGAAGTAGAAACGGTACATGGCGAGGGTTAGCAGGTGGTTCATGCCTGGACGTTCGTCCCAATTCTTCAGACGGACAACAAGCGTGGCAAAGTTGGAGCCTTCACCCGAACCCATACCGAAACCACAACATACGGCGAAGCTCTCCAGCTCAGGAATCTTCTTCACCTTAGCCTCCACCTTCTTCACTATCTCACGTGTCTGCTGCAGCGTAGTACCTTCTGGAGTACGAATCTCAGCCAAGAACACGCCCTGGTCTTCCTGAGGCACAAGACCCGAAGGCAGACTCCTCATGAAGAACACCAACAGCGCAGCGGCAACAGCCAGCAAGCTCCATGCAAGCACAGGACGCTTGATGAACTTCTGAACGGCTTTACTATACTTATTATATATAGCATTATAGCTGACTGTATATGCTTTCTTCGTGTAATAGGTCAAGTTCTTGCCTTCCTTCTTGCCTTCAGTGACGCGCATCATAATGGCGCAGAGGGCAGGACAGAGCGTCAAGGCAGATATACATGAAAGACCTACAGACGATGCAATCGTCACACCAAACTGGGTGAAGAATGTTCCTGACGTGCCTGGCATGAACATCACAGGGATAAACACAGCCATGAACACCAAGGTACACGAGACAACTGCCACCGACACTTCGCTCATTGCCTGACGTGTGGCTTCGCGGGCATCACTTATGCCACCCTCCATCTTCGCCATGACGGCTTCGACCACCACAATGGCATCATCGACCACCGTACCGATGGCGAGCACCAATGCAAACAGCGTCAGGATGTTGAGCGAGAAACCTGCCATCGAAACAATGGCGAAGGTACCCAGCAGCGACACGATGATTGAAATAGACGGGATGAGGGTTGCCTTGAAGTTCTGCAAGAAGAAGAACACCACGAGAATCACGAGGATAATGGCGATGACGAGTGTTTCCACCACGTTGTGGATGGCAGCGAAGAGGAAGTCGTCGCTGGTCATCAAGGTCACGAACTCCAGTCCAGCAGGCATTGTCGCCTTCAACTCTTCAAACGTCTTGTTGATGCGGGCATTCACCTGAGTAGCGTTAGCGCCTGGAGCCTGGAACACCATGAACAGAGCACCTGGGCGGTCCTGGATATTCGATGTGTAGTTGTAGCTCATGGCACCAATCTTCACATCTGCCACATCGCTCAGGTGCAGCATGTGACCACCATCGCTGGTGCGAAGCACGATGTCGTTGAACTCCTCAACGCTTTTCAGCGTACCCTTGTACTGCATAGAGTACTGGTAGGAGTTGCCCGACTGTTCACCTAAAGAACCGATTGATGCCACGAAACTCTGTCCACCAATGGCAGCGAAGATGTCGTTTGGTGTCAGTCCGTACTGAGCCATCACATCAGGTTTCAGCCAGATACGCAGAGCGTAGGTGTTACCCAAGCTCTGCACGTTACCCACACCAGTGATACGCATCAGACGAGGCTTGATGTTAATATCGACATAGTTCGAGATGAAGTCCTCGTCATACTTGCCGTCAGCACTCTTCACGGCAAAAATCTGCAAGATGTTGCTCTGCTGTTTCTGTACCGACACACCGACTTTGTTCACATCGGCAGGCAACAGAGCTTGCGCACGAGTCACACGGTTCTGCACATTCACCGCTGCCATGTCGGCATCGACACCTTGTTTGAAATAGACATTGATGCTGACATATCCGCTCGACGAAGCCTTTGAGGTCATGTAGGTCATGTCAGTCACACCATTGATTGCCTCTTCGAGTGGCTGGATGACCGACTTCATAATCGTGTTCTCATCAGCACCTGAATAGGTAGTAGAAACCAACACCGTAGGAGGTGCAATATCAGGATACTGTTCCACTGGCAGCGTAGTCATGGAAATGTAGCCCACCAGTGCAATCACAATCGAGATGGCACACGCCATCACATATTTATTAATAAAGATGTTGTTCTTCATTAGAAATGACGTTTAAAGTTTAACGAAGTTAGTCCGTGAAAGCGAATACCTCATACTTTGTTCTTTGTACTTTCCAAGATTTTTCACTTTTCACTTTCCACTTTTCACTTTTTTGCTTCTTCTGGGAAGAGCACACGCTGTCCTTCCGTCACGTTATTCGCACCGACAGCGACAATCCTATCACCCACCTTCAGACCACTGGTAATGATAAAGTCCTTACCGTTTCCAGTATCTTCCATCGTCACATCAACCGCCGTTGCAGTGCTATCTGCCTTCACCTTATAGACAAACGCCTTGTCCTGCAAACGAACCACGGCATTCTGCGGAATGATTATCACGTTCTTCTGGGAGAAAGGCATGACAACCGAACCCTGTATGCCAGAGTACAGATGACCTTCAGGGTTAGGGAAAGACACCTTGCTGGTCAAAGAGCCTGTCAAGGCATTCACTACACCCGTCAAACTCACGACACGTCCCTTGTGAGGATACTCCGTACCATTCTTCATCACAAAGGTAGCTTCAGGCAGAGCAGCGATGTATTTTTCAACATCTTTGGCGTTCACACCCTCCTGCACCATAGCCTCTACAATTGCCTCAGTCACGGAGAACTCCGCATACATATTGGTGTTTCCGCTCAAGACGGTCAGCTCAGTTATCGGCGAAACCTGATCACCCACACGGAGAGCAATCTCACCAATGACACCCGACACAGGAGCCGTGATGGTACAGAAACCGAGGTTCACCTTGGCACGGTTGACGGCAGCACGAGCCTGAGCCACCGATGCCTTAGCTTGCTTGTAAGTATTCTCGGAGTTGTTCAGCATATAACTGCTCACAATCTTCTTGTCAAAGAGGTTCTTGTTTGACTCATACTCCAGCTTGGCAGAATTCTCCTGAGCCAAAGCAGCCTGTAAGTTCGCCTGTGCTGCCTCCAATTCCAGCTGAGCGTTACGCGAATCGATGACGAAGAGAGTTTGCCCCTTTCTCACCTGCTGACCTTCAGTGACAGCAATCCTCATCAGCTGTCCACTCACCTGAGGAGTAATAGTCACATCGTTCTGACCTTTCATTCTGGCACTGAACTTGTAAGGAACTTCAATGTCCGACTTCGTTACGGTCATCGTTTCAAACGACGAGTTGGTCATTTTGGGCTGATCGACCTTACACGATGCGAACCCAATAGCTGTAACGATGACTACAGCCCATGTCATTGCTCTTTTCTTTTTCATGTTGTTTTAATATTATTGTTGATTACATTCAAATCTTTGAGTATAGCTATATGCTTTAAACGATAGTAGTAGAATGCAGTCATCCGACTACATGAATCCATTGTACATCATACATATAACGCCACAAAGATACTCTTTTTTTCTGAAGTCATCAAGAATTAATATAAATTATGGTGCAAATAACGGCAAATAGTTGACAAGAAACTACTTCGCTACGTAGTTCATGTGGACACGTTCCCAACTGATGTCACCATTCGCCTTCACATGCACACGCAATAGGTAATCTCCCGCTGCAGGACTGTTGCGTTCACTCATGGAGTCGAGCGTGATGTAACGAACGCCATTCACTTCCTGTTCATCCCATTTGTGGACATGACCGCAGAACACGATGCTTGTATCCCATTCCTTGAACTGGTTCAGCAGGAAGAATGTTTCCTCACGAGCAAAAGTGGAGGCAAACTGAAGAGACGAAGGACGGAAGATGTTGGTATGGCTGAACACGAAAGTATTGCGAATGTTGCTCTCCAGATACTCTCTCAAGACAAAGCCGTCCTCCTCTATCAGCTTCACCTGCTCGGCACCGAGCGTGCCGCTGGCTGTGTCGAGGAAGATGAAACGGTCCCAAACCAATGGGTCGTAATTGACGATAACAAGGACCTCATAGAAAGAAGAATGGAAAACATTCGACCACAAAGCCCAGCCGTTGTGCGTGATGTCGTGATTGCCCACAACAGGATAGAACGGCATTGGCACATCATCCACTCCGTACCTCTTGTCTTCTACTGTGTCCGTATAAATATAGTTATCAGGGTCCTCCAGCTCTTCTTCATCATCCACATCTCCCAAGTATTGCTCCTTAAAATGCTTCTTGGCGTATTTCCATTTGAAGTCATTTATCAAATCCTCCAAATCAATATAGTATTCAGCCTTAGTGTCGGCAATGTCGCCCAAGTGGGCACAAAGCAAGTCGTTGTTGTCCAGTGTGTTTTGCAACATCTCTTGCAATCGGCCCTTGTCGTTTGTCAAATGACTGTCAGCACCCACGAGGAAAGTGTATTCATCCTTGCCGCAAGCGTCCCAATAGTAGCCTTCGCCCTTGTGGTCCTGGAAATAGAGATGTGACATTTTCACGCGGTCTTCCACACCTGTTCCGCTGACAAGCACACCAATAGGGCTTACTTTTTCGCAAGCCACCAGTGCAATCATCACAGTCAGAGTCAATAATGCCGATTGTATCTTTTTCATCTTACCACACGTATTTAAGTCCTAATTTTCCTGAAGTCTCGTATTTCGAGGCCAACTGGCTCATACTGCCTGCTGGACGGATGTTGAACTCGCCGAAGAGCTGCATCCGCTTGGCTAAGGTGGCGTAGAAGTTCAGTCCCCAGTTGATGTTCCAGTTCTCGTAGTAGAAGTCGTCATAATTGCGGAAGAAAAGACCGATGTTCCAAGAATACCAGCGGGGACGGATGCTCACCCCTGTTCCGAAGGTGAAAGTGAGAGGTTCGCGATAGCCGAAATCCACCGTTTGGTAATGGATGTACGACTCGCCCACACGCAGATATAAATAAGGAGTCTCCCATGTGATAGAAAGATTGCCGACAATCTCATTGATGTTCCAGCGCTGGTAGCGGTTATACATCACCTTGCCGTCAAAGTAGAAATCGCTCCAACCAACGGGCAAACGGTAGCCACCTTGGATGTCGGACGAGTACAACTGCTTGCCATACTGGTTCTGGATGTCAGCACCGATGTGCCAGCGGTCGGTGAGATGGCGCTTGTACGACAGTTCGAGTCCTCCAAACCAACCCGACACCACATTTTTGCCAACCATCACATAGCCCGACAGTTCATTCTTGTGCTGGCCGTCGTATTTGTGCAAGCCGATGTAGGAATACTGTGCCTGAGCAAGAAAAGACACAGCCACGAAAGCCACAGAGAGGAAAGCCTTTTTCATTTTTACTTTATATGTCTCCTAAAGAAATTGGCTAAATCGGCAAAATTTAAATTTAGTACATTTAGTATATTTCTTCAGGAGATATTATTCTTCGTTTGTCTTAGCACTTTTTTAAAACGAAATAGTGAACGAACCGCCAATGGTGAAAGTGTGACGGTTTTTCTTGATGCTTTGGCTTTCGGTGAAGTCAACCTCAAAGAAATCAGCCATTTCCCTTATGTTCAAAGCGTCAAGAAGGAATTCGCCAGGATCGTAAGTCATCGTGTAGGTCTTGCGCGTATAGTCATAATCGCAGAACACTCGCCAAGCATAGTTCTCCTTGTAAGCGAAAGTGAGCGAAAGTCCCGTGCCAAACTTCATGGTTTTGTTACCACCCACCGTGAAGTAGTCCCATTCCGTGTGATACAAATCTGGCAAGAGCTTCACATCCGTGAGGTTGCCATCATCGTCGAAATCCACGTCTCTGGTTCCTCCCGTGACAACACCATTCAAGTCCACCTCCTGCATGATGCTGCGACCTACAAGCAGTTTGGAGCCAAGTGCAAAGCGCTTTGAAAGTGGCAAATTGAAATATACACCGAGGTCGCCAGCAAATTCCGTCAAGTGGTCACTCTTGATTTTGAATTCCACTTCTTCCAAAAGTGCAGGCATGTAGCCTGGTTCGCCATACACACCATCACCATTAAGGAAACGCTGATAATTCTCATCCTCGTATCCTTCTCCGAAGAGACCGTCCACCAAGCTTTCCCAAGCATAACTTTCAATGCCGTCCCAGCCCTTGATTGGCGAACTGTTCACACGCAGACGACCTCCCAAACCGATGTACTTATTGAAGAAGTAGGCACCTTCCACACCAACGGATGTGGATGCACCAAACTTCAGGTTGAAATCCTTGTCGCCGTCGCCATATCCGTCCAACTCAAACTTCTGCAAGTCGAAGTCCATATTTCTCGAACCAATGCCAACACCCATCGACACCGAGAAGAACGAAGGGTTTTCGATGATGCTGTGACCACCTTCAAAATTGCCACGAAGCAGACCTCTACCCTTGAAAATCAAGTCGCTCAGCGCGTATGCCAACTCTCCCGACATGATGCCGATGCCCGCACCCGAGAGCACGTCGCTCACCCAGTGGCGGTTGTTCAGCACGCGCATCACACCCGTAGCAGTGGCAACCGTATAACCAGCCACAGAATACCACGGAGAGCGCGTCATACCATATTCCTTGTGCAAGATGGTGGCACCCACGAAGGCAGTAGCCGTGTGGCCCGAAGGCCAGGAATTAGCAGACGAACCATCGGGACGCATCTCCTTGGCGGTGTATTTGATGCCATTCACAAAGGCTGCCATGATACCATACGACATGGCTGTCGATGCCAGATAGCGGCTCCAGTCCGAACGACCTTCCACACCGGCAATCTTCAATCCCGTTGTCAGCGCAGGACCGAAGAACTGCGTATAGTTGTCGATGCTCGTCTTGAAGTCAGTCACCAGCGTGTGCTTGTTGTCCTTCGTGTTCTGGCGGAACGACTTCTTCTCCTTCTTGGCAATGATACCCGCCACAAAGACAGGCACACCCACAAAGGTCAAGTCATCCATCACCTTGTATGGCTTCACGTCGGGGTTGGTGTAGCTCCACCGCCACGTTTCCTTTGCCCACGGAGCATGGTCTTCGAGCATGACCGACGGTTTGGCATCAGGAATAGGATTCACTTCCGCCTCGGTTTCAGAGAACAGCAGTTTACGTTCAGTCAGGTTCGAAGGAAGGAAGTCACAAGTGGGGAACTCGCATGGAGACAGCCCAAAGAATGCCAAAGCATCATCGGGCGATGCCGTCGTAAAAGCCCGTATATTCAGGACAGACAGTATTGCAACTGCGACCAGCGTAAAAATCTTTTTCATTGGCGTATGTTTGTTTTTAGTTTACATTCGAAAAGAAGCCCGTGAAATTCGTTGCCCTAAAAGACTCAAAGCGCTCTATCTCATAATAATTTGCAAAAATAACTATATTTTTTAAAAATAAAACAAAATTAACTAAAAAAATTCGCATTGGGCTTTATTTTCACCAAGACTTGGAATACAAAGCACCGCGAAAACCGACATACAAAGGCAACGAGGGCTCGTTTCACTTTCAACGAGCGCTCGCCGCGAATCAAACGAGCCCTCGTTGTGGTTGCAACGAACGCTCGTCGTCGCAGTGAGTCCCCAATGCAAGGATTCCATGTCTTAAACATCAGGATGGCGAGTCCTTTTCCCTGAGGAAGTCGGGTGTATGACGGATAAACTCGTAACCGAAACGGCAACGGAGGCAGTTGTGAGGCTCGCAATACTTGCGATGAAGCTGAATGAGTGCTTGGGAATCGGCAGCCGACTCACAATGCACACCTGCATCTGTCCAGTTGCTGACGATGCTGTTGGTTTCGGGCTTCAGTTGCTGAAGGAAACCGAGCGCGCGTTCACATAGCTCCTCCGAACCCTTGTAGCGTCCGTAGGCAAAAAGGATGGGAGCTACGGTGTTGATGACCAGCAGGTTTTTCGATGACGCAGACAGGTTTTTCTTCGATGGATTCGACGTTTTAGCGTTGAAACTATAGTGTGTCTGCCAGTATTCGCTTACTTGCGTTGCGAACAATTCGTGCAAATTCTTCTCCGTGGTTGCCACCAGGAGTTTTGAGAAATTCAGCTTCTGCTCGTAATAGAGCATTGCCAACTGAGCGATGCGGATGTGAGGAAAGTTTTGCGGACGCAGACGGAGGAATCGCCAGAGTTTGGGATTCATCGGTTTCAACGAGAATTTGTGCTTCAGATAGACATATTCCTTCTGCAAGCGGTCGTAATAATCGTCGGCACCAATCAGAAACTCATCGAGCAATCCCGCCTGACCAAAGAAGATGGCCTCGACCTGGAACAAGTCGTCACGATGTTTCGCCACCGCCGACAGTGGAACGCTTCGTGCCCAAGTCTCGAAGGCATCGCCATTGATGCCGAAGCCGAAGTTGCGTGCCATCGTGACGAAGAAGGTGCTTTCCCAATCCTTGTCGCAGTTTTCACGACGTGCCATGATTTGGGCGGTGCGTTCTTCGAGTCGTTCTATTTGCAATGCCGACAGCCAACTGTGTACCATCAGCGACGGTAGCGAAGCAATCACATTCCGACAACGGGGCTGTTTGTCGGAACGTGCCAATTCATCGTAGTTTTGCAACACATAGTCGGGCACACGGACCACCAGTTGCGGAATCTTCTTGTCGGCTTCGTTGGGATAGCACACCTCGCAGTCGGCTTCGCTCACTACGTGCAGGATGACATTCTGATACGCCTCGTCGTTGTCGTGATGATGGCGGTGCCAATCGCTGGAATGGACGTGTACTTCCACGTTTCCCACCCACAGCTGTCCATCGATTTTCACCATAGCATTGAAGAAGTCGGGACCAGCATCGTGGTTGTGGATGCCAGGATTCACCACCTCCACCACCCTGCCATCGGTGGTGCGCAACTCATGCAGCGGCAATATCTTATGTTTCCAAACGTAATGAATTAATTGTTCCATGATGATATTGAAGTAAAAAAGCCTCACCCCCAACCCCTCTCCAAAAGGCGAGGGGAGTAGAATGAAAAGTTAATTTAAAACTCAAAAACTTAAAAACTCATAAACTCATAAACTCATAAACTTATCTTAAAGACTTAAAAACATATAAACTTGAATTAAAAAAGCTTCAAAGATAAAGATTATCAACGAAATTGCGTAAATTTGCACACGAAAAAATACTGAAAACATGAAAATAGCATTGATAGGCTACGGCAAAATGGGCAAAATGATAGAACAGATTGCTCGCGAAAGAGGACACGAAATCGTTTCAATCATCGACATCGACAACCAGGAGGATTTTGAATCGGACGCATTCAAAAGCGCAGATGTCGCCATCGAATTCACCGCTCCACAAGTGGCATACGGCAACTACCTGAAGGCATGGAAAGCAGGCGTGAAGGTGGTGTCGGGCAGTACGGGCTGGCTGAAAGAACATGGCGAGGACGTGCGTCGTGCATGCACACTCGAAGGCAAAACGCTCTTCTGGGCATCGAACTTCAGCGTGGGCGTTGCCATTTTCTCAGCCGTCAACAAGTATTTGGCAAAAATCATGAATCAGTTTCCTGACTACGAGGTGAAGATGAGCGAGACGCACCACATCCACAAGCTGGATGCTCCCAGCGGCACTGCCATCACGCTTGCCGAAGGAATCATAGAGAACCTCGACCGCAAGACCGACTGGACGCACGGCACACTGCTCGCTGCCGATGGTACGCTGTCGGGCACGGAGGAATGTGCTGACAACCTCATCCCAATCAGTTCCATCCGTCGCGACGAGGTACCTGGCATCCACACGGTGACCTACGACTCGGAAGCCGACTGCATCAGCATCACCCACGATGCTCATTCGCGCAAGGGTTTTGCCCTTGGTGCCGTTCTCGCAGCGGAATACACCAAGAATCATAAAGGACTTCTCACTACTGAGGATTTGTTCCAATTCTAAGCAATATATAAGTTTTTGAGTTTTTGAGTTTTTAAGTTTTTGAGTTTTTAAGTTTTTGAGTTTTAGATAAGTTAAAAATTAAAAATGCCAATGAGCAGAGTCATATTATCTTTTAACCATTAACTTTTAACTCACGAAGGTCGCTTCACGCTTCACTCTTCACTCTTCACGTTAAACACTAAACAATTGAAAAAAAACAGAACATCATCATGGGCATATTCTCAAGTAAACCCGACTATTCGAAAATCCGCACCAAGAAGGTGAGGGAACAAGAAGAAAAGGAAGAACAAAAGTCACAATCGAAGGCAAAGAAATGGGTTCGCTTCATCATCGTGCTGGCACTCTATCTCGCCTTCTGCTACTGGGTGAAGAGCTGGTGGGGACTGCTCGTCGTGCCTTTCATCTACGATGCCTACATCTCGAAGAAAATCAACTGGGGCTGGTGGAAGAGCCTCGACACGGCTGGACGCACCATCATGAGTTGGGTGGATGCACTCGTGTTCGCTCTCGTTGCCGTCTATTTCGTCAACAATTTCTTCTTCCAGAACTACAAGATTCCTTCTTCTTCGTTGGAGAAGTCGCTGCTCACAGGTGATTACCTGTTGGTGTCGAAACTCAGTTATGGTCCGCGCATTCCGCAGACACCGCTCACCATGCCACTCACGCAGCACACACTGCCTCTCTTCAACTGCAAGTCCTACATCGAATGGCCTCATTGGGACTATCGTCGCGTGAAGGGATTGGGCAATGTGGAACTTGGCGACATCGTCGTGTTCAACTATCCTGCTGGCGACACCGTGGCTGTGGATTATGCTTACGACTTCTACGACCTCTGCTACAACATCGGTCAGCAGGTGATTACCGACAACGGCCAGTACATCCCCGACCTGAAAGGACACTCCACGGAGGAACAGATGGAGCAGTTCTATGCCGTGTATGGCATAGGCAAGGAAGTGGTGAAGCAGCAGAAAAACAAGTATGGCGACGTGAAGGTTCGCCCTACTGACCGCCGCGAGAACTACGTGAAGCGATGCGTAGGTCTGCCAGGACAGACTCTGCAAATCAAGGACAAGGTCATCTACCTCGATGGCAAACCTATGCCTCAGCCAGAGTTGGCACAGTTCAACTACAAGGTCTATACGAAGAACGGACAGTTCCTGCCCGACAAGCTTCGTGCCGACCTCAACATCAGCGACGAGGACCATTCAGGCATCCACAACTACACCGACGGTATGCCACTCACAGAAGCTGCCAGAACCGCACTGCTGAGTCATCCCGAACTCATCGACAGCATCGTGGAAGTGAAAGACGGATACCACGGAAGGCTCTATCCTTTAGACCACGACTACGGCTGGACGCGCGACAACTACGGACCCGTGTATATTCCTAAGAAGGGCGACGTGGTGAAGCTTAACATGAAGAACATCGCCATTTATGAACGTCCTATCCGTGCCTACGAGGGCAACACGCTCGATGTGCGCAACGGCAAAATATACATCAATGGTGAGGAAGCCAAAGAATACACCTTCAAGATGGACTACTACTGGATGATGGGCGACAACCGCCACAACTCTGCCGACTCACGCTACTGGGGTTTTGTCCCTGAAGACCACATCGTCGGCAAGCCTCTCTTTGTTTGGCTGTCCGTTTCCGACGATGCCAACCCTGAATCAGCCCACTACCGCTGGAACCGCATCTTCAAGTGGGTAGCCAATATAAAATGAAGAATGAGCGCTACGCTTAAATGAAGAATGAAGAATGTAGAATGAAGAATAACGCCTCTGGATGGTGGCAAAATACATTCTTAATTCTTCATTCTACATTCTTCATTCTACATTCTTCATTCATAATTTCCACATGATTCTATCCACAGCATATTTGCCACCTATCCAATGGTTTACCAAGCTCCTCGGAACGGAAAAGAGTCCCGACGGAGCTTGCACTGTCAGTGTGGAAGCCTGTGAAAGCTACATCAAACAGACCTATCGCAACCGCTGCATCATCGACTCACCGACAGGACCACTGTCGCTCACCGTACCTGTAGAGAAGCCAGCCAACGGAAGCAGACTCATCCGCGACCTCCGCATCAGCGAGCACGGCAACTGGCGGCACCAGCATTGGCAGGCTCTCAGTTCCAGCTATTTCAATAGTCCGTTCTTCGAATACTATCAGGACGACTTTCGTCCTTTCTACGAGAAAAAACATGATTATCTGCTCGATTTCAACGAAGCATTGATAGCGAAATGCTGCGAACTCATCGACATTCATCCTCGGCTGCAACGCACCACTGAGTACCAAGAGAAGACAGCAGTTTCTTCCGATGGATTCGCCGATTTCCGCGACCTCATCTCCCCCAAGCAGGACCTCTCGCTCGATGCTTCTTTCAGTCCCACACCCTACTATCAGGTGTTCTCCTCCAAACATGGTTTTCTGCCCAACCTGAGCATCGTTGACCTCATCTTCAACATGGGTCCAGAATCCATCATCGTTCTCCAAAACAGTTCCCTTCAGTAGTCCCTCCCAACCTCCCCAAAGGGAGGAGAAGCCGTCCGGCTTGAAAGTGAAAAAATCTCCTAAAGAAATCGGCAAAATCAGCAAAATTTTTAAAATAATAATTTAGTACATTTAGTCTATTTCTTTAGGAGACATAAACTTATTAAGTGAAAAGTGAAAAGTGAAAAATGCCATCCGGTTCAATCGCTTCACGCTTCACGCTCCACGCTTCACGTTAAACTAAAAAACTCATAAACTCATAAACTTACCTTAAAAAACTCAAATCTATGAAACGCAAGACCATCATCCTTGTTGGGCTAATGATGAGTTTATCCCTATTAGCCCAAAAGCAACTCCCCGTCGTGAGAATCAGCACCAGCACTCCACTGAATGCCACCCAAAAAGTGACGGCACAGATGGAGACAGGCGACTACCACGGAGCCATCGGCATCAAACTGAGAGGCAACAGTTCCCTCAGTTTCAACCAAAAGAAATACACCCTCGAACTGCGCCATGCCGACGGCAGCGAACGAGACTTCCCTCTCATGGGAATGCCAGCCCACAGCCAATGGGTGCTGCTGGCACCCTACAATGACGTGTCAATGATGCGCGACCCGTTGGCGTTTCAACTGTGGCGCGACATGGGGCATTGGGGACCCAGAACAAAAATGGTGGAACTCTACATGGACGACGAATACCGAGGCATCTACATCCTTTGCGAAGCCATCAAGAGGGGCGAACAACGAGTCAACATATCCAACGTGAAGAAGCGCGACACGGCTGGGCGCGAACTGACAGGCGGTTACATCCTGCGTATCGACACTTACAACGAAAAGGATGCTACCTTCAAGTCGAAAGTGCCTGGAATTGGGGAAGGCATCATGACCAGCGAAATCACATGGTCGTGCATCTATCCGTCGAAGAAGAAGCTTCAGCCCGAACAGATGGCATATATCCAGCAATTCATCGACTCCGTGGAACTCACGATTCAGTCCGAGCATTTCACTGACCCGAAATGGGGATATTCAAGATTCATCGACGTTCCTTCGTTTGTGGATTACTTCATCCACACCGAACTCAGTCTCAATGCCGACGGCTACAAGCGCAGTGCCTATTTCTACAAGGAAAAGGACAAGGAGGATGGCACCATTGGGAAACTCTTTGCAGGTCCTGTTTGGGACTACAACCTGGCATACGGCAACTGCAATTTCTGCAATGCCAACAACATCGAGGCATGGTGCTTTGAAGGAGGAAACACACAGCCAACGCCAGCTCTTTGGCAACGGCTCTTGCAAGACCCATCGTTCCGCAATGCTGTCAAGCAACGCTACTTGCAGTTGCGAAAAGGCATTCTCAGCCAGAAAGCCATCAACCGATTCATCGACCAGCAAGCCGCACTGCTGCAAGCCTCAGCCGAGCGGCATTTCAAGAAATATCCCGAATTGCTGGTATCAGAAGAGCAGAAAACAAGTACAAAGGACACATTACAAAGTACTCCCTCCACTCTTCACTCTTCACCCTTCACCGCTTTTGCCTTTCCATTCCATTTCCCCGACTCTATTCCCGATGGATTCGGCGATTTTCCACCTTTCAACCCTGACTCTATTCCTAATGGATTCGGAGCATTTCCACCTTTCAACCCAGACTCCATTCCCGATGGATTCGGAGCATTTCCTGCAATGGGAGGCTTCCCTGCGATGGGAGGCTTTGGAGATGCCATTGGCTGGTTTGCTGCCTACAGAGTCAGCTCCTACGAAGAAGAAATCAGCATCTTGAAGCAATGGCTAACAGACCGTTTGTCCTTCCTCGACCGCAACATCAGCCGTTTCGACAAGGACTTTCAACCACGCATCCAGGAACCGAAGGAAAAGAAAATGCCACCGTTCAACGGATTCCCTTTCTTTCCCCCAAAACCTTAGCACAGACTTTCCCTTAAGCCCTAATAATGAAAGGATTGTCTCTTGAACAGCACAAAACGAGGGACAAAGAGACGGAAATAATGCCAAACTTGATTTTTTTCGTTAAGACATCATAGTTTTTAGTTTTTTTCACAGAAAAAAATTATCTTTGCAACCTCTTTATAACGTGAGTTCGATATAACAAAATATGTGCTTTTGTAGTGCCTCTACGAGGCAGAAATCTTTCTCTAAAGACTTTTATTTTTAACTTACTAAACAACACTGCCCAGCAAAAAGCGATAAAAGTCAGCACTCATTGACAAGTGCTGACTTTTATTTTCAACCGCATAAAAGAAGCGAGGGCTCGCTTGTCAAACGACGAAGGCTCGTCGTAACTCAAACGAAGGTTCGTCGTAGTTCAAACGAGGGCTCGCTTGAAATATAATGGAGACTCAATGATGCGCAAAAAGCAAAAAAATGAAAAGCGAAAAGTGAAAAAAAGATTCTCCCCAACTATAGACCCACCCCAGTCCTCCCTATGAGGGAGGGAGAAGCCATCCAGCCCCTCCAGCCCCTCCCAACCTCCCCAAGGGGAGGAGAAGCCGTCCGGATGGTTATACACTCCCCCTTGGGGGAGCTGGAGGGGGCTGGGTGACTACTCCCTCCCCTTGGGGAGGTTGGGAGGGGCTGGAGGAGTCTTCTCTTCACGCATTTTACAGATACTGTTAGAGCCAATAGTATTTGGTCAGGAAATAAGTTCTGTCCCAATCTACAATATTCAACGTGGATTCACTTTCTGGACGAATGTCTTTCTCGTTGAGGTTCATCACTTTCTTGTTGATCGTATCATAGAGAGGCCATTCCTTTGCCTTGCCGTCAGGAGAGATGTCTGCACTTAACGACGGATTGCCTGTCTTGGCGAACTGAACCCACATCTTGCGCATGGTCTTCGAGAAGGTAGCGTCGTATGGTCTTACTTCGGTCATCTCTGGATGACAGAATACGATAGGAAGTTCCTCTCCATGTCCGCTTTTCAGATTCGGAACAGCAGATTCAACCGTATAGAAATAGGTGTAGGATTTACCGCCAGCTTTAGCTTGGTTCTCCGACATTCTCATGCACGGTGCAATAAACCATATCTGGCTGTATAGGCGGCTGTAAACTTCCCAGCTTTCTACCTGCATGGAATTACAGTAGCTCTCTACCAGTGCCTTCTCTTCATCGGTCAAACGCTTGTCGAGTTTCTTCGCCTTGCGGTCGGCACCCCACAACTTAAAGTCTTCCAGCCCCATAGCGAGGGCAAAGAAGTTCATCTCGTCTTTGTTGCAGCCTTGCAGGAAGTCGATGTCCTTTACAGCACCTTTTTCAACAGCCTCATGAGGGTCCAGTGGCAGATAGTTTCCGTCTCTTTCTGGAGCCGTGCTCAATGAGTGAATGGATGCTGCTTCCACCAACTTGTCAGCATCAATCTTCAGCAGGTCGGCAACGGTCTTGCAGCCGAGTACTTCCATCACTTCATTTGTGCAAGCGATGGCTTCTTCCTTAGACCTCGTGACGGCAGGAGAACCGCTTTGTGCAATGACACGCTTAAAATACTTGTGCGAACCTTTGACCAGCGAGAGCAATGTTACGCTTGCAGCACCAGCCGATTCACCCCAGATAGTCACGTTGTTGGGGTCGCCACCGAAGCCTGCAATGTTCTCATGAACCCACTTCAGTGCCATCATCTGGTCCATAGTTCCCAGATTCTGTGCATCAGGGTAGTCCTTGCCGTCAGGCAGGTGGGAGAGATGGAGGAAGCCCATAATACCAAGCCTGTAGGCTACGGTAACGACGATTACATCGGGATTTTCTTTGATGAAATTGGTGCAATCGAACAATTCCACGCCCGTTCCGCCTACAACGTATGCTCCGCCATGAACATATACCATTACAGGTTTCTTCACGGTAGAAGCATCATCTGCTTTCCACACGTTCAGATAGAGGCAGTCTTCACCTTGATATTCCATGACATCTTTAGCCTGGCAAGCACCTTTCGCATTGTAATATGCCTCGTAGATGCCATTGTCTGCCTTGACATCCACGGGTGCTTTCCAACGCAATGCCCCCACGGGCTGCTGACCTACAAATGGGATACCCTTGTAGGTAATGACATTATCCGTCTTTTTGCCGACGAAAGTGCCGTTGATACACTTCACTGCCAACGACTTGTCATAATTGCCATCGGTAATCTTTGCGTTCTCTTTCGTCACAGTTTCTGGTGTAACTGGATCATCATCTTTGCTACACGAAGTGAGCACCGTCGCTGTGCCGCAGATAAGGATGACGGCAATCATCCACATTTTCAAATTTTTCATATTACCATTTTTTTTGAGTTATTCGGCGCAAAGGTAGTCAATTACCTATTATTCCATATTTATAAAAACTCCTCAAATGGTAACTTTTTACGATTCTGGAACAGTTTTTACAATTCTAAAAGCCAAAGGTCAAGACCTCTGTCCTTGTCCTTTGGCTTTTAGAATTTGTACTTTGTAAATTGTACTTTGTACTTCTCTTCATTTTTCATTCTCTGTCATGGTACGCATCCAATCAGTTGCATTTGTTCCCATGACTTGCTTGAAGACAGCGCTGAATGTACTATAGCTGCGGAAACCACTCTGGTAAGCCAACGACTTAGTTATGACTGGCTGGTGGGCAGCCACAGCCTCACGATAGAGTTTGATGAAGTGCTGGATGCGTAGTCCGTTGATATAGGCATTGTAGGTGGTGCCGTTCGTGGCAAAATAATTGCTGAGATAGGAACGGTTAGTGCCAATCACTTTGGCGAGTTGTGTAATGGAAGTGTCGTATTGCAGATAGAGTTGTGCATCCTCGCAATGCTGCTTCAACAGTGGACCTATTTTATTGCGAATGGATAATGAAAAGTCATTGTCTTCCACATTCTCCGTGGCTGCCATTTCTTCTTCCGGCTCTTTAACAGGGATGCTCAGGTCGCTTAGCGTTTCCACCCTCCACAAGAAGTAGCAGACAAGTATGATATTGTTCACCTGAGTAATGTATTTGAACACCAATCCTTTGACATTCAGCGAGTAGATGCTGAACACCAGCAGAATGATGGCAAGAACAATGAAACTCTGCCACACCTCCTTATGTTTCAAGTCGGCATAGTTCTCGCGCAGCCAGCGTCCGTATTGTCTTGTTGCCCTTATCATGTATATTGCCAAACCAATGCCTGACAAGAGGTGATAGGTATATATCTGCGGCAGAAGGGAATCGCTACGCCTGAAAAAACACACAGCCAGTGCTACAGCGGGAGGAACGACCATTATCCCAACGAGCCACAACGGTCGGCGGCGGTCTTGCAACATAACGAGCAAGATGATTATCGCAATGGGAATGAGTATCAGGAAATCGAGCGTTGCACCTATAATATAGCTTAGCATGATATCTTCGCGCGAGTTGAGAAAAGCTATAGGAGAATACCACAAGTGGCTCAAAGTCATGCTGGCAAAGAAGGCTGCAGTCCAACGGCGCAAACGTACTGACGGCGTGACGTAAGGGGCAAAAGCATTGGCTCGACGGAACAACAGATAGCAACATGCTATCAAAGACAGCATTGCCACTGCTGCATAAAACATCAAAAAGATAATGTTTTCACGAATTTGTTGCTCGTACATGGATGATAGCTCAATTATGAAATACTCGCTTCGTAAGCGTAATAACAGATAAGTACGGCAAACACTTATTTGTTTGCTTTGTATGAGGAGGTCGGCATCTAAACCTGACCACCTGCAATTCAATCACAAAGTTACGCAAAGTTTGAGAATTATCAGCATTTCGCCCCACCTTTTTTATATATAGCAAGTGTCAAATGACAACTAAAAAGCACTCCCGCCATCGACCCTTAGTCTTTGCCAAAAACACAACTTATTGATAGACAAAGTTTTTTTGGAGAATGCCACAAGGAATTCAAGAGAATGATGAAACTCTCTTATATAAAGATGAGTGTGGACAAAGTGCTCAACATGGCAAAGATTGGAATATGGAATGGTGAAGTCAAAAAAAAGAAAACGAAAGCTGCCACCCAGATGGCAATGCTTTCGTTTTCGTTCATTCAGTACTCCCGACGAGAATCGAACTCGTATCTAATCTTTAGGAGAGATTTGTTCTATCCATTGAACTACGGGAGCATAGCGTGAAAAAGAGGACTTCTCACATCGAGAATCCTCTTTTAACTCTTGAGTTAATACAATCAGGAATGTTAGATGAGCTGAGAACCAGCCTTGAACTTCACAACCTTCTTAGCAGGAATCTGAATCTTCTCCTTTGTGCGTGGGTTGATACCCGTGCGAGCAGCACGCTCTTCAGTAGCGATAGTAACAACGCCAGGGATAACAACTTTCTCACCTGCCTTGAGGCTTTCAGCAACAGCATTGATGGCAGCGTCAACAGCTCCCTTTGCCTGTGCCAAAGTAAGGCCAGCCTTTTCAGCAACAGCCTTTACAAGATCACCTTTGTTCATAAAATTGGAATTTAAAGTTAATTATGGTTACTAAAATATGGGTGTTCTCAGTTGATTTGCACGATTTTACAAGCAAATAATCGTGACAAAGTTAGTTTTTTCATTGCAACAAACAAACAAAATCGTTAAAAAAATATAGATTTCTGTTGTTTTTTTTACTATTTCCTTGTTTTTTGGTGTTTTATCGGGCAAAAATCGGTACTTTTGCATTCGATAAAGCAAGCCTCACCCACAGCCTTAGACCCTCCCTAACCCTCCCTGTAAGGGCGGGGACAACCATCCGGGTGACTTCTCTCTCCCTCACAGGGAGTACCAGTGAGGGTCTATTAAACTTAAAAACTCAAAGTGAAAAGTGAAAAATGCCATCCAGCAAAAACTCACTAACTTATAAACTTAAAAACTCAAAAACTTAAATGAGAATTCCTCCTGTTGTTAAGACCTTGCTGCTGCTGAATATCGCTGCCTACATCTTGGACGTTGTGATGCGGGGTATGGGCATCTCGCTCAGTGGCATTTGCGGTTTGTATTACTTCGGCTCAGGCTATTTCCATCTCTACCAGTTGGTCACTTATATGTTCATGCATGGCAGCCTGTCGCACATCTTCTTCAACATGTTTGCCCTATGGATGTTCGGGCGCATCATGGAGCAGACGTGGGGAGGTCAGAAGTTTCTCCTTTATTATATAGTGTGCGGACTGGGAGCAGGACTTGTGCAGGAAATAGGGCAGATGGTCGGACTCATCCATCCTGCTGCCATGACCATCGGAGCGTCGGGTGCCGTGTATGGCATCTTGCTGTCGTTCGGCATGATTTACCCCAACGAAAAACTCTTCATCATCCCGATTCCTTTCCCTATCAAAGCCAAGTGGTTCGTCTTCTTCTATGCGCTCATCGAACTGGTGGAAGGACTGAGTTCTGCTGACGGCGTGGCTCACTTTGCTCATTTAGGCGGTATGCTCTTCGGCTTGCTCCTGATTCTCTATTGGAGGAAACAGGCAAGCGGCTATCGCATCGATGGCAGGAACTTCTGGAACAGCACAACGACTTACGACCAGACGGGCAGCCACTACGACAAGGGGGATGGCGGTTTCTTCGACAAGTTGAAGAACGCGATGGGCAGCAAGAAGAAAGACGGAAGGGCGAACATGCACGTCCACCAGACGGGGCATCAGGCTGACTACGACTTCAACGCCCGCAAGAAGTCGGAAAGCGATGAAATCGACCGCATCCTCGACAAAATCCGAAAGGGCGGTTACCAAAGCCTGACCGACCAAGAGAAATCAACTCTCTTCAATGCAAGCAAGAAGAATTAAGAATAGCCCCCTCCAACTCCCCCAAGGGGGAGGGTAACCATCCGGATGGCTTTTTCTCTCCCCCTTGGGGGAGTTGGAGGGGGCTATTTTTCTCTTTTCACTTACTACGGAAATGGGTAAGTTACTGAAATATCCCAAATACGCGCTGATAACGATATTCACTGTGCTCAACGTCATTTGTGTCGTTGGGTTGAACTTGTGTGCCTATTCCGCCTACATCAGTCCTGCCTCGCATCCAAGGCTTGCGGTTCTTGGGATGATTTTCCCTGTCTTTCTTGTTGCCACAGCTCTTTTCATTTTCTTCTGGATGCTCTTCAAACCCAAGTTCATGCTCATTTCCATCATGGGCATACTGCTCTGTGCAGGAAGTGTGCGCACCTATTGTCCCATCAATTTCTTCAACAGAACGGCACCCGAAGGGAGCCTGAAAGTGGCATCGTTCAACATCTATCATCTGGAAATCCTTGACCAGAAAGAAAAGGTTCCTCTTGGGGAGCATCCCAGCGTCGGTTATTTGGTTGACCTCGATGCAGACATTGTCTGCTGCCAGGAAACGGGCAACCTCAGGCGACAAGAAGTGAGGGAACGCTTGGACAAGGTATATCCTTACTCCAATTTCGAAGCAAAGCAAAAGGACATGATGGCTGTCCTTTCCAAATACCCTATCCTTTCGGAAACTCCCGTTCAGTTCGATTCCAAAACGAACATGGCTTCAGCCTACGAAATCCTGCTGGCAGAGGGCGACACGCTCCTGCTCCTGAACTGCCATTTGGAATCGTACAAGCTGAAACCAGAGGACAAGGACGAATACATGAATATCATCGAGAACCCTGAAGGGAAAGAGAACAAGCAGTACATACGTTCTCTCAGTTCGAAGTTGTCGAAAGCCGATGCCATCCGTGCTGAACAGGCTGACAAGCTGGCTGAATACATCGAAAGCTGTCACCACAAGAAAATCATCCTGTGCGGCGATTTCAACAGCTCGCCCATTTCCTACGTCCACCATCGCCTCACCCAAGTCCTCAACGATGCCTACACTCGTTCGGGGAACGGTCCTGGCTTCAGTTACTACAGAAACGGCATGTACTTCCGCATCGACCACATTCTTTGTTCTTCCAACTTCAGCTCCTACGGTGCCAAGGTTGACTCGCACAGCAAGTCGAGTGACCACCATCCCATCTTCTGCTGGCTGAAAGACGAATAGTACAAATTCCGAAGCGTGTCCATTGTCCTTTGTTCTTTGTACTTGATTGAGATTTTTCACTTTTCTTTTTTTCACTTTTCACTTATTTGACACATGAAACACATCGCCATAATGCTCCTGTCAATGGGAATGATGACTCATGCAATGGCACAAGACAATGCCAAGTTCCAAACAGGACAGAACACCGACATTCAACCTCAAGGATGGTTACAGACCTTGCTACAACGCCAGCACGATGGACTCACGGGGCATCCCGAAGCCCTCTCCTACCCATACAACTCGTGTCTTTGGGCAGGAGAAATCTCACGAAGCGATGAAAGCTATGGTGACAACTGGTGGCGTTACGAGCAAACTGCTTATTACACCGAAGGCCTGCTCAAGTTAGGCTACGAACTGGGTGCTTCTGAGATGATTGACAAGGCGATGGAAGGCATAGAATATACGCTGGCGCATCCCAATGCCAACGGAGTTCTCGGCAACAGCACTTTGGAGGGCATCACATGGCCGATGTCGGTATTCTTCCGTGTACTCCAAGCCAAGTATGAGCACGACGATGATGAGCGTATTCCAAAAGCACTGGAGAAGCACTACCTCAACTTCACTGCCAACGAACTGGCAGGAGGCATCGTCGGTGGACGCAACATCATGTCGCTTGAAGGCATCCTTTGGACATACGGCAAGACTGGCAACAAAGCCCTCCTGCAACTGGCTGAGGACGCATGGGCTTACCAAGACCGATTCGCTGTCGATAGAACCGCCATTCTCAGTAGCGAACCGTTCTACATGCACAGCGTCACCTTCTGCGAAATGCTGAAACTGCCACTGCTGCTCTACGCCTATACAGGCAAGCAGGACTATCTCGACCTTGCCATAAAAGCCATTCGCAAGATGGAAGCCGAGTCCATGCTCCCCGACGGAGTGCCTTCGAGTGCCGAGTTTCTGTTAGGAAACGACATCCACGTCAGCCACGAAACCTGCAACATTGTAGATTTCACCTGGACGCTGACCCACTACCTGACCATCACAGGCGAAGCTGAATGGGCTGACAAGATAGAGAAAGCCATCTACAATGCGGGACTCGGTGCCATCACCAAGGACTTCCGTTCCCTGCAATACTTCTCGTCCGTCAATCAGTTCATCGCCACAGGCACATCGAACCACAATATCTATAAGCATGGCTCCACATGGACAGCTTATCGCCCCACACATGAAACCGAGTGCTGTGCTGGTAATGTGAACCGAATGCTGCCCAACTTCGTCAGCCGACTATGGCTCACGGATGCCCAAGGTGGAGCTGTAGCAGCCATCTATGCACCCAGCACCAGCACTTTCGCCACCGACAAGGGCGACGTCACCATCGCGTGCAGCACCAACTACCCATTCGACGAAACTCTCACATTCGCCGTCAGCAGCGCAACCGATGCCACTATTCCTCTCACACTGCGCATCCCCACATGGTGCGAAAAGGCATCCATCTCCATCAACGGCACACCCCTCAATTCAGTCCTGACAGCAGGCACGTTCTTCCGCCTTCCCAACTCTGTAAAAAACGGTGATGTCGTCACACTTACCCTCCCAATGGACGTTGTGCGACAAGAAGCAGAACGCCAAGGAGTCTATTTCCAGCGTGGACCTCTGCTCTATGCCTACGCCATTCCTCAACAGATGGAAGAAGACACTGAAGAATACGAGAACATGCATGGAAAGAAGCCCGAGAACCCCGACTTCAAGTGCTGGAACATCACACCGACAGGCAATTTCAACTACGCATACACCACCAGCGGCGAGACACCGACAGCCCAACAAGCAGACGTGGCAGACGGTTCGTTCCCTTTCGACCTCAATTCGACACCTGTCAAGATACGCATCCCTGTCAAGGAGATAGCATGGAGTTTGGAAGAAAACCGTTACACCCCAAGATTGCCAGAACAAGGCAAACTACAGTTCCTCAGTAACTCAACGAAACACATCGACCTCGTGCCATACGGATGCACAGAGCTTCGCCTCACTGTCTTCCCCGATGCAGATGCGAAACCTCTCCCTCCAGAGCCAAAACCCGACCTCACACGTCCAGCCAACACACCCGTCTGTGTCGAAACCATCGACAATCACTACTATGCCTACTTCGAGCTGCCACGTTTCTGCTGGGACGAGCCTATCTACTGCAAAGTACGCACTGCCGACGACACAACAACCGACTTGCACAGCAACCAGGAAGGCACCCTCTGCACCTACGTGGGAGACACAGCCAATGGTCGCAAAATATGGCAATGGATAGGTCCTGTCACCACCGAACCAGCGCCCGTGGAAATCATCTTCACCAACCACGACCTGCTCACCGGCATCATGCCGTTCGAGAATGGTGGCTATTACAACTACAACAGCTTGCTCTACAAGGCTGACCAAGACATACCAACCATCGTTTCCCGTCCTTCCCTCCCACTCACAGGTGAAGCAGGAGAAGGTCTCCACTTCGACCTTCAAGGACGCAAACTGCCATCCACCTGGAAAGGAATCCACATCAATCAAGGCAAGAAGTACTTGTATAAATAAAGAAAGGTGTTAAATGAAGAATGTAGAATAAAGAATGAAGAATGAAGAATGAAGAATGTTTTTACCCTGCTTCTTGGATAAGTGTAATTATTATTCAGTGGCTATACTGAGCTGGTTCGGAGCGTAGCGACAATTCTTCATTCTACATTCTACATTCATCATTCTTCATTCTACTATTCAAACTAAAGTGCCCTCCGCAATCCCCCTCATGGCGTGAAATAGAAAGCTTTTAATCAAAATAATGCAGAAAAGCCCCGAAATTTTTCTTAAAAATCTTTATTTTCACAAAAAATCACTAACTTTGCGACCTTGAAAGAGTATCTACGCACCAAAATGTCACATTTTTGGTGTGATTTGACGTGTGTGCAGAATACTTTTCAACCAAAAACAAAGGGATGAATCATCTGAACACAAAACCTGAATATTAATTAAACAACAATCAATAATTTTAATCACTTAAACAACAAAATGCAAAACAAAGGTTTTATCAAGGTCATTGCAGTCTTGCTTGCGCTGATTTGCATCTTCTACCTCTCTTTCTCGTTTGTTACCAATCGAGTTGACAGAAAGGCAGCAGCAATGAGTGAGCAGGAAGCTTCTGACTATCTGGATTCGCTCAACACGACTCCATTCTACCTTGGCACTTACAACCTGAAGCAGTGTCGCGAAACTGCCATCGGACTCGGTCTCGACCTGAAGGGTGGTATGAACGTCATTCTCGAAGTGTCTGTGCCAGACGTAGTCAAGGCTCTCGCCGACCACAAGACTGATGAGGCTTTCGTGAAGTCTGTGAACGAAGCAGCTAAGGAAGCACAAGACAGTCAGTCAGATTTCATCACACTATTTGTCAAGGCTTATAAAAAGAATGCTCCGAACGGAAATCTCGCAACGATTTTCGCCACTCAGCAGCTGAAGGGCAAGGTGAACACAAACAGCACCGACGGCGAAGTGGAGAAAGTGTTGCGCGAAGAAGTGAACGCAGCTGTCGATAACTCTTTCCGAGTTCTTCGCACACGTATCGACCGCTTCGGTGTCGTTCAGCCAAACATTCAGAAGATTGAAGGTCAGAGCGGTCGTATCATGGTGGAACTTCCAGGTATCAAGGAGCCAGAGCGTGTACGTAAGTTGCTCCAGGGAAGCGCAAACCTTGAATTCTGGGAGACC
>OCVV011347430.1_pt1 | contig 43198 bp, 36 predicted proteins | sample 1539721 | NCBI WGS metagenome assembly OCVV01 (sample SAMN02144230, study PRJEB22623) | gut metagenome | biome: sheep rumen | host: Ovis aries | place: New Zealand | reverse complement strand
CTGTATCAGCTGATAGAGCAATACAACATGAATGCCGTAGTAGATAAAAACACGATTGCGACCAACACCGCTTCCTTTATCGAGGAGCGTCTTGCCATCATAACCGCCGAACTGAGCGAAGCGGAAGATGTAGTAGCCGAATACATGGAGAAGAATAAGATTGCAAATCTTGACGAGCAAGCCAAACTGTTCCTTCAAGCCAGCAGTACGGAACAAAAAGCCATCGCGGAAATCGAGACGCAGTTGAGTCTGGTGGATTACATTCAAGATTTCCTTCGCGACGACACCAAACGCAACAATCTCATTCCGTCCAATATCGGCATTGAGGATCCTTCGCTGGCATCCAGTTTGTCCGAATACAATGCTTTACAGTTGCAGAGAATGCGTATCATGCGTACCGCGACAGAGGACAACCCGGTAATTGAGCAACTCAATTTGCAGTTAACCTCCATGCGCCAGAACATCATCGCCACCATCGGTTCGGTGCGCGAGAGTTTGAAGATCCGTCAGCGCAACCTTCAGATGCAGGACACGAAGTTCAACCGCCAGATCCAGGATGCACCGGAACAACAGCGCGAGTATGTGCGCGTTGTGCGCGATCAACAGATAAAAGAGCGTCTCTACCTCTACCTCTACCAGAAACGTGAGGAGAACGCCCTGATGTTAGCCGCCACCTCTCTGCCGGCAAAGATTGTTGACATGCCTCAAATGGACGTACTGAGCGGCAAACCGAAACTGCTGAAACTGCTCTTCATCTGTTTTGTTTTGGGTCTCATGTTCCCCGCCGGTTTACTGTACGTCTATATCCTATTCAACAATAAAATTGACGATGTGAAGGATTACGAGAAACGCATTCATGCGCCGCTGCTCGGTCAATTGGTACAAAACTCACGCAACACACATATTGCTATCCACGAGGGCGAATCCACCGTTTCGGCAGAGTTGTTCCGTCTGATCCGAACCAACCTGCGATTCATTCTTCCTTCGGACAAGAAATCACCGGTTATTTTAGTAACCTCCTGCATCAACGGTGACGGTAAATCCTATGTAGCCAGCAATCTGGCGCTTTCCCTCGCAATCTTAGGCAAGAAAGTGGCGTTGGTCGGTCTGGATATCCGCAAACCGATGTTGTCGGTGTACTTTGACTTGAAAACCAAAGGTCATCTGACAGATTACCTGGCAGAGCCGACCGTAGAAATGGATGATATTATCGTACCGAGCGGAGAACACAAGAATCTGGATATTCTGCCTTGCGGCACTATTCCTCCGAACCCGTCCGAGTTGCTCCAGACAGAGCGTGTGGACGAGCTCTTTGCGGAACTGCGCAAACGCTATGATTACATCATTGTGGACTCGGCTCCGGTAGCGTTGGTCAGCGATACGTACTTGCTGGACCGAGTAGCAGATGCCACTATCTTTGTAAGCCGCTACAAATACACGCCGTATGAGATGTTGGAATATCTCAATGACGTGATAGACCAAAAACGGATGCACAACGTAGCTTGTGTTTTGAACGCTGTTCCGAACGTACGGGCAGGTTATGGTTATGGCTATGGTTACGGCTACGGTTCAACAAAAGAAAAATAATTCAGATTGATACGAAAATGATTGTCTGCGTTGCGGAAAAACCTTCTGTAGGAGCCTACATAGCCAATGTGTTAGGTGCTTCGCAGCGTAAGGATGGTTATTTCGAGGGGAACGGTTATCAGGTGACCTGGACATTCGGTCACCTGTGCGCGTTACTGGATCCGCAGGAGTACACGGAGCAATGGAAGGCCTGGAGCCTCAGTTCGCTGCCGATGATACCCCAGCGGTTCTCTATCAAAGTACACGGAGACAGCGGTGTACACAAGCAGTTCAATGTCATCAAATCGCTAATCAACCAAGCCGATGAGGTGATCAACTGCGGTGATGCCGGCCAAGAGGGAGAGCTCATCCAGCGATGGGTCTATCAGCAGGCAGGATGCAAATGTCCGGTCAAACGGCTTTGGGTCAATTCGCTGACCGAGGAAGCTATCCGTGAGGGATTCCGGACACTCAAAGACCAGTCCGAATACCAACATCTCTATGAAGCCGGCATGATGCGCGCCATAGGCGACTGGCTCTTGGGCATGAACGCCACACGCGCATATACTATAAGGTACGCGCGCGGGAGCGGGAAGAACCGGCAAGTGCTCTCCGTGGGACGTGTACAGACCCCGACGCTCGCACTGGTGGTCAAACGACAAGCGGAGATAGAGCATTTCGTGCCGCGCACGTATTGGGAGTTGAAAACCAAATACCGCGATACGCTCTTTAATGCACAGATCCCGGTGGAAGAAGGCGAATATGCCATTACCTCCGAGGAGCAGGGACAAGCACTCGTGGACAGCATCAAGGATCTGCCGCTGACCATCACTTCCGTAGAGAAGAAGAAAGCCTTGGAATATGCGCCGAAGTTGTACGATCTGACCTCGCTGCAGGTGGATTGCAACAGGAAATACTCGTTTTCTGCCGACCAGACGCTGCAACTCATTCAGTCGCTCTATGAAAAACGAGTGACTACTTATCCGCGTGTGGACACCACTTACCTTAGCGACGATATTTACCCCAAAGTACCGGGCACGTTAGCGGGTATCAAAGACTATTTCCCGCAGGTAGCGCCGTTATTGGGAACCAAACTGCCTAAGTCCAAGAAAGTCTTTGACAACAAAAAGGTGACCGACCACCATGCCATCATCCCCACAGGCCAGCGTCCTGAAGCACTCACAGCGGATGAGAAAAAAGTGTATGATCTGGTAGCACTGCATTTCATTGCGGTCTTCTATCCCGAATGCGAAGTAAGCAACACGACCGTGCTGGCGAAAGCAGGAGAGATCGATTTCAAAGTCACCGGACGCGAAGTACTCAAACCCGGTTGGCGAGCAGTCTTTGATAAAGGACAAGGGGATAACACACAAAACACAAAGGAAAACGCGGACGAAACGGAGAACGCAGAGAACGCAGAGGAGGCAAATAGTCTGCCGGCATTCACCAAAGGCGAGTCCGGTCCTCACGAACCGGTTCTGAAAGAAAAAACCACCACGCCGCCCAAGTATTACACAGAGGCGACCTTGCTTCGTGCCATGGAAACAGCCGGCAAGACGGTGGAGAACGAGGAGTTACGCGAGGCAATGAAGGAGAACGGAATCGGACGTCCTTCTACCCGCGCCGCCATTATTGAAAAATTGTACCAGCGCAAATACATCCAGAAGCAAGGCAAATCACTTCGTGCCACGGATGTGGGTATCGATTTGATTCATACCATCATCTCCCCTTTGCTCAAATCCGCCGAGTTGACAGGACTATGGGAAAAGAAGTTACGCGAGATCGAACGGGGCGAATATGCCGCTCAGGATTTCCTCACGGAACTCAAAGAAATGACCTCGGGCGTGGTCAAAGATGTCAAGACCAACAAAGCCGGTATGCTCTGCCCTGTATGCCGACAAGGATACATCATTCGGGGCAATACACGCTATGGATGTTCCAGATGGAAAGAAGGATGTTCATACGCAGAGCCGTTTAATCCGTGAATATAATAAAAAATGTGTATTATACAATTTGCGTCAATTTTTCCACATTGAATTGGTCAAATTTATGTAATTTTGCAACCAAATTATTAACTTTAATTTTAATACAACTCAAAATTCATTTTATGAAACTGAATTTCTCAGTATTCCGTTCCATGGCGATGTCTGCTTTGCTCCTGACGGGCATGGCAGCAGAAGCTCGTGTGATTAGCGGAACAGTGAAAGACCCGACGGGAGAAACAATTATCTCCGCTTCGGTTGTCGTAAAAGGTACCACAATCGGTACAGTTACAGATTTCGATGGTAATTACACCCTCGATGTACCTGATGATGCAAAAGTGCTGGTGTTCTCATACATCGGTATGCAGACCCAGGAGCTCAACATCACCGGCGATGTAATGAACGTCGTGCTCTCCGAAAACAGCGAAGTGTTGGAGGAAGTGGTTGTAACCGGTTACGGTACGACAAAAAAGCGTGACTTGGTTACCGCCGTTTCGTCTGTCAATGCAGACCAACTGAAAGACATTCCGGTTGCATCTGCCAGCGAGGCACTCCAAGGTAAATTAGCCGGTGTGTCGGTTACCACAACAGAAGGTAGCCCTGATGCAGATGTCAAGATCCGCGTCCGCGGCGGTACTTCTTTGACGCAGAGCAGTGACCCGCTTTACATCGTGGATGGTTTCCAGGTAAGTTCTATTGCCGACATCTCGCCCAGTGACATCGCTTCCATGGACGTTTTGAAAGACGCTGCTGCTACCGCTATTTACGGTGCACAGGGCGCAAACGGTGTTATCATCATCACCACCAAAGATGCTGATAATAATGTAGATGACAAGATGCAGATCCATTTCGACTACTCCGGCTATATGGGTTGGAAGCAAATGGCGAAGAAATATGAAATGCTCGACCTGGACGATTTCATCCTCATGCAATACGAGTATGCGCATTTCAAAGCAAAAGGCAATGCGGCTAATATCCCGACTAACTTTAACCAGTATTTCGACACGCTCTATGTTAAGACCCAAGATAAGTCCCAGACTATGAGCATTCCTGAGATTCAGGAGTATTGGCATACACAGAAAGTGACAGATTGGCAGGAAGAGACTTTTGGCCGTCATGGACTCAACAGCAACCATAACTTTACCGTAAGTGGCGGTAACAAACTGGCTAACTTCTCGTTGACCTATAACCGCGTGGATGACAAGGGTATCATGTATGGTTCGGACTACAGCCGTAACAACCTGAGTTTCAAGTCCAAATTCAAACCCATCAAGGATTTGACCATCAGCTTCACAGCACGTTATTCGAATACGAATGTGCTCGGTTCGGGTACTAACACCGCGCAGGATGCCGGATCCAAGACCGAGAGCCGTGTACGTAACGCGATCGCTTATTCGCCTATTGAGCTTTTTGCCAAGGACAATGTAGCCGGATTGGATGACTATGAGTCCTTCGGTTCGCTCTATGACCCGATCACAACCATTGACCATAACTACCGCAAGAAATTGGATGACAAATACAACCTGCAAGGATACGTAAGTTACAAGTTTGCGAAAATGTTTACTTGGAAGACCGAAGTGGGTTACGAGGGTCGTTTCCAGAAACAAGATCGTTACTATGGTCCGACTACTTATTTTTCGCGTGCAGGTGACGGTGCAACTTATGCCGGTGGAGCCGGTTACGGACACGTAGTGGCTACCGATGAGAAATCCAGCCGTTTTAAGAATACCAACACCCTTGAGTTCAAGAAAAATTGGGGTTCGGATCACGACCTCGGTATCTTGATCGGTCAGGAAATGCAAATCAACCATGGTGAACTCCGTACATACAACGGTTACGGTTACGATGCATCGCTGCCCGGTGACAAGGTGTTCAACTACCTTGGTTCGGCAAAGGCGTACACCATGAAATCGTACGTTAACCCGACCGACAATATGCTCTCGTTCTTCGCACGTGCGAACTATATATTATTTAATCGCTACTACCTGACCGCTACCTTCCGTGCTGACGCTTCAACTCGTTTCACCAAAGGTAATCAATGGGGCTACTTCCCATCAGCCGCTATCGCTTGGCGTATTATTGACGAGGAATGGATGGAACCCGCACAGAACGTGATGTCTAACTTCAAGCTCCGTCTCTCCTATGGTTCTGTAGGAAACAACAATGTGGACCTCGGTTATCTCCGTCCGGAGTACCTCTCTTCGGCAACTGCATATAGCGAAGTCTTCACCACCAAATTGGTTGATGGCGGATCGGATGTCATTGCTGCAAACAACAAACTCAAATGGGAGACCACCATTACCCGTGACCTCGGTTTGGACTTCGGATTCTGGAATGAGCGACTCTCCGGTACACTTGATCTCTATTGGAATACTACCAAAGATTTGATCCTCAAATATAAGATGGCTATCGGTGGCTACAACTACCAATACCGCAACATCGGTTCTACCGATAACAAGGGTGTCGAGCTCTCTTTGAATGGTGTTATCCTTGATAAACGCTCGAAGGATCTGAGTTATGGTTTGACGGTGAATGCCAATATCTCCCATAACTACAATAAGGTAGTGGATCTCGGTGGTATGAGCGAGTACCTGATTTCTTCGGGTTGCTTCTCGTCCAACTACGACAACAACGACTACGAGTTCAAACTCCGCCCGGGTGACAAAGTGGGTAATATCTACGGTTACCAGACCGCAGGTTGGTACACAACAGACGATTTCGTTTCATACAACCCCTCTAACGGACGTTGGTATGCTGCTGATGGCAAAGCCATCAATACTATTCTCGGCGAAGCTCGTCCGGGTATGACTAAGATCGTTGATCAGAACGGCGATGGCGTTATTGATGACGCTGACCGCGTAGTTCTCGGTAATACACAGGCAGATATCCAAGGTGGTTTCGGTCTCAACTTCAATATCGGCGGTGAGAGATGGGGTAAGATCGACCTTAGCGCACAGTTCACTTACAGTGTGGGCAACAAAGTGCTCAACCTCTCTGCTCTTGATTACGGAACGATCTTCGACAAATCGAAACTCCGTAATAATACATCGAACGTTGCCTATGGTGTCCGTTATTCGCTCTTCCGCGCTAACGGTACGTTCATTCCTAACGAGTTTATTGGCAGTGACGGTAAGGTTTCCGGTGAGCAATATGCGCTTATGGCGGCAGATCTCGCAGCATCTAATGCAAATGCCAAGAATGCAAACCCGATTAGCGACAATATCGCGTTGACCGACAAATATGTAGAGGACGCTTCTTATCTCCGTCTTTCTTCGCTCACATTCGGTTATTCGCTTCCGGATCGCTGGATCAGCAAAGCGTATATCAAGACCGCGCGTATCTTCTTCACGGCTTCTAACCTCTTCTGCGTAACCCCGTATTCAGGCGCAGATCCTGAAGTGGATACACGTTCGAAGATTAACCCGCTGGCTACCGGTGTCGATTTCTCGGCATTCCCCAAGAGCCGTGCGTTTAACTTCGGTATCAACCTCTCATTCTAATAAGTCGTCATCATAGAATCACGAATTTAAGAAAAATCAAATCTTATGAAAACATTGAAATATATAACATTTGCGGCAGTTGCCTTAGTGCTGACAGGGTGCAACTTCTTTGATTCGCAGTCCCCATCAGCTATGGATGCCGCTACCGTCTTCTCCAATGTGAACAGCACGGAACAAGCGATTGCCGGTATCTACGAGCAATTCGGTCAGGATAAATCCTACCGTAACCGTCTCGCTTGCGGCTATCAAGGTATGAATACCGATGTAGAGCACGGTAGTAAGAACTCCGGTCGCGCGGATTGGAACATCTATAACCTCAACCCCGCTAATGGAGATCTCTCTACCGCTAACGGTAAAGATCCGTGGGGTTATCTTAACTCGGCTATCGAGCGTTGCAACAACGTCATCGAGGGTATTGAGGAGTACGGAGACACCGTCCTGAATACCGATGAGAAGAAAAATGAGACGGTAAAAAAAATGCGTTACCTGCTCGGCGAGGCATATTTCCTCCGCTCATTCTGCTATTTCCAAATGGTTCAACTTTGGGGGGATGTTCCGGCACGATTCGTCTCCATTTCCAAGGATGAGGAAGGACTCAAAACCAAGAAATCGGATCGTACCAACGTTCTCAAACAAATCCGTATAGACCTCAAGAAAGCAGCAGAACTCATGCCTTGGTCTTCACAATGCCCGGGAACTGCGGCTAACTACACGGGGCGGCCGTCCAAAGGAGCTGCTTACGCACTGCTCGCACGCGTCGATCTGGCTTATGCGGGAAAGGGTGTGCGTCCGGATTCTTGGAAGAATGGACCGGTGTTCCTCGTGGAGGATGCTAATCTCCGGCAGGAACTGAATACCGAGGTTATGTGGGCTTGCGCACAAATCATCAACAATGGTAATGAGAGTTCCAAGTTCCAAGTCAACTACGAAGATATCTTCAAGAAAATCTGCGCCGACGAGACGAACTACTATAACTCGGAGGTGTTCTGGGAGATTGCTTTTGCCGATGGTAACCGCGGTCAAGTACTCCAATACAATTGTACCAAGATGGACAAGGCGTTAGGCGGACTCAAAAATAACGAAGGTGGTTCCAGCAACTCTTCTGTTACTATCGTGCCGACCCTCTATTATGACTTTGAGGACGGTGATGTTCGCCGCGATGTAACGATGGCGCGCTATATTTGGGTCTATGACGATGGATCAGAATTTAACAGCTCTGACCGTGATAAAATAAAAAATGTATTCCCGGGTGTTGACGTGGATAACCACGAGAAGTTCCTTTATCAAAAGCCCTCTAATGTCGGCGACTGGTTTGCTAACAAATACCGCGTAGAGTGGATGACCCGCAATCGTACCGGGAATGATGATGGTATTAACTTCCCCATCATCCGTTATGCCGATGTGCTCTTGATGGCAGCGGAAGCTTCTATAGGTGGTATTGGCGGAGACGTTCCGACGAACATGTACGGCATTAACGGAGCACAATGCTTTAATATGGTTCGTACGCGTGCACACGCTTCGACAAAAGAACTTACCATGGCGAATATTCAAGAGGAGCGTAAGTTTGAGTTCACCGGTGAGTATATCCGTAAATACGACTTGATGCGTTGGGGTATTCTCAAAGAGACACTCGAGAATGCGCACGAGCGTTTGGAGAAGATGAACAAACACGAGGGTGATTACGCGGATTTACAAGATACTGTCTATATCAAGTTCAAAAATGTTGGAGACATCTATAGTTTTGCCGCTGGAATCAAGGGTTTCGTGATTGACTCCACCTTCGGTCTCACTAAAAAAGAGAAGGGTGAACCGGCTTACAAGACTGGATGGGCAAAAGGTAACATCTATGAATCCTCATCCGGTCGTCACCTGGCTCCGGATAACTACATGCTCTTTGACCGCGAGTATCCGGAACGTCTTAACGGACGTCAATTATGGCCTATCTTCTCGGTTAACGTGGGGCAATCCGAAGGCGCGCTTTGGAATGACTACGACTACGTTTCCGGAGAATAAAAACACTTCTTATGAATACGTTGAAATCCATCTCTATCTGTTGCATGCTGCCATTTTTGATGGTAGCATGCAACAATCATAATACCCCGGAACCATCGACTATCGATACCAATCCCGAGTTGGTTGCCGCTTGTCAGAATATAGACGGCGGAGGAGCCTCTGTTACCGGTGGTGACAACGGAGCTATTTACCGGATCAGCCGTCTGGATGACGAGTCGGATCCCGGAACAGGACGTCCTGCTCCCGGGACACTGCGGTATGCCGTTTCTCAGAGTGAAGCACGACGAATCATCTTTATGGTTTCCGGTACGATACATCTGAAAAGCGAACTCCGTATCAAATCCGGAAACCTCACAATTGATGGTCAATCGGCGCCGGGCGATGGTATTTGTATTGCCGATTACCCCTTGGTGATCAATGCTTCGAATGTCATCGTGCGTTTCATCCGAGTGCGTTTGGGAGACGTCTCCAATACCGAGTTTGATGCCATTTCTGTCAATAACTCCAAAGGCGTTGTACTGGATCACCTCTCGTGCTCTTGGTCTGTCGATGAATGTGTCTCTTGTTACGGCAACGAGAATTTCACCATGCAATATTGCATCATTTCTGAGTCTCTCAAGAATTCCGTTCATGGCAAAGGTTCTCATGGCTACGGTGGTATTTGGGGCGGTAAGAACGCTTCTTTCCACCACAACCTCTTGGCACACCATGACAGCCGTAACCCGCGTTTTGACCATGACTACGTGGACAAACAGTTTGCAGGACCGATTGACCACGTCAATAACGTCATCTATAATTGGGGAGGAAACTCTGCATATGGTGGCGAAGGTACATCCAAAGGAGCCGGAGGAAGACATATTAACATGGTAGCCAACTACTACAAACCCGGACCCGCAACCCCTTCGAGCCGCAAAACTCGGATTGTGGATCCGACGATTAGTTGCGGTACATGTGCAGAACATCCGGGAGGAAACATCGTTCCCGGTAAGTTCTATTTGATGAATAATTATATGGAAGGTTCAGCAGAAGTTACTTCCGATAACTGGAAAGGCGCTACACAAACGGGAACGAATGTCAAATCGACTACTCGTTGGACGGATGGATTGACGCTCCTCAAACATCAACAGACAGCGCAGGAAGCATATGAAACGGTACTTGCTAAAGCCGGATGTTCGCTTTCACGCGATGCTGTGGATACACGTATCGTCAAAGAGGTGCGTGAGGGTTCATTCACTTATACCGGCTCTAATGGCTCCAAAAACGGACTCATTGACACGCAATCTGATGTCGGAGGATGGCCGGAACTGAATACGCAAACACGACCCAAAGATACGGACATGGACATGATTCCGGATGAATGGGAGACACAGTTCGGGCTGAATCCTAATAACCCGGAAGATGCACGAAAGACGACGCTCGTCACCGGACACACGAACCTCGATGTTTATCTTTGCCATTTGGTACATCATTTATACTAATTTGAAAAGACAGAGCACAAAAATTCAAAATGTGCTCTGTTTTTGCAATGATTTCGATGCAAATAAACTAAAAAGTCAAAAAATCTACATTTTTTAACAATTTATACTTGCATATATCAAAAAAATGTAGTAACTTTGCATCAAATTTGTAAAGTACATTTTACAATTAACAAATATTACTAACTTTAAAAACTAAAAACATTATGAAGAAAATTTTCCTCTTCGCAGCTGCTGTAGCAGCATCTATGACAATTAACGCACAAGACAAGGTGGTTAAGGAAATCACTGAGTATGCTAACTACATTGAGTTCCAGGCTTTGATGGCTAATCCTGACATTGCTAACGCAACTATCACTAGCGAGGCTCCTCTTACTCTCCCGAATGGCTCTGTTTTAACCGGCTTTAAGAATAGTGCGGGAAAAGAAGGAGATTGCAAATGGAACGCAAAAGCAGGTTATAATACTACTTATTTTGTAGCTGATGGTTTGGAGGGTGTTGACTCTTTAACCGTTGGTACTCAGTGGCGTGCTGCTTCTGGATGTACATTGAAATTCGGCGCATTTACGACCACTGCCGCTGGTAAGGTTTCTGTATTCTACCAACTCAACGGAGACGATTCTTCTAAGACTGGTGAAGATGTACGTGGATGTAGTTTGCAAATCTATAACAACGACCCTGTAGAGTATCGTTTTGCTACTGGCAAAAATTTGTGTGTTGCATCGTTTGATCTCCCTGCTGGTAGCTATGATGCAGGTGATGTAATATTGAAAGTTGTTAAAAACACTATCAATGTATGCGGTATCCGCATTGAGAATCTCCAAGAAGGTCAGCAGGCTATCGACAACATCGAGGCTGGCGAAAAAGCTGAGAAGTTCTTCGAGAACGGTCAACTCGTTATTATCAAGAACGGTGTTCGTTACAACGCCCTCGGCGCACAACTCTAATCCTCCTTTAACGGAGCTGAACTCTAACCGCCCCGTTTAAATCTATCAGCCAAGCTTGACTGATCAAAAAAGAATGGCTCGCTTCCGCGGGTCATTCTTTTTAGTTTCCCTTCTTCCCTTTGCCCCGCTTCTTTCTCAATATCCTCTGCCCCTTCCCTTCTGCTTTCCTCTTCATTCCCACTTACCTTTCCTCTACATTCCCCTCACATTCCCTCTTCCCTCCCCTTTTTACCCTTTCACCCATAAATCAGCCGTAAAACTTAGGTGATTCCTAGGTTTATTATTAGGCTATTATTAGGCTATTATTAGGTTATTATTAGGTTATTATTAGGCTTTTAATAGGTTAGTAGCGACTCACAAGCCTATAACGTGTATAGATCCATGCCTGTATATACAGAATGTGGGTGTGCCAATTCGTTTTGGCACACCCACATTCTAACCGCTTGCATCAAAGCAAAATGCACAGCGCAGGATAGTTATTCTCTTATTCCATCGGTTGACCGTTCCAAAGAAGAGACTTGCTGTGTTTGATCGTATTCTCCTTGGCAGGGGTCATAATACAGTTCTGGAAGGTCAGTTTCTCGGCATAATCAATGGTCATACCTTCACGAACGCCGTAGAATGAAACGCCGTCGAAGAGGAGATCATGTACCGGCAGACCTTTCAGACCGGTGATATCCACTGCTTTCTGTGCGTTCACACAGGTAATGTTGCGGAAAGTGAAATTGCTCCACTCGGGATAGAACTTGGACTTATCATCGGTATCCGTAGCACCGCGTCCACCGGCTGAACGGTCGGCATAGCCGGACTGGAAGAAGATAGCCGCTTCGCGAATATTCTTCATAACGATGTTGTAGCAGTAGATGTCCTCACACCAACCGCCACGACCCGGAGCGGATTTGAAACGGAAACCGATGTCCGTTCCGTCAAACATACAATCTTTGACGATGAGACGCTGCATACCACCGCAGAACTCAGAACCGATGACGAATCCGCCGTGCGCACGATAAACGGTGTCGTTGGTAATGAGGAAATCGCGTTGGGGTCCGGCTTCTACGCCTTTCTCGCCCACACCACCTTTCATACAGATACCATCGTCACCTGCGCTGACATGACAACCGGCGATGAGTGCTACTTGTACGTTACCCGGGTCCATCGCGTCACCGTTCTGCGCCCACCACGGGCAATCGATGGTGACGTTCTCTATGATGAGGTTCTGAATACGGGTCGGTACAAGGTGGAACTTCGGGCTGTTACGCAGGGTAACACCTTCCACTACCACGTTCTTCGAATCGGTGATATTAACCAAATGCGGACGCATTTTCTCCTGGATCTCAGCAGTTGCGGCAATATTCGGGATGCCGAGTTCGGGGTTGAGGTTAAACGGATACCAGAGGCTGTACGTTTTGTCATCCGGCTTGATCGTACCGCCGAGTGCGAGTGCTTCATCCCAGAACTCAGCAGCTCCGCCGCGTTTGAGTTTCTTCTCCTTGATCGGGCGCCAGATGAAACCCTGACCATCGATGACACCTTTACCGGTAATACCGATATTCTCGCATTTGGAGGCACGAATAAGCGCATTGCATTTCTTGCTACCATCGCGCAAGGTATCATTTTTCTGCACATAAAGTTCTTTGTTTTCGCTACCTAAGATCGTAGCCCCTTTGGAGAGGTGAAGATCGATATTGCTTCTGAGGACAATCGGTCCTGTTTTCCAGACACCGCGCGGCACAATAACGTGTCCGCCGCCCTGTTTGCTCAGTTCTTTGATCGCCTTTTCGAAGGCCTCGGTACAATCCGTTTTGCCGTCAGGAACAGCGCCGTATTGCGCGATATTAACCGAAGTAGCAGGGAATTTCACTTCCTGAACATGCTCGATTTCAATCGGCAGATCGACATAGTAATGGTCGTACTTGCTTTGCGCGCTGAGGGTCAGCGCCGCGCCCAACAACAGGGCGGAGAAGAAAATCTTTTTCATAATACTAATATTTGGTTTCAATTGTCAACTATTCTATCTCTCCCCTTTAGGGGAGTTGGAGGGGTCTTTGAATGGTCAATTATCAATTATCATGCCAAATCGGCTATTTTGAGTGCGGCATTGATGCCATCGAGTGCGGAAGAGGTGATACCACCTGCGTATCCGGCTCCTTCACCGCAAGGGTATAAGCCCGGTGTGGAAACAGATTGCAGCGTCTCGGGGTCCCGGGGAATACGCACGGCACTACTGCTCCGGCTCTCAACACCGAGGATCACCGCCTCGTTGGTGAGGAAACCGGGGTATTTGCGGTCAAAGTCCCGGAATCCCTGCTGAAGGCGTTTGCCGATATGTGGCGGCAACCACTGATCAAGGCGGCTTGGTACAATGCCCGGCAGATAACTGCACGGCGGCAGGTTCTTGGAGGCTTTGCCTTCTACGAAGTCTTTGAGGCGTTGTGCGGGGGCTGTGGATAATTGATAATTGACAATTCTTTGCCTGTCGGCACGATCTGAAGGTATGGATAATTGAGAATTATGGGCTTCGCTGTAAGCAAGGCGTTCAAGGGCTTCCTGGTATTCAAGACCTTTGAGCGGATTGTCGCCGGGGATGTCTTCGGGGTTGATTTGTACAACCATTCCTGAGTTCGCAAAAGGGCTGTTACGGTGTGAAGCGGACATGCCGTTGACCACACAGGTGTTTTCACTGCTACCCGCGGGCACTATATGTCCGCCGGGACACATGCAGAACGAATAGACCCCGCGGCCTTCCACTTGCGTGACGAGGGAATACGAGGCGTTTCCGACAAATTGGATGATGTTTTCGTGGTCTCGTGATCCCGTGATCTCGTGATCTCGACCTTTGAAATACATGAGGCGGTTGATGAGCGCCTGCAGATGTTCCGCACGCACCCCCATGGCAAAACCTTTGGTCTCAAGTTTAACCCCCTCGGCGGCTAACATTCGGTACGTATCATGTGCCGAATGGCCGATCGCCAAAATGACAGGGGCGACAGATGTGCCGTTTCCCTCCCCTTGTGGGGAGGTTAGGTGGGGTTTTAGGCTCTCTACTTTCGTATCGAAATGTATCTCTCCTCCATGTGAGATGATACATTCGCGCATGTTTTTGATGATGGTGGGCAGTTTGTCGGAACCGATATGTGCGTGCGCTTCGTAAAGGACGGTGTCGGGCGCGCCGAAGAAATGGAAGAGCTCCATGACGCGCTGCATGTTTCCGCGTTTCTTGGAGCGCGAGAAGAGTTTGCCATCCGAGAACGTACCGGCTCCACCTTCTCCGAAACAGTAGTTCGATTCGGGGTTCAAGCCTTCATTGCGGTTAAGGAGCGCAATGTCTTTCTTGCGTTCGCTGACCTCTTTCCCGCGCTCATAAATAATCGGTTTGATGCCCTTTTCGATGAGGGTCAGAGCGGCAAAGAGCCCCGCAGGTCCAGCTCCGATGATGATTGCCGAACGTGCAGCGTTATGCACATCTTGGAATACCGGCGGCTCGTAAAGGGGAATAGGAGCATCCTTGGCGACGGGTTTTCCTGCATCATCCGTAAGAACAGTAAGATGCACCTTCAGCTCACGCTGACGTGCATCTACACTTCGCTTCACCACCCGCCATTTCTGAGCCGCCATATACGCCTCACGCGGAGAAAATATATACTGCTTCGAATCCACGAGGGTTACTTGCTCATTTTATTCAGCACAGCCTCCAAGCCCAATTCTTTTACTTTCTCGCCAATCTTGGCTTCGATCTCTTCGCACAGATCCGGGTTTTCGGCTAATACATCTTTCACTTTGTCGCGTCCCTGACCGAGCTTGGTATCTCCGTAACTGAAGAACGAACCGCTTTTCTTGATCACTTCGGTAGCTACTGCGAAATCAAGAATCTCACCTATTTTGGAGATACCCTCGTTGAACATGAGGTCGAACTCAGCCTTTTTGAACGGAGGCGCCACTTTGTTCTTCACTACTTTGACGCGAACCTGGTTACCTTTGATCTGCTCGCCGTCTTTGATCTGGCCCGTACGACGAATGTCGAGACGGACGGAAGCATAGAATTTCAGGGCGTTACCGCCGGTAGTGGTCTCCGGGTTGCCGAACATCACACCGATCTTCTCACGGAGCTGGTTGATAAAGATAACCGTTGTGCCGGTTTTATTGACCGAGGCTGTCATCTTACGCAAAGCCTGACTCATGAGACGTGCCTGAAGACCCACTTTGTTATCGCCCATTTCTCCGGCGATCTCTGCTTTCGGGGTCAAAGCCGCCACGGAGTCGATTACAATCAGATCCACCGCCGCCGAACGGATCAGTTCGTCCGCGATGTCCAATGCCTGCTCACCGCTGTCCGGCTGTGCGATCAGGAGTTCCTCAATATCCACGCCCAATTTCTCGGCGTAGAAACGGTCAAAAGCGTGCTCGGCATCAATGATCGCCGCAATACCTCCGGCTTTCTGCACTTCCGCCATCGCGTGGATAGCGAGTGTGGTCTTACCTGAAGACTCAGGACCGTAAATCTCGATAATACGCCCTTTCGGATAACCGCCGACACCCAAAGCGTAGTTCAAACCAATACTTCCGGTGGGGATAACCGGTACATCCTCGATCTTATCGTCGCCAAGACGCATAATAGCGCCTTTGCCGTAATCCTTATCAATCTTTGCCATCGCGGCCTGCAGCGCTTTCAGTTTGTCTGCATTCGGAGCTTTTTTCTCTGCCATAAACTTATTTTTATTTAATCGGTTACTATATTTGATTTGTGAGTGCAAAGGTACAAAAAAAAAATGACATACACAAATGTATCATCATTTTCTTTCATTTTTTTCGAAATAACGGCAAAATTCGCGCAATCCGCAGGTGTTACATTGAGGTTTTCGGGCTTGGCAGACATAGCGTCCGTGGAGAAGAAGCCAATGATGCGCCTTGGGAATAACGTCCGAGGGAATGTATTTGACCAGTTGCTTCTCTGTTTGCAAGGGGTTCTTGCTGTTCGTGGTTAGTCCAAGTCGTTCGCTGACGCGGTAGATATGGGTATCGACCGCCATGGTGGGTTGGTTCCAGATCACCGCGCAGACCACGTTCGCGGTCTTGCGTCCCACGCCCTGGAGTGTTTGCAGGTCGTCGATATTATCGGGCACGACACCGTTGTACGCTTCCACCAAACGTTGCGCCATTTGGACCAGATGCTCTGCTTTCGAACGCGGGTAACTGACGGACTTGACGTATTCGAAGACCTCATCGGACGTCGCATTCGCCAAGTCCTGCGGGCTCGGATAAGCGGCAAAGAGAGCCGGTGTGACCATGTTCACCCGCTTGTCGGTACATTGCGCGGACAACATGACCGCCACGAGCAACTCATAGGGGTTGGTGTAGTTCAGTTCACTCTCCGCTACCGGCATGTTGGCATCAAACCAAGCGAGAATATGTTCAAATCTTTCGGACGTCTTCATTGCTTTAAGCCCTCTTTTAGGGAAGGGTTTGGGCTTGGCTAATATACGTTTTACTTAAAAACTGCAACACTTGTGTGGCTTGTTGCTGGACGGAAGCGGTCTCGGGGCTAACCGGCTTTTTCTGCAAATGCAGCAGCATGATCTGGTAAAGCAAAGTGAAACACGCCTCCAGATCACTCATGGTCGGGTTGTCTGTTTTGGCTTTGAGCAGGTTCAGACTCGGTTGCAGACGAATGATTGCTGCACGATACATGGCGTCCTCGTTGAGCAATTCGGCGTGCAAATCCTCCAATTCGGCAAGCGCGTTTTGCGCTAACGCCAGATGACCGCCGTCCATAATACCCTCTCGGTGCATCATTTCGTTCAGTTCGTGCAGTTCCGGCGTCGCCTCAGCGTGTTCCGGGAATGCCCGCAAGTAATCCTCCATTTGCCATAAATAGAGAATATATTCCGCAATGTTTTCTTTTTTAGATTTCATCTTCGTCGTCAAAATCTATTTCATCCAGATAATTGTCAGACATAAAGACCTCAATGTCCCGTCTGTCTTTCTTGGTCGGGCGTCCCAAACCTCTGTCGCGCACCCCGTTTCCTGCCATGCGAGCTAACTCCAAAAGTTCCAATTGTTTCGGATCCGTGCAATCCTGCAAATACTCCGGTACAAGTTTGGCGCCTAAGCGGTTTTCGGTCAGTTGCAATACCTTATAGGTATAAGTGATCGGACCCTTCCGGACGGAGAACTTATCGCCTATTTTGAACGTGCGGCTCGGTTTGAGTTGCACGCCGTTCATGGTGATTCGTCCGTTCTTGCAAGCGTCCGCGGCGATACTTCGGGTCTTATAGATCCGCATCGCCCATAAGTATTTATCTACGCGTACCTCTGCCATTACTTATTATTAAACTGGTTCATCGTTCTATCAATACCCGCCAAACAGAAGCTCGGAATGATCTGCGTGGTGACTTTGAGACGTTCATCAATCTGTTTCTTCTCTTCGTCGGTCCATTCGCCGAGGACGAAATTGATCTGCGCCCCGCGGGTGTATTCATTCCCGATACCGAAACGTACCCGCGCGTACGCGTCCGTTCCTAATACGGATTGGATGTTTCCAAGTCCGTTATGTCCGCCGTTCGAACCCTGTTTGCGGATACGGATCGTACCAAAGGGCAGGTTCAAGTCGTCCACGAGCACGAGCATGTTCTCTACGGGGATCTTCTCCTGCTGTAGCCAATACCGCACGGCGTTACCGCTGAGGTTCATATATGTAGAGGGCTTGAGGAGTACCATTTCGGCGTTCTTTACGCGACATTTGGCTACGAAACCGTAGCGCTTGTCCTCCCACTGCGCATTCACAGACGCCGCAAACGCATCGATCATCATAAATCCGATGTTATGGCGCGTACCTGCGTACTCGTCGCCGATGTTTCCAAGTCCGACAATAAGGAATTTCATTCCGTTAAACTGTTAAGTCGTTAAACTGTTGAAAGAAAGGGCGGGCGTTAAACGCCTCGCCCTTTGTTTTCAATTGTCAATTATCAATTTTCAATTGATTAGCCTTGTTTGCTCTGGCGGGTAGCCTTCACCTCAGCTACGCAAGCGTCAGCCGGGTTGACAAACTTCAGGCCTTCGATCTTCACGTCAGCAACGGCGATCTTCTTACCCAGACCCAGCTCGGTAACATCCACGTTGATGCGATCAGGGAATGCGGTGTAGATACCACACGCTTTGAGTTTGCGCATGTTCTGAACCAGCTTACCACCGGCTTTAACACCTTCAGCCAAACCGTTCAGTTGGAGAGGAATCTCTACTACTACCGGCTTCTTCTCATCTACTGCGAGGAAGTCGATATGCAGGACCTTGCCGTCAATCGGGTGGAATTGGAGCTCCTTAACGATTGCTTTGGTCTTGGTGTCACCCACAGTGAGATCAACGATCTGGGTGTCCGGGCTGTAGATAAGCTTGCGAACGTCACCTGCTGCTACCGTGAAAGTAGCGTTGATGCCACAACCATAAATGTTGCAAGGGATCAAATCCTCTGCGCGGAAAGCCTTAGCAGCTTTCTTTCCGTACTCGCTACGCGGAGTACCAACTAATGCAAATTCTTTCATTGTTTAAAAATTTGTTTGTGTTACTTAATACCGTGTATTCCATCACACGTACCCTATTTTCACTAAATGCCCTCCCTTGTGGGGAGGGTCAGGAGGGGTTTATCCTTTTGTTGTCCACCGAGGAGTCGAACCTCGCTTCTCGGAACCAAAATCCGGTGTAATACCGATATACGAGTGGACAAGATGATTGACGATTTGACGATTAACGATTTACGAGTTACAATATCGGTTCTCGTCAAAAGCGGGTGCAAAGGTACAACTTTTTTTTGACATAACCAAATTTTTTTGCAGATTTTTTGCTTTTTTATGCGTTTTTAGGGTATAAAGATTAAAATTTAGCAAAAATTAGACCTCTTTGAGCGGAATTCGTATTTCCCAGACAATTCCGTTACAGTCCATCGAGAGCTTGAAATGATGCATCGTCAGTTTCGTTGTGATCCGCAAAACACCGGGTTGCGAAATGGAGATGAGTGTTTCCATCGCACTCTCCAGCATCTTTCTCAAACTGTCAGCGTCGATGGTCAGTTCGTTCACAAAGGGAGTCAGTTCGAGTTGCAGAGTTATTCCCGCCGCCTTCAGTTTTACTTCAAAGTTAGTAGTCGTAAAGTTTAGGATCTGTCGCAGATCAGCAGGGATCTGGTTCGAATTGGGTATAAGGCTGAAAATCAGTCCTGCTCCGCGGATGGTTTGGATCGGAGTGTGCGAGGACCAGCCCATCTTGCGCCGGAGCGCATTCAGGTGGACATCTATCGTGCCGGGATCATAGTGGAAACGGCTTCCCCAGACATGATCCAACAGTTCCTGCCGCGTACAAAGGCGGTTAGGATGCGCGGTCAAGTAATCCAACAAGCCGTATTCAAGGCCTGTGAGATGGATCACCGTCTCGCCTTTCCTGACACATCGCTGCGCACGGTCGATGGCTATATCATCTGTTATGGCTGTGAACATTCGTTGTACCTTCTGATTTCGGGAACAAAGGTACAACTTTTTTTTCATATTCGCAAGCGCGCACGTACATTTTTATATATAAAGAGTGAATTTTGGGTGTTTTTTTGATAAATTTGTATTTTCTATTTTCTACTTTCGGATTTTTTTTATACCTTTGCGGTCGGTTTTTTACGATCATAACGCTATGCTATTTGCCAAAGAACAACGGATTGGAGCGGCTATTCTTTGTGGGATAGCACTGGTGGCATGGCTCGTGGTGGCTATTTGGCCTGCCCGTAACGAGGAATCCCCTTTGCCGGAACCAAGCCCTGTCAGCCCTAAAAAATCTTGGGAGGAGCGCAAAGATTCTATCCGCATAGCGGATTCGCTGCGCTATGCACAATGGGCAGCGGAACGCGAACAGCGGTACGATTCTTTCCGAATGGCGGACTCATTGCGGCGCGCGGAATGGAAAAAAGAGCGGCTCAAATGGCGGGATTCGGCACGTGTGGCAGACTCATTATGGCTCGACTCAGTGGGAATACCCTATTTCACCTCACGCGTAAAGAAGGACACCATCCTCGATCTCAACCATTGCGACACCTCCGAACTCATGCTCATACGGGGCATCGGGCACTATACAGCGGCTCAGATCATTAGGTATCGGGGGCACTTAGGCGGCTACTATGCGCCGTCACAACTGACCGATGAGCTCTTTGAAAAACTCAGTTTGGATACCCTGCTCTATCATTTTACGGCGGACACAACGGCTATCCGGAAACTACGCATCAACAGTTGTTCGGCGGAGCATCTGGCTCGTCATCCTTACCTGAGGTACGAGCAAGCAAAAGCCATTTATGATCTGCGGCGTAAACGCATCAAAATCAGTTCATTAGAGGAACTCCGCAGCCTGCCGCAACTGACAGATGACGACCTCCGGCGACTTGCGCCATATATCTCTTTTGAATAAAAAAATAACACATCAAACTCATGGTACACGATCTTTACATTCTAATGATCACAGCGGGCGTGGTGGCTTTGCTGTTCAAGCTGCTCAAGCAGCCTGTGGTGTTGGGCTACATCGTAGCCGGTATTTTAGTGGGTCCTCATCTCTTCGGCGAGAAACTGGTGGAGATGGAAAATGTCGAGACCTGGGGTAACATCGGTGTCCTTTTTGTGCTTTTCTGCATTGGTTTGGAGTTCCGAATGAAGAACCTCTTCGAGTCCGGCAAAGTGGCGTTGATAGGCGTCTCAACCATCGTCGGCGGTATGCTACTGTTGGGTTACGGCGTCGGACGCTTTTCCTTGCTTGACAACATGAACTCGATCTTCCTTGCAGCGATGCTCTGTATGTCTTCCACCACTATCGTCATGAAGGCAATCGACGAAGGCGGCCTCAGCAAAGCGCGATTTGTCAAAGGCGCTACTTCGATTCTTATCTTCGAGGACATCATCGCCGTCGTGCTCTTGGTGTTGCTCTCTTCGATTGCGGTCAAGAACAGCTTCGAAGGAGCTGAATTGGCTGAAAAAGTGGTAGTTCTGGTCGTTACGCTTGCCGTTTGGTTTGTAGTCGGTATTCTTATCATCCCCACTTTTATGCGTTGGGTACGTCCGCATCTAAACGATGAGATCCTGATTATTTTGGCGCTCGGTCTCTGCCTCGGCATGGTTCTGACCGCAGAAGAAGCCGGTTTCAGTTCGGCTCTCGGTGCATTTGTTATGGGTATGATCCTTGCGGAAACAAAAGAAGCACATCGTATTGAACACCTCATGGCGCCACTCAAAAACGTCTTCGCTGCGATTTTCTTCGTCTCCGTCGGTATGATGATCAACCCCGCTTCACTGGTGGCTTACTGGGATTCGATTCTCTTCGTAGCACTCGTCATCATCGTGGGTATGATCGTCTTCGGCACACTCGGTTGCTGGTGGGGCGGCGAGACGCTCAAAGACGCTATGCAGACCGGATTCTCCTTCGTGCAGATCGGTGAGTTCTCGTTCATCATCGCCGCTCTCGGTTCCAAACTTGGTGTCACGGACCCGGCTATCTATCCGATCATCGTGGCGGCTTCCGTGCTCACTACCTTCTTGACGCCGTATATCATGAAAGCTACCATGCCGTGCTATAACTTCCTTTACAACCATGCTTCGCCGCGGCTCAAAGCCAAGATCGATGCCCGCGAGCAAAAGGTGGAAGAGGCAGAAAAAGCCGCAGCGGCTGACGCAGCAAAAGCAAAGAACACGCCTTCTGCTGCTGACAAAGTACGTCATTCCGTGCGCAAAACGGTGGTTACCAAACATGTGGTCGATCTCTTCCTCAAGAACATGTCCGAGAACGATCAACCCGAAGAACAAACAACTGAAAAATAATGAATTACGAAATTATTTCCGAGCGGCAGGAGAAAGTACTGCACTATCTGGAGGAACACAACATCCCTTTCACCACCTATAACCACCCCGAAGGCAAAACCATCGAGGAGGCGAAAAAATGGTGGCATAACGACGGTTCGCTCCACTGTAAAAATATCTTTATGAGAAATCACAAAGGTAACCAGCACTACCTCATTTGTTTCCCTTGCGATGACGATCTGGCGATCCACGACATCGAGCACTGGCTCAAGGAGATCCTCGTCTCGCAGGGCAAGAACTCGCCCGGCAAATTATCGTTCGCTTCGCCCGAAAGGATGATGCGCTACTTGGGTCTCGAACCCGGTAGCGTTAGTCCTTTCGGACTCATTAATGACACCGAAAATCACGTTATTCTCTTCTTGGACAGCCGTCTCAAAGACGCGCCTTCACTCTCTTTTCACCCCAATGACTGCCGCGGAACGGTCGTCATCTCACAGGAGGCTTTCCAACAATACCTCGCCGCCGTCGGCAATACCGTTGAATATCTGCACGTCCTTACTGCAACAGACTCAGAAACAGAGAAATAATGCTGGTGTTGATCAGGTCGGTAAACATCGCTCCCACGATAGGCACGATCAGAGAGCCAGGGCGCCTATTCCCGCGGTCTGAATCATGTCTAAATGAACCGGTATCATAACCGCCTTACGCCTTATTTTGCATTCTTCAATGCCGCGATAAACTTATCAATTTTCTCTTTCGTCACATGTTGCATAACCACCACATGCGCCAAATCGCCGCCGAAACGCTCGTCATAACCTAACGCCAGCACATATTCGTCACAAATCTCCTTTGACGGACGCTTGAAAAAGACCGTATTGCTGTATTCGTTGCGCCAGCACGGCCAGCCTATTTTATCCAACTGAGCCTTCAGGTACGCCGTGCATTCCATCATCTGGTTCGCCTGTTTCGACCATTGTTCAAAACCCACTTTCTGGATCATCCACCAGAATTTCAGCGGCTGTACGGCATCGCGGGAACAGTTGATCATCTTCATGTTCCCGTTCAGGTAAGTCACCTGGAAATTATCCTGGTTATCGTACGTCTCTTTCGTGCAGAGGAACAGACCCGACGGCGAATCGATTCCGAAGAACTTGTGCCCGCTGATAGCAATCGCATCAAAGCGCATCTTCTTATGGCTCACCATGTCTTTATGAACCGTAAACGGCAGATAACCACCGAATAACGCGGCATCCACATGGCGATAAACCATCACCTCCGGGTGCTTGTCCAACACGGCGTTCAACGCCTCTTGGTCATCTATCGCGCCCTTGAATGTCGATCCCATCGCATAGACCATCAATGCCGGACGGCTTGTATCCAACGCTTTCTCCAGTTCCTCGGGAATCATGCGACCCATCGCATCGCTCTTGATAAGTTTCAGATCCAAATTCTGCAAATCGCACAGACGCATATTCGAATAGTGCGCCTCGTCAGAAACATACACTACGGGCATCTTGCCCGTCTTGTTATACAGGTAGTTCGCGCCGAAATAGATTCCGTGGTTGTTGCCGTCTGTTCCGCTATGAGTCACGATGCCCCAAACCTGATCCTTCTCAAAACCGTATAACGGCGCAAAATACTCGATCACCTCGCGCTCAAATGTAGAAGACGACATCTTCCACGGCTGACCGTTCATCGGGTCGCCGGCGTTATTGAGGTTCACACCGTACATGCCCGAACCCAAATACCATTCATAGAACTCACGTAGCGCGGAATTTTGGTTGCACGGATAACCGAAATAGGTCTGCTGCCCCTCTTTCCACACTTCTGTCCATTCGTCCAACTTCTGAAATCCAGAACTCTGGCCTAAACACATCGCGGCCACAAAAACAGCCACTAACAAACTCATTTTTCTACGCATATCATATGGTATTTTTAGTTTCTAACTCAAATCGGCTACAAAGTTACAACTTTTTTTTGATATACACAACTTTTTCTTGCGTATCTCAATTATTTTCTGTATCTTTGCACAAATTTTTGAACTATGAACAAGACCATTGAAGTAGTAGCCGCGGTTATTTTCGACACCCAAGGCCGCATTTTTGCGACCCAACGGGGGTATGGCGAATGGAAAGACTGGTGGGAGTTTCCCGGCGGTAAGATCGAACCCGGCGAAACACCCCAACAAGCCCTTAAACGCGAGATCCGCGAAGAACTTGACGCCGACATCGAAGTCGGCGAACTCCTTCGTACGATCGACTACGACTACCCCGTTTCCCATCTCACGATGCTCTGTTTCAAGTGCCGTTTGTCCAACAATCATCTTACATTGTTGGAACACGAAGCCGCCAAATGGCTCACTCCTTCTGACCTCCATTCCGTCCGCTGGCTCCCCGCCGATGAAGAAATTATTCAAGACCTGAGCAAATGTGAAAATGCAAAAAAATGACTAAATGACTAAATACCTCTTATATGCCCTCCTGTTCTACCTTGCTTTGATTAACCTCATAGCCTTCCTCCTCTATGGCATTGACAAGTGGAAATCCCGCCATGCCAAATGGCGCATCACAGAAGCCCGTCTTCTCTCCATCGCCCTTTTAGGAGGCAGCCTTGGCGCCTTTCTCGGCATGAAGATCTGGCATCACAAAACCCTTCATCCCCGTTTCCGTTACGGCCTCCCCCTCATCCTTTTCCTCCATATCGCCATAGCCGCAGCCTTGGTGTATTATTTCTATTTTTACAGATAAAGGATTAAAACAAATCGGTCTGCTATGAAAACCATTACAGCTACATATACCTCGTCTCTGGGACCTATCGTCATCGAAAGTGACGGTCAGGCTATAACAAGTTTGCGGTTTAGTAACGAGCAAGCCTCAGCCGTCCCAAAAGAAGCTCCGAAAGAAGCGGTCCCAACGCCGCCAATTATCGCGGAAACCATCCAATGGTTAGATGATTATTTTGCGGGCAAACGACCATGTAACGTACCGCGGCTCAATCCGCAAGGAACAGATTTTCAGAAGCGCGTTTGGACGGCTTTGTTTACCATCTGGTATGGTCAGACCAAGACGTACGGAGAGATTGCCCGGATGGTAGAATGCTGTTCCGCACAAGCGGTCGGACAAGCCGTAGGACGCAATCCCATCGCCCTCATCATCCCCTGCCACCGAGTCATTGCAGCGCATGGCCGATTAGGCGGCTACGCCTATGGAACAGATATCAAGAAACGATTATTAGATTTAGAGCAACTATGATAACTATTCAACACCAAGAGACCGAGAAGAACGGCATTTTTGAGGCATGGATGCGAGCCACCGAAGAAGGAGCATGTACCGAACCGGTGCAAGTGGGCGAAATGACGTACCAGCGCCCCACTCCACAACGGATGATCATCGATCACACCCGTGTTTTTGACGGCTTTGAGGGAAGAGGTATTGCGCGCCAGATGGTTCTTGCCGCAGTGGACTTTGCCCGTGCCAACAACCGCCACATCGTCCCTGTCTGCTCCTACGCGCAGAAAGTGCTGACCCGCACCGACGAATACAAAGATATTTTAAGGTAAGGTGTAAAAATAGAGAAGCGCCCGAGGCGCTCCCCTATCAGCACATGCAATAGATAATCCGGATATCCTCGCTGGAAGACATAAACGGACATATCTCATCCGACAATAGAAGATGGTCAAAAAAATCCCCGCAAGCAATGCCTACGGGGAGAACGCATTTCGCATCTAAACTTACGTCAAATGATTCAATAAAAAGTTACTTAATTCAGTTATTGCGGGATTGTTAAGTCTCCAATGGTTTGTATTTAAGTATTTTCTCTCGCTCTCTTTAATTAACTTTTTCTGAGAATTGCTTTCCCCTAACAATGCCTCGAGATAGCCATAGATCTTGGTTTTCTTAGCGGGTATGGTAGGTTGATGAGGAACCTTCCAAGCAATATATTGGTGTTGCAAATCATTTTCATAACGTTCCCAGCAATCGAATATACATTGATTAGCCGGATTTATAAGCCCTTCTAACAAATCTTCCAATGCCCCTCTATCCTTATCGTTCGGGAATAAGAATATTTCAGCATTAAGTTTATAATTGTCTAAAATCTCTTGGATTTCGTTCCGCCTATTAACCACGTCATTGTCTGCGTCGAATACAATTAGATTTATTCCTCCTCGTGCCGTACAATCAAGCATAGCATTTCGCTGGGACTGACCATCATCTGCCTTTAATTTCTCCCAGCCATCCACCGGTAATATGTGGTTTATCACATCCTTTGTATATACAATACGTGCATCTTGTTGCGACAAATACTGCAAATAGCAATCAATAAAACGCTTATCTGCTATTCCTTCTACAATAATTGTATAATTCTGCTTCATCTGTCCGTTATCTTATTTCGACTTCGTTATCTATAGCGCCCTCTAAACCTTTGGTCGACAATGGATACGCTGTATGTTCACCATTCTCGTATAATTTGAGCGTATAAACCTTTATAAATTCATTATCCAAACCTGACTGTAATTCGGAATACGCTGAATACAAACTGCGAAGGACTTCCTTGTTATGAGTAGTTACAAACAATTGAATACTATTCTTTTGAGTAATTGTAATCAATGCTTTCCATAACTTGGTATATACAGAATAATGTAAACCGTTTTCAATTTCATCTATCAATAGCAAATTCGCTCTTGAAATTGCTGCACTCATTATAATGCCCAGATAGCGACGAATACCGTCACCTGCCATTGATAAAGGGATAAGGTTATCTCTATCTTTGTATTTCAGATACAAACCGTCACTCAATAAATCAATATCCTCAACAGCAGGGTCAAACTCTTTAAGCGCTTGGACAATTCCATTTTTCTTATTATTTCTTACAAGCTCCGAATACATCTCAACGGCATTTCCCTCACGTCCCATACTCGGTAAGAAATTTGCGACGACCTCGTCCATTATCTGAATGGTTGAGTGTAGGGCTAAACCATCTCCATTCTTGTTAGGATAAAGTTTGACTTCAAACTCTTGCTTCGGGTCCTTGCAGAACATATGGACTCCCGTAATCTTACGAGTTTCTTTGGAAGATAAACCTATACTGGTATCTTGTTTATCCATATCAACCTCGCTCATCAAAGATATCTCCACGCGATGTTGTTGCTGAGTTGTCGTATTAGCAGAAATGACAGGATGTTGCTCAATATTTGCATTGTAAAATAGATATTTGAGATGGTCAAAATCCTTTCTCGCCGCCTCGCGGATAAAATTTAATGAGCTTGGCAAATAGGGATGCTGCTTACCTGAAAGAATAAATAATGCCTCAAGTATAGAAGATTTCCCTACATTATTAGCGCCTACAAACACATTCACTTGTCCAAGGTTATCGAGACGCATTTTTTTGATGCCTCTGAAATAATTAATTTCTAAGTTTTCAAATCGCTTCATTGCACGAATATTTCAATCACGCTGCAAAGATACAAAATAAATCTGACATTCGCAAATTTTGGTGTGTTTTTTTTATTTTCGCTTAGCAAATTTTAGAAAATCATGGATTTTTTTGTATATATCAGAAAAATTTTGTAACTTTGCGCACTTTTAGTGTGCAAAGGCTAAACAAACTATATCATGGCTCAAAACAAGGGTGCAATAGTGCGTTATCGCGCGATAGACCGATGCTTGCGTTCGAAGCATGGTCGTTATGGTTGGCGGGAATTAGCCGCTGCCTGTTCGGAGGCATTATATGATGCTTTTTCGGAGCGAATGAGTGTGAGTCGCCGTCAGATATACGATGACATCAACCACATGGAAAGCAATGCGGGTTATCGTGCCGAGATTGAGCATTATCGTGACGGTAAGAACGTCTATTACCGTTATGCAGATCCTAATTTCTCTATAGAGAAAGCGCCCATTACCGATAATGAGATGAATCAGCTGAAGGAGACGATTCTGATGCTGAACCGCTTTAAGGGTATGCCGCATTTCGAATGGATGGAGGAGATTCTGAGCAAGTTGGAAGATACATTCCATCTGAAGAGCAGTGAGGATAGCGTGATTGGTTTTGAGCAGAACCTTGATCTCAAGGGTTTGGAGAACATCACTCCACTCTTTGAAGCTATCGTCAATCAGCAGGTGCTTAATATCCGGTATAAGTCATTCAAGAAGAACAAACCGATAACTTGTGAGATTCATCCGTACTATCTCAAGCAATATAATAACCGTTGGTTCCTATTAGGGTGGAACACGGAGTTTAAGGATATTACGAATTTTGCATTAGACCGCATTGAGGCAGTATCGCCCATTTTTGCGGAATATATCCCTAAACCTGAGAATCTTGATTTTGATGAGTATTTTGAGGACGTGGTAGGAGTGACAGTACCGAAAGGCAAGCAGGTAGAGCATATCGTAATGCGCGTTGCGCCTGATAGATATCCATATATCAAGAATAAACCGCTTCATCCGTCACAGCACAACAACGACAAAGAGTTTCGTATCAGTATTGATGTGATACCAAATAATGAACTGATTGCATTGTTGCTTTCGTTCGGCAGTCAGTTGGAGGTACTGGAGCCACAATCGGTACGCGAAATGATGCGTGATCATGTGAAAACATTAAATAAATTTTATAAATAATGCATTTTTGCTAATATGTGCAGTATCCTTGCACACAAAGGCAGTACTTTTGCAACGAAAACCACAAAATAGGTTATGGCAATCAAACTAATAAAGGCTTGTAAAGAGTTGAATATCGGAGTGGCAACCTTGACGGAATTTTGTTCTGCGATGGGTTACAATGTGCCTGCTGATCCTAACTACAGAATTAACGATGATATATATCTCGCCTTAGCCAATGAGTTCAATCGTGATTTAGCGTTCAAGATAGCATCCGAAAGGGGCATTACTCCGAATTCTATGCATCATAGCGGAATTCAGTCCATCGGAGTGAGAAACTTCCGCAAGTTTGAGGAACTAAAGCCAATTAGTCTAAAAGGTATTACCTATATTGTAGGAGGCAACAATGCTGGAAAATCGACCATTGTGAAAGCTTTGCGGTTGGTTGTGGAGAACATGACTAATCTTGCCAGCGTAGGCAATGACTACTCATTGCAGGGCATGACCCCAAAATTCCATTTTGACTTAAAAGGATTAAATATTGGTACTTTCGAAAAAGCTCATAATAGAAATTCTGCTGAAAAGTCCATTACATTCAATGCCGAATTGAGTGAGAACATCTATACTATTATTCAAGTTGAGCAGCAAGCAGACAATTCTCCGATTGCAGTAGTACCATTTCTTCGTATTGAGGATAAAGCCGTTCAATGTGCCTTCGAAGTAGATGCAAAAGAAGGCAAGATGCGTTTGTATAATATCGGTGGTGTTGCTGCTACCGATGATGCCGAAGAGCAGGTGGAAAAGTTGGATAATCAGTTGAAACAACTGTCTGACCAATTGGATACTATCCAAAATCAACTGAACGATTCTCATATTGTGCTTCCTATCGAAAAGAGAATGAATTTGGTTAGTAAATCCACTTCTCTGAATGCAGAAAAAGAAAAGTTGAATACACGCCTCAAAAACTTAAAGGCTGATATTAAGTATCGTAAACAATCAGCCGAAACTTCCACAGGAGAGTTGTTGTTCGAGATGAACTTGTCACTCAATAATGACAATCCCAACGATAATCTGCTTGTGCGTATGCTGAAAGGAATGAAGTTGCAACTTTCAACCCAGAATATCACATCACAGTCGCAAAGAGCAAAAAATCCGGTATATGCACAGAACATTGAACGCATTATCGGGCATTTAAGATGGGCGCTTGCATCTTCCAATATTGAGTATATCGGAGCACATGCCGCGACCCAGAAAACAATCTTCAGTTTGGACGATCATAATGATGAGACAGTAGCTATTATTCATGAATGGTACCAACAACATATCTTACCGGGAGAAGAAGAGCATCATTTTATTCTCAAATGGATACGTGACCTGCATATAGGTGTTGATTTCCAAATTGAAAACCATTATGGCGAAGCATATTCTGTTAGCATCAAAGAGCACGAACATGAGTTCGCATCATCTATGTCTGAACTGGGTATGGGCGCGATTCAGATGATGACTCTGCTCCTGCATCTCTCTTCGCTCATGCGTAAATATAAAAACTATCGGAACAAGCCATTAATCATCTTTGAAGAACCCGAACAAAACATGCATCCGAACTGGCAGAGTCTTCTTGCGGACATTTTTGAGGAAGTGCGCAATATGGGTTTCCGCATCATGGTTGAGACGCACTCGGAATACATGATACGTAAATCGCAGGTACAAGTAGCCGATATGCACTTCGCAGACCAAGCAGACCTTGATGACAACTGCCCGATTGCAACGTATTATTTCCCGACAGATGGAGAACCGTATAAGATGGAGTACGGTATGCAAGGTAATTTTACTCGTCCTTTTGGTGACGGCTTTTACGATGAGGCGGATAATTTAGCAATGTGTTTGATGCTCTAATATGGCGAAAAGAAATACATATTGTGAAGTTAATTTCCTTATAAAGTTCTCAGAGAGATTTTCTCCGAGTTCGCCTTTTGATGATGAGCAAATAGTGCGAAATCAATGCTGGATAGGGCTTTTCAAATTTCTAAGGAATAAAGCAATATTGTGGATTGATGATGAAGCTCAGTTCAACGCAGCCTCTCGAGAAAACCAACTATGCAGTAAAGTTAAGAAATTATGGGCTAATGGTAGTCTTCAAATTGATGAGAAAAGGATTGATTTAAACAACATATCGGAAGATGCATTGTGTTCGTCCGTATTTCTAAGTGATGATAAGCCCTTTGTGATACAAAAAGCAGAGAAACTAGGGATTCTACTAATAACGCCATCCACATATGCACAATTTGCGTGCCTATATAAGGATAATGGTATTCCTCTTCGGACTAATGAAGTAGCTGATTGGTCTGTGATGAGACAAAAAGCAAGGCATAATTTTAACGCGATAGTCATTTCCGATTTATATGTACTTAAAGAAAGGAATATAAATCTATATGCAATATTAAATTCGTTATTGCCAACAACTTTGGGCACGGAATTGCATATATCCATTTTTACACAAGACACTCCGACATTCCAACAAGATTACGAAGAAATAAAAGATAAAATTCAAGAACTGCGTCCAAGACTAAATTTTAACTTGACATTGCATAAAGGTTTAGCTACGGATTTCCATGATAGAGGAATTGTAACTAACTATATACGCATGAAGTGCGGCGCAGGATTTGATTTGCTCAAAATTGCAAGAGACGGAAATCAAGTTGCTCGTATAACAACCGATGTGGATATTGATTATCCTTATTTCAAAGAGAGCGAAGTTTCCGAAGGAAGCTATGAGAATATTCTCCAAGATGCACGAAGAATGTATAATAATAACATTTGTATAGGAACAAAAAACAATAGACTCCTAAAATAATATAGATTTTAACTTCCTGTGCAGCATCTTTGCACTCCAAAGCAGTACTTTTGCACCGGATTTGAAAAAGAAACCAATTTAAGTAACAAAAACAGACAAATATATGCCAAGTCAGCAACCGAATGTAAATTTCATCTGGGACATCCTCGATAAGGTGTTGCACCTCACGTTTAAGCGTAATGAGTTGGGCGACGTGCTCTTCCCGTTCATCGTGCTTCGACGCATGGATTGTATCCTCGCTCCCTATAACGCAGAGGTGAACAAGACGTACCTTGCGTTCAAGGACAAACTGTCCACGGACAAGCTGCATCCTATCTTGCGCAAGGCCGCGCATAATAATACCTTTTATAATACGTCCAATTTCACATTAGAGACGCTGCTGGACGATGCGCAGAACATCGACATCAACTTCCGCATGTATCTCAACGGCTTTAGCCATGACATACAAGAGATATTCGGCTATTTCCAGTTAGACAAAACGATTCAGAAGCTCAATCGTCACGGTTTGCTATACCGTCTGATTGAGGAAATATGCAAACTCGATCTCTCGCCCGAAGCGGTGGATAACCATGATATGGGATCCTTCTTCGAAGAGATTATCCGTCTCGCGAACGAGTCCTCCAATGAGACCGCCGGAGAGCACTTCACGCCGCGTGACGCTATCCGTCTGATGTCGGCTGTACTCTTTGAACCGGACAAAGAGCAACTGGCACACGAAGGTATCATCCGCACTATCTATGACCCGACCTGCGGAACGGGTGGGATGGTGAATATCGGTCGCAACTATATCTTGGAGCAGGTCTGCAAAGACACCGCCAAACCGACCATCAAGACCTATGGCCAGGAGTTGAACGAGGTGGCTTTCGCTATCGCCAAGTCCGAAGCACTCATCACCGGTTCGGAAGCGGATAATATCCGTCTTGGTAACTCGCTGACTGAAGACCGCTTTGAGGGCAAGCGTTTTCACTATATGATGGCGAATCCGCCGTATGGTATCACGTGGAAGATTGAACAGGACTACGTGCTCAATGAGTCGCTCAATCCCAACGGTCGTTTCACAGCCGGTACGCCGCGTGTGAGTGACGGTCAGCTGCTTTTCTTGCAGCACATGCTGTCGAAGATGGAACCGAACGGCAGTAAGATAGGTGTCGTTACCAACGGTTCACCGCTCTTCTCTGGTAGCGCAGGTTCGGGAGAGAGCAACATCCGTCGGTGGATCATTGAGAACGATTGGCTCGATTGTATCATAGCACTGCCCAAAGACCTGTTCTACAACACCGGCATCGCTACGTATATCTGGATTCTGACCAATAACAAACCGGCTCAGCGGCGCGGCAAGGTACAACTGATTGACGCTTCTACCTTCTGCATTCCGGCTAAGAAGAGCCTGGGTAGCAAACGTAATGACATCCGTCCGGAGCATATTGAGCACGTGCTCAAACTCTATACGGAGTATCAGGAGAACGAGTTCTGCAAAATTTTCCCGAATACGTTCTTCGGCGCGTATGAACTGACCATCGAGCAGCCTCAGCGAAAAGACGGTAAGGTTGTTATGAAAGCAGGTAGACCGCAACCCGACTCCAAGAAACGTGACACCGAAACGGTTGCCCTGAACTGTGACATCCAGAAGTATTTCACCGAAGAAGTGCTGCCGAATATCGACCCCGAATCGTGGATCGACTATACCAAGACACGTATGCAGTATGCTATCAATTTTACTTCTTATTTCCATAAGGAGGAGAAGACGGAGTCGGCTGAGGCTATACGCGAACGTATCATCGGCATCAATCCCGAAACAGGCATGACCCGCCAGCAACAGATTCAAGATTTGTTAGCGCAGATCTTCGATTAAATCCGCTGGTTATCTGCTGCTACATACGTAACATATACGATAGATATACGTTAGATACACGATAGATAACGCTAATCATAAGCCAACAATAAGCTAATGAAATCATATCCCAAATACAAAGACTCCGGCATCCAATGGATAGGGCAAATACCTGAAGGATGGAAAGTACAAGCAATGAAACACCTCTTTTATTTAAAGGGGCGAATTGGTTGGCAAGGGCTTAAAGCCGAAGAATTTATCGATGAAGGCCCATATTTAGTAACAGGTACCGATTTTGAGAATGGCAAGGTTATTTGGGAAAGATGTTACCACATCTCCAAGGATAGATTTAACGAGGCTCCTGAGATTCATGTAAAGGAGGGTGATTTACTGATAACTAAAGATGGTACTATCGGAAAATTGGCTTATATTGACGTATTGCCTGGCGAGACGTCTTTAAATAGCCATTTACTCATTATACGTCCTCTTAGTCCGGATATTATAAACAAATATTCATACTGGCTTCTTCAAAGTGAGATGTTCAGAAGATACACCAGATTAACGCAATCTGGAAGTATAATGGATTCTTTATCACAAGAGAAGATAGCTAATTTCAAGTTTCCTCTTCCCCCCATCTCCGAGCAAGAATCGATTGTCCGCTATTTGGATGATAAAACGGCGAAGATTGATGAGACGGTAAACCTTTTGGAGCAGCAGAAGGCTGATTTGCAGCAATACCGCAAAGCACTCATCTCGCAAACCGTTACTCGCGGCCTCAATCCAAATGCAAAACTCAAAGAATCCGGCATCTCATGGATCGGGCAAATACCGGAGACATGGAAAATAAATCGAATTAAACACTTTTCTAAAATACAAACTGGAAATACTCCATCTACTGCCGAAAGACGTTATTTTGATGGAAATGTTAATTGGTTTACTCCTGGAGACTTTAAGGGAACATTTGTCATTGACAATTCCGCCCGAAAATTGAGTCAAGATGCAGTAAATAATAATGCATGTAGAATATTTCCTGCTAATAGCATATATCTTATAGGAATTGGAGGTACTTTAGGAAAAATTGCATTTAGTGAGAAAGAAGCATCAGCAAATCAGCAAATAATTGTCATTTCTCCAAATGAGACAATAATAAGCAAATATATAGCCTATTTCTTATCTACGAAAAGAAATATATTTGAATTAATGGCAAATGCTGCTACGCTTCCTATCCTCAGCAATGGTTCTGTTGCGAATATGGATGTACCAATACCTCCTCTCTCCGAACAACAAGAGATTGTTGAGTACTTGGATACCAAAACAGCCAAGATTGATGAAACTATCCGTCGAATTGACGAGCAAATAGCCGACCTGCGTACATATCGCGCCGCCCTTATCAGCGATGTGGTCACAGGCAAGATAGATGTAAGAAACTAAAGAAAAAGCAGGTATGCCTAAATTTAAAGTTTTCATAAGTAGTGTACAGGCAGAGTTCGCTTCAGAGCGGATTCGTATCTTTGACTTTATTCGTAATGATGAGTTAATGAGTCAGTACTTTGACCCTTTTATCTTTGAACGAATACCATCTCAAGACAGGAATCCGAAACAATTATATATCGAAGAGGCTGCCAAAAGTCAAGTTTACCTGCTTTTCATCGGACAGCAATATGGCAACGCGCTCCCGGGCGAACTCTCTCCGACCGAACAGGAATACCACGCTGCCGGAGAGGGGAATGCTTATCGTATTGCATTTATCAAAGATCTGGATAATCAGCCGCGTGATTCCCGCGAGGAGCAATTCTTCCGCAATAAGGTACAAAGAGAATTGTCATATCGCCCATTTGCTAATCCGGCGGTATTGGAATCATTGGTCAAACAGTCCTTGATAACATATCTGAAATACAAAGGTATCATTCAAGACCAGAATCTTGATGAACAGACACGTGATGGCGTATCCATGGCAGACATTGATCCGCTGAAAGTACGCGCATTCGTACACCAAGCGCGAATGAAACGGGGATTTCCTTTGTCAGAGGAAGAAACTCCTGAGAACGTGCTGACACACTTGCGATTGCTGCGAAATAATGTTCCATGCAACGGAGCATTGCTGCTATTTGCGAAAGACCCTCAGTATTTTTTCCCGACTGCGGTAGTAAAATGTGCTTGGTTCTTGGGAGATGAAGCCATCAAACCTATTGAGGACTACAAGACTTTCGATGGCGGTATTGCCGAGCAAATCAATCAGGCTACAAGTTGGGTGATGTCCAAACTCTCGCTCCGATACGGGCAACGCAATGTAGAAGTGCAGACTGAAACAGAGTTCGAAATACCTCGTTCTGTCATCTATGAGACTATTGTCAATGCGGTTGTTCATCGTGACTATAATAGTACCGGCAGCGTGCAAGTAACCGTTACACGCAATCGTATCATTGTTCGTAATCCGGGGACCTTGCCGGTAGAACTGACCAAAGCTGATCTGTTAAAGGAACACGGTTCCTATCCGCATAATCCACTCGTAGCGGAGGTAATGTTTCAAGCCGGGTATATTGAAAAATACGGAACCGGTATTACAGAAAATATTCGTAAGATGCAAGAAGCACATCTACTCGCTCCGGACATTGACCTCAGCGCAGAGTTTGTTACAACAATTTGGCGTGAAAATGTGGCAACTTCTGCTCCTTATGATGCAACTTTAGCTGCTAATGTGGCAACTAATGATGCAACTTCGGCCGGTAATGATACAACTTCCTCCGCAAATGTGGCAACTTCTGCTCCAAATGTGGCAACTTCAACTGCTAATGTAGCGACTTCACCTTTAGATGAAAATAAGCGTATTATTGATGGTATTGTAGCTAAAAAGGTAAAAGCAAAAATGAGCGCTGATGAGTTGATAGCATGTATCGTAGAAGCTTGTATTGTGGAACATTCAGTAGAAGAATTAGGTGCTCTCTTGAAAAAATCTCCTAAGCACCTCAGTGACAGATTTATCCCAAAATTAGTAGAGGATGGTGTCCTTTTACCCACAAAACCTCGGCATAGTCCGGGACAGTCGTATTTTACTAATCCGAAACATAAAAAGACGAAATAGTTATGTCTAAAACTGCAACCGAAATATTGCTCGAAGAGCATATCGTCAGACATCTGACATTTGAAGACCACTATCGTTTTCATACTCCCGATGAATACGATAGGGAATCGTGTTTGCTGAAAAGCGATTTGATTGACTTTCTGAAAGCTACTCAGAAAGACGAATACATGTCGCTCGTTCGTAGTACCGGCTCCGAAGAAAAAGCTAAAAAATCTATCTTTGAGCGTATCAAAGCGGAGATGAAGAGTGGCGGTACACTCAATCTTCTGCGCCAGAAGGATTTTGATGGTGGCTACGGAAGCCATTTCAAACTCATCTATTTCCAACCGAATAGCGGTCGCAGTGAGGAACACCGTATCCTATATGAGCAGAACAGATTGGCTATAGTGCGTCAGCTGCGCTATGGGATTCGTCCGGAGAATGCAGAAAAAGAGATTGATCTGGCTATCTTTGTCAACGGTTTCCCTGTTGCTACCATCGAGTTGAAAAACAAGCAGACCGGTCAGACACACATGAACGCTATCAAGCAGTATATGCGAGACCGTAACCCCAAAGGCGAACCGCTGCTGGAGTTCAAACGCTGCCTGGTTCATTTTGCCGTCGGGACTGAGCAAGTATATATGACTACCAAATTAGCCGGAGAAAAAACTCGTTTCTTCCCGTTCAATAAATCGTTCGAGAATCAGAACGAACCGGGTAATCCGTATCGCACCTGCTATCTGTGGGAAGATGTGCTGACGCGCGATTCACTCATGGATCTCATTCAGAACTATATCAATGTACAGGAGATAGAAACAACAATCTACAACCCCAAAAAGAAACAACTGGAGGTGGAAAAGAGCGAGGCACTTATCTTCCCTCGTTACCACCAGCGTCGTGCCGTACGCAAACTGTTGGACGACACATACCAGCGCGGAGCCGGACATCGTTACTTGATTGAGCACTCTGCCGGTTCCGGCAAGTCCAATACGATTGCATGGTTGGCTTTCCGATTAGCCGCACTGCATAACGGAGAAAATCGCACGCATGCGATCTTCGATAGTGTATTGGTAGTGACAGATCGCCGTGTATTGGATAGACAGTTGCAACGTAACCTCCGTCAGTTTGCACCGGAGTTAGGTGAGTTAGAGTGTATTGATGCACGCAAGAACATGACATCGCAAGACTTGAAGCAGGCTATCGAACATCGCAAGAAAGTGATTGTAACGACCTTGCAGAAGTTCTCCGTTATCTGCGATGAGATAGCTCATTATCCCGACCGCAATTACGCAGTAATCATTGATGAGGCGCACTCGTCACAGACAGGAGAGTCGGCACGTGATATGCGTAAGGCACTTTCGCTCGTGGAAGCACAGGATTTTGATAAACGCTATCTGCCTTCACGGGAGACCGAAGATGCAGTCAATACACTATTGGAGGAAGATGACCGTTTGGATAATATAGATGCTGTCAACAATCGCGTAGCCATCGAACTACGCCGCAAAACGGCACGTCATAATATCTCGTTCTACGCCTTCACCGCCACGCCGAAGCCCAAAACAATAGAGATTTTCTGTGAGCATGAAAACGGAATGAAAGAGCCGTTTGACCTCTATTCAATGGAAGATGCAATCCGGGAAGGGTTCATCCGCGATGTGCTGGAGAACTACACATCCTTTAAGCGTTACTTCAAGTTAGCTACCCGATCCGGTGTGGATGACAAAGAGTACGAGAAGAAGAAAGCGGTTCGCCTGCTTGCCAACTACGTTGATATACAAGAAGCGGCTATCGAGCGTAAGTCACGTATCATGATTGAGCATTTTGCAGCGCAGACTGCCAAACAGATTGAAGGTAAAGCCCGCGCAATGGTCGTGACGCGTTCGCGTCTGCACGCGGTGCGATACAAGCGAATGTTCGACCAGATCATGCAAGAGATGCGGCTACCTTATGGCTGCTTGGTGGCTTTCTCAGGAACGGTGCATGACGGCGAAACGGATTTGGATTACACCGAGAACTCGATGAACCAGTTGGGTGGTAATATCGACATCCCGGATGCCTTGAAATTGCCGCAATACCGAATCCTGATTGTAGCGGACAAATACCAGACAGGATTTGACGAACCGATGCTGCATACCATGTTCGTGGATAAAACATTGGGCGGAACAGCTACCGTACAAACGCTGTCGCGTCTGAACCGTACTATGCCCGGCAAGGATAGCACGATGGTGATTGATTTCGTCAATGACCCCGATGACATATTAGCCGACTTCCAACAGTACTACGGCAAGAACTATATGTTGGAGGAAGATGAGACGAATCCCAATTCGCTGTATGACGTCAAGACCGAAATACTCTCGTTCAACGCATTTACACAAAAGGATGTGGATGAGTTTGCTGCCATATATTTCTCTGACGAAAACCCGAACAAAGTGTATCCTATCCTCTATCGGGTGTGCGATTTTGTAAAGGCGGAATATGACGTGGATACGCAAGACCGCTTCCGCAGACTGTGCAACCAGTTTGTGAAACTGTACAAGTTCCTTTGTCAGGTTATCTCGTTTGAGGATATATCGCTGGAGAAACTATATGTCTTTTTGGCAGCCCTGGCTAAGCAGTTGCCGTTTGATCCGGAGACCTTGCCCTACGAGGTACTGAACGAGGCGCAACTGGACAGCTATAAACTGCAATACATGTACACCAAGAACCTGCAACTGCAATCGCAGGACACTGCTATGGAAGGTCTGCAACCCGGTTCGGTTGGTGGTGGTCAAGAGCAAGAACTGGAATGGCTGAGCAAAATCATCAAGACGCTCAATGAGACCTTTGGGCTGGATCTGTCGGATGAAGACAAGGTGGATCTGCAGCACTTGCACGACCGATTGACCCATGACGAAGAGCTGATGGCGTTCTTCAACGCACTCAATGCGCGCGATGATGTGCAGGAGCATTTCAACGAAGCCGTGGATGATGCGTTGTTAGAGTTCATACATGGCAAATTGGACCTGTATAACAAGTTATCGGAAGACCGGGTGAATACCTTGTTCAAAGTCACATGGTTCAATGATCTATATGACCGGATGGTAAGAGGAATCCGATAACTTCTCATAGCTGCAATATATATTTTTGTTTCCGAACACCATGCTTGAAGGCATTATTACGTGGAATGGATATTTCCTATTTAGGAATCAAGACGGAGAGGAAGTGGTACTATTTACCACGTGCCCGCAAGTAGAAAGACTTAGCGCGGCACCCGCAGTGTGGATTAGAAAGAAAGAGCAACCCTTGGAACAAGCTAAATTGCAAGTCCAAGGGTTTGCTGCTTCTGTTATCAGTCTGGCTATTAACCATTACTGGACCATTCATCATTACGACGAATACACCAACCCTATGAAAGTACCAACTAAACTTGAAGACCTTGATTGCATGCTGTATTGTCGCAAATCGGTTCTATTCGGTTCTTTCATGAAGGAATTTGCACCTATTGCACGTGAGGTGTGGGAGCAAAGTCCCACCTTGCCTATGGAGTGCAGCGAAGGTGACAATTGGTACACCTACATGTATTGCTGTGAATGCGATGCACGGCAAGAATTTTTGAATTCTGAACTATATCAGCATCTATCCTACGAGCAAAAGAAAATCATCTACGGCTATACTACGTTCTTCATCGAGTTCCTTGCAAAAAACTACCCTGTATCCATGAGGGTGCAACATCAAATCTTGGAAGCACTCAGTAGAAACATGCCGCCAATCCAACTGCACATAGAGAACAAAACACATATCACGCGCCGGAAAGAGTATTGCAAGAAACTATCTACTTTTCTTGTTCCCGAAGCCGATCCATGTGCGGACGATGACGATATTCAGACACATCTGGAAGAGGCTGCGAACGGCGGAGCAATGAGTTTGGCTAACTATCTTTCTTCAGATGAGGGCAAAAAACATTTTGATTTTCGCAATATGTCTCGTCCGCAAGTGTTAGCCACTCTTAACGAAGAATGCGGCACCGATATTAAGGATGACACTTTCTATCGCGCGTGCCGGGTATGTAATCTCGCATTCCTCAATAATGCCATGAAGTAGACCCTCTGCCTAACGAAAAACTAAAATTCTATTCCGACTTTATTCCGACTTATTGCCTATTTTATAAAAAAGCACTAATTTTGCACCGGATTTCCAGAAATGGGAGTCCGGCATTTTTTTATATGTTTAACTTGCAAAAGTTTTGGCAGGCTTGTGGCCACATGGGAAACGCGTTTCACTTCCAAACCTTTGCCCAATTCTTTTGCAAATATGGAACAAATCAATCCATTGGAACGTGCTATCTTGGAAGTAGCGCGAGAAATGACCAACAATCAACTCACCAAACGTGTGCCGACTATCCCGCAGATAGCATATCGGCGCTTGACCTACTGCCTAATCGAAGACCGGATCGCTGCTTACAAAGCTGCAGGCGTCAAGATCACACTTGATAATGTGTTAACGCAATTTGGCATCTCCAAGAAAGCCTACTATAGCTGGTACGAAAAATACCATCTTTTCTACAAGCAATGTAAAAATTCCTGACATTTCTCAGTGTCCAAAGGAAACTTTTTCCCACATAATTAGCAGTACTTTTGCATCGCTTTTCGGAACAAGGCACCTTATGTTGAGGCGTTCTAAATACCTCCGGAAAGCGATGTTATGCGTAAAGAAAAAATTAAAATTGTAGAGTACGCACCGAGTGCTGCTAATCCAAAGATGCTTGTGGCGTACACGGTTAACGGTGGGCGGTTGGATCTCTACCCTTGCGACGTGCCTATAGAGCGTTGTCGCACCAAAGGCAGGCTGTTCGTCACCGGTAGCGGTCTGTTCTTCTCGCTCACCAAGCGTCGTGGGTTGGAACAAGTGTTTGAGAACTTCGGTCTTGCCCGCCGCACACCCGGAAGACACTGCCACAACGGCGTTCGCGGTTGCGACTACCCGCAGATGCGTGACTATGGGCTGGGCTACTGTCATGTCCTCGTCTGCACTACCTTCCATGGTCCGAGACCGGTAGTTGATGGCGTGCGTTATCAGTGCGACCACAAGAACGGTGACGTCATGGATTGGTCGAAAGACAATCTGGAATGGGTGACACCGCATGAGAATGCCAAAAGACGCGCTATTCTTAGAGCGTTACGCATGTGTGGTCGTGACCCAAGAAAGATGTCTTATGCCGAGTTGGATGAGATATTCCAAAAGTACACATTTACTAACCCCGGAGCGTCGTCCCGTTGAAGCGGGATGGAGAAGTGCCTTGACTTGGCACTTCGAACGGCAGGAGCAGCGGGGAGCGTCGCTCCAACCAGACACGGCCTCCGCCGAGAAAGGTTTATTAACAATTAAAGAATTAACGACATGAAACCCATAGAAATGAATCAAGCCCTCATGGAGGCAATCAAGACAACCGAAGTATTAGGTGCCAGCGCATTGGAAGAAACCCGCACATTGCGGCAGTTGGTGGCATCGGCAAATGCGAGGATAGAGGAGTTGGAAGTTAAGGCGGTGGAGGACGCGAAAGCGTGTGCCATCGAGCAGAACGGCGAGGAGAAAGGCAAGTTCCTCGTGGACGGTCACCACTACGAGTTACGGCGCGCGGAGACCTTTGATTTCGTCGGTAAGCCGCAGAAATACACGATGCCCGAAGGGGTTGCGTTCCGGCAGAAGACCGCCGAGCAACAAGTGCTCAAAGCGCAGTCTGCCTCTATCACCAAGGTCCTCAAGACCCTCCGCGATAACTTTCCGACGCTCCATCCCAACATCGCACCGGATGAGGTAACGTTCACCCTCGTTTGCGTGGATTAAAAAGAGCGTATCGACCATATATGGGCGATTGAAAGAACAAAAAAGAACAAAAAAGAAAAAAGAACCAAAAAAGAATAAAAAAGAAAGCCTGCCTGCCATATATATCTGCATAGCATAAGGCATAAATGGCAGGCAGGCGGGTTAAAAAATTTATGGATTCTTTTAAATGGATATGGCAATTACTGGCTCCGCAAGGCGAATTCTGCCGACGCATGGCGGCTTGCAGGCGGCTTTGGGATAGTTTTGACTTGGATAAGCAAAGGGCTATCTACAGAACTATCCGTGACAAGTTGGCGGCTGGCGAGTTCGTAAGCGAAAATCCTTATTATGCCATTTATGACAACGCTTATACGCCTCGCAAAAAACAGCAACGGGTGTTATCCTATGCCGACTACTATGCCAAATACGGCACAACCGACCCCCGTGACGGCTGGCAGATGGCAAACCCCACCGGCAATCAAGTAATTTACATAAAAAATTCGTAATTTTTAATTTTTAATTTTTAATTTCCCATGGATTATCCCTTATATGACATCCCCTATCTCGTCCGCGAGCACAACGACTCCTATATGTCCGCCAAACGTCACCAAGTAGAGCTTCGCAACCAAGCCGTAGTGGATGATTATTTCCTCTCTCGGGCAAACGGCGCTACGGCAGCCGAAGCCCGCGATGCAGTCGCTACCAAGCACAACATCACCCCAAAAAGATTCCACTATATCTTCGTTTGGTTCTACCGGGAAGC
>OCVV011234092.1_pt1 | contig 43299 bp, 46 predicted proteins | sample 1539721 | NCBI WGS metagenome assembly OCVV01 (sample SAMN02144230, study PRJEB22623) | gut metagenome | biome: sheep rumen | host: Ovis aries | place: New Zealand | reverse complement strand
TCATTTTTACACTCTATTAGTCAACAACACGCATAATTAAGCCATTTGTTGGGATATCGAGTGCTTATTAGTGCTTATAGAACAATACTGGTGTCTATCGAGTGCTTGAGGAACTCATATAGTCCCTTGCGATGGATACGCCAATGTGTCCCTATTTTAAATGCTTTCAGTCTTCCATTATAGCATAGGTCATAAACGGTTGAAAGAGGAACACTCAGCATTTGAGAGACTTCTTTCGGTGTAAAGGCTATTTGTCTATCCCATTCATTAGAGGGAGTAGATAAAAAATCATCAACATCAAGTTTTAAGAATGTTTGGGTCTTCAATGGTCGTTTCAGCTCCTTTAGTGCAGTAAAGGAAATCTTAGTAGACTAGAGAACCTTATAGAATCTATAAGAATATATAAAGAGAGATTTTAGGAGATAATCAATAATCATTAATCATTATCCCTTAAATCTCTCTTTGAAATCTTAGTAGACTTATGAATAGAGTATAAAGATTAGATTCTCGAAGGCTACGTCGAGATACGAATAGTACTACTATATACTTTTCGTCTTCTTCTTCTCCCTGTGCGACAATTAATTTTTAGTATATACATGCGACAATTAATTTTCTCTAAGCTTCCTTATTGCTTTTATACATTTATTATTATTCACATTATCTGTATGATTAGGCAAAACAGACTCACAAAGCCAGTCTTCCAGCTGTTCTGCTGTAAGTTCTGTCAACTGCCTATCTTCATCAACATCCATATTCTCCAGAAAATAAGCGACACCAATAGTTAGAGCATCTAATCTATCGTCATGACTCAGTGCGTTCTTTTCCCTACATAGATGGGTCATCTGATATATCAAAGAGTAATGATAATCTTGCATGAACACTTTATAGTCCTGTTCAACGACTGGCTGATTCACAATCAGTTTATGTCTCATCATGACAGGCTCCAGTGTGTCTATCATTCGTGCTTCCTTTTGTCCCCTATTTACAACTGGCTCAATACCACAAGGATGTATACGATTAAAGATAGGTGTCATTAATTTAGTGAACATACCGTCCCCAAAGTTATCTTCCGGGACAACAACATCCACATCCCAGAACTTAGCACGATTAGCCAGCTGTGTTAATGTCATGTCTGAATAACCTTCTTTAAATCCCCCCATATCCATAAGGAACAAATAACCATTCAGGTACTTAATGATTGCATAGACTGTTTCGTCTGTACCTCGACCACTAGGGTCTACTGCCATAATAGTTGTCTGATAGGGCATTGTCTCGTCACTCCGAGACAACTCACTATAGTAATAGTCTCCGGCCATTGCTGTACACGGTATGTCTTTCAACAACTGTTCCCTACCTTTGGCCCATGACCATTTCAAGCTGGATTCTTTCATATCCAGAGAGGTAATAATAAGGTCTGATACCTTCAACGGATACTTTTCCGCATCAGACAACCGAGTATTAAGCATAAACTGGAGAGCAAAGCCAGCTTTACCATAAGACAGGGAACGTTTAGCAATTTCATCCTCACTGAATCGTTTAGGGTCTGTTGGTTTCCCTTCCAGTTCAGGGTTAGCCATTAATTTATCATAGATAGAAGGAGCCAGTGTATTGCCATAGTGGTCTTCAATCTTTGATATCTGTGGATATAAGACAGGCCAAACACGGACAATATAGCCACGGTCTTTCAGAACGTTATATAGGCTTGATTCTGTTTGTGGTGTCCCCAGATAAATAATTTGTCCCTTAGGTTTCAAGATAGCATCAAATTCCTTTACTGCTTCAGAGAGCTTATCACGCTGTTGTTGTGTCGCTGAGTTCTTAGGTACTTCTACCATTTTGTATTAACATAAGTTCGTTAGGCTTATGCCATCTTCGATTTAAGCTATCCACGATATTATCATGTGCAGAGACAAACATACAGGTATCAGCAGAATATACTTTATTACCTTTAAACTTTATGTCTTTATCTAAATGTACATCTTCTCCACGCTCCCATTTGTCATATCCTTCTAACTCTTGAATAGAGTTTAAGAAGTTTTTAAATGAGTGCCAGCGTTTATCAACAGTACATCCTGTATAACATGTCCTGTATTCACCATAACACCGCTTGAGCATATTAGCCCATAAATCATACGCTCTGCGTATAATTGAGTTTCCTCTCGTAGGAATTTTTAAATTAGTATCTAAGTAGCCAATACCATACACCGTTTTAGCACGACAATCTTCAATATGTCCTGTGGCAATATTAGTTGTTTGCACGTTACAAACCCAACCACTATCAATAAATCTAATGGTAACTCTAGGATGTATACGCTTATTATTCGGTAATCTTTTTCCGGGTATATACTCAAGAATTTTTATTTTTCCTTTAGGTGTATCAATTATATTTCCTACTTTATATTTCATTGTCATTTTAGACATCACTCCTTAAATCAAAATGCTTTATATTACTATAAAGATTAGACTATATCTTAACTACAAATGTAGTTCCATGCGCTTCCCATCACTTGATGGTACTTCCTTTCGGAATAGTCGTTACACGTTCTCTTTTTAGAGCTTCGCACGGTATTGTCCTTTTCAGGAGTTCCACCGTTTTCACATGGTTTAAAGACGACATAAAAGTTTATCGTCTGCAATCAGCAAATCAGCACGAGTCCCTGTAATCTGCCCAGTGATACCAATAGACTTAACAGAGGGAGAAATATCAGGTACAGTACCACCAACATCAAATATATTCTGTGTGTCTAACTGGTCTTTAGCCGCTATCATGTCCGATAAAAAGGGAAGTGTATGTATAATACGCTTAATGAATCTGGCATTCGCATCTGCTCTGTCACCGGATGCAGACACAATCAAGGTCTTTAGTTGTCTGTCCTTCCAGAGTCTCCAGACAACATAAGCACATGTCAAAAAGGACTTAGCGACACCACGGAACCCCTCGATAATAATACGGTCTGCTGGTGGTTTCTGTAGGTAGTTAGCAATATCTATCTGAATTGGTGTAGGCTGAGGGAGATCAATAGACTTCCAGACAATATAGACAAAAGCCCAAAAATGTTCCCTTGCTTTTTCAATATCATCTTCACTCCATATCATCCTACATTATCTCCTTTAACCAATTCCATAAATTCAGGTATCCTAGAGGCTTCCTGAGTTACCTCTTTAACCCCTTCAATCTCAACTGTTGTATTGAAATCGTTGTCTTTAAGAAATTGCCGAACCTTTGCAAGGAATGCCGGGTTCTTGCGCTGTTCTTCATCTTCTAGTCCTTCCAGCAGTGCTTGTACTTCTTCTGTAGCTAATCGGTCAATCAATTCCTGTGGAATGTTAAAATTAGCCATAATCTTCACCCCTTTGCGAATTTAAAAATAATAAAAGGCTCCATAGGTAATTACACCCAGAGGGAGCCTTATGTGTCTCTATCCCCTTCCCAGAGCGTTTTTAGGCACATATCATTGTCCTTAGGATAAATTACCCATGGACAAAAATAACTTTTCTTATTTCACAACCAGACCAATCAGGAGACCACCTGCAACAGACCATGCCAGTTTATTTTGTCGTTCCTTCACTGTCAGTTTGTGCTTCAGGGAGTCCATTTGTTCTGTCAACGTCTTTAAAGATGTCTCTACTTCTTTTAATAAGCTCTCTGCTTTCTCTGAGTTTTTCTGAGCTAACAGCATTTGACTCTTGCAGGTCTCCAACTCGTTCTTCAGCTCTAGTAACTGCTTTTTGTCCGTACTGGAGTTCTGTTCTAATATCTGCAAGTTCATCTCCAAGCTGTCTATGTTCATCTTCAATTCGTTGTATTGTGATAGTGTCATTGTGATTGTCTGCTGATTTGTCTGTGGATAGGTAGTTGTAGATGCAAAAGAGACAGAAGATAGCGAGACAACCAATAATGCAGACAGCAACAATTTTTTCAGCATATTTGATTTTGTCATCATTCATTTACAGCTCCTCATACCATTCATTCATATCAACATTTGTGTCCCCGATATATTCCTTATCACTCCATTGCCAACCTGCTACATGCTTATCTGGATACGTCTGAGCAAAACCATTGTATCCACGGTAATCTGCAATCCAATAGGGTACATAATCAGCAAGCAAGTTAGGCTGAATGGAGTTTTCCATGTAGTCTGTAAACTTCAAGGAAGATGAGTAAATGCCAGCAGTAAATCCAGCTTCGTTGCCTTCTACGATAAAAGCAGAGCATATCGCTGTTGTGTCTACACCATCCTCAAAGCATTCAGGAGCTTCACAATCAAACCAAATGCCCATAGGTGGCGTAGGAAGACCAGACAATAGCATAATAGCTGTCTCTGCTTCCTCTCTAGCCCTTTCAGGTGTTTGTGCATGGGAATAGACATAGACACCCCACTTCAAGCCACGTTCAATACATTGCTCTACATGAGGTCTCCATGTATCTTCTTCTGTACATCCCTCGGAAATCTTGATAATGACACCCTCAACACCTGCATCAACTACCGCATCATAATCTATGTCTTTCTGCCAATAGGACACATCAATAACTTTACTGGTCATTTAATCACCTCCTGTAATGCGTATACAAAACAAACTAAAGAGAATATCCATCCGAGTAACAAAAAAATGGATGTACAAGTGTCTGTGTAGTCAGAGTTTTCACAAATGATAGCAGACGTAATAAAGCATAGAAAACAAGTGGTGAGTATAACATAAATGTCAATCATCTAAATAACACCCCCTTGTTTAATAACAGTATAAAATAAACTAAGGATAATACATTCTAGCCAAATAAAACAAAGAATAGCTGTACAGGTGTCTTTGTCATCTACTCGTGTGTGAATGACAGTAGCTACAACAAAACAAAGAAAGCAAATGTTAAATATAACGGAAAGGTTAATCATCCAGTTTGTCCCCCTCCTTGTCTACATGTTTTTCTCTAGCGATCTGTGCTAAAGCATTACGTATGAAATTAGGGATATAGTGTCCATACCCCAGTTTGTCTATGTTCTCTAAAATACTCATGGCTTCTACAATAGCATAAGCCCCTATAAACATTGTCCGTATCATATGTGTATGCATGGCTCCATCTAGTAGAACACCAAGACCAATAATCAAGAACATGACAGCTTTTTTACATAGTCCTCTCGTAGCTATGGCACTTGCAAAGGAGTGTGATTTACAAGATGCAACCATGCCAGTCAGTATGTCTAAAGACACCAGAATGACAAGGGCCTGTATCTGGTCATCCACACCCCCTACTAGTGTATTGAACGCTAACCAGAGGATAGAAAAAAGACAGCCTATCTTAATTTCTGTGGCTGTCCATAAGTTCCATATAGTGTTAATCATATTTGTTAGCGAACCTCGTTTCATTTTTCATCGTCCCTTTAGTTAGTCTGCTTCCCCACACAATTACCATTTTCATCAATCATCCATCCCATATCATCAAGTACCTTATCAATATCCTCTTTATACTTTGGAAATCTTTTGATAACGTTGTTGTATTTTAATTTTTGTAAAATAATCTGATACGCCAAATATTTAGCCATCTGTTGTCTCACCACCAATCAGGATATTCATAGCATCTTCCAGCGAAGTTACACGTTCTTCTATTGTAGGCGTTTTATCTGTAGATGTAGGTTTAGAAAAGATAAAGCCTTGCGTGTTATCAAAAGACACAACGTCCCCTACCTCGCATTCTTTACCTGTCACATCCACCCAGTATGTCTGAGGACTAAAAATTGTAGACAACTGTTCCATCGGCATTTCCGTTTCAAAGATAAAAATAACTTCTCCATAGAGAAGCTGTGCAAATCTATTCATATTAAATATCACCACCATATTCTATATACACCCATCCGGGAGAACCATAATTATTTCCAGCGGCTCCTCCCGCTCCACCATTACCGTAGGAGACTGCTTCACCCGAGCTTGACAATGCTTTTCCCCCTCGTGCTGATACACCTAATGCACTTGATGTTCCCCCATCCTTTGGATAGGTGTTCCCGCGTCCCCCTGCACCCCCGGCACCAACAACAACTGTATATGTAGAGTTAGGGGAAACAGAGGCGGTTCTTGTTACTAACGCTCCAGAACCGCCTGCACTTTTTATACCGAACACACTTTCAAAGCCACCGCTACCACCCCCAGCAACAGTAACCCTAGCTGTCGTTACACCAGAAGGACATGTCCATGTATATGTACCAGGTGATGTGTAGGAATCTTTATGGTATGGCGGCTTACCACTGGACAAAATAGCAAACTGTGTACCTGATGTTTCTTTCACCCTGCCTATTGTGGCTCTACTATCCGTAGTACCCCCTAGTGGCATATATACATGTACACCATCTACTATTAAATGAACATACGCATTTCCTACTTCAGTAGTCGTTGAATATATTTTAGCTGTTTGTTGTGTCGTTCCTTTTTTGATATATAATTTCTTTGCTAACTCTGCCATATTATGACACCCACAATTCTGCACCGTTAGGGAATACCAAGCGACCTGTATCAACATCAATGCCTACATGTATAAAGGGTTGGTCATTTATTTTCGTATTTGTATTACCACCACGAGACAGAATAGTACCTTTAAGTTGTACTATCCATAGTTGCATGCTTTCGTTCTTCTCGTCTGCTGGGATATTAATAAGCTGTCCATATTGTGTAGGCTGATTATTTATTTTCTTTTCTGTATAATAAATTATACAAAATCCTAACTTACCCCATCCTACATTAGAAGTATCAGAAGGAACATAGTTCATTGGATAGGAATGCAGGCACTTCCAAAGGGACTGTGGCGTAATACTATCTCCCCATGTTCCATCTGCTTTTAATACTTTATTCTGCTGTCCTGCTAAGGGTTTGGGTACTTTTCCCCCATTACCATCTGTGGACGCTGTAGCCCCTTTGAAATCTTGAAAGACACCAGCAGATTCTGCGGCCTGTTTAGCACTCGTAGCGGCATTCGTTTCTGATGTCTTAGCATTCGTTTCAGAAGATTTAGCGGCATCAGCTGATGTTTTTGAATTACCTGCATACGTACCTGCTTGTGTCTCAGAGGTCTTAGCGTTCGTTTCCGATGTTTTCGCATTGCTTGCACTCGTAGCAGATGCACTGGCACTAGAAGCACTCTGAGAAGCACTAGTCTTTGCATTTGTTGCCTGTGTAGTAGCTGTCTCTGCTTGAGTCTTAGCGTTCGTTGCAGACATTGCCGCTTCCTGTGCTTTCGACTTGCTAAACAAGGCCCAGCTACGACTACTCTGTGTCTTTCCTGTCGTACTATCTGTATCGGCCTGATTATCTGGAGACGCTGTAGACTCAGCCCACTTCTTAGCAGACTGATTAGATGTTTCAGAAGCACTGGCACTAGAAGCACTCTGGGAAGCTGATGTAGCTGAACTGGATGCACTATTTTTGGCATTGGTCGCCTGTGTAGTTGCCTGTTCCAGTAAGGAAGTGTTACGAGATACAAAGCCATCCTGCACACTCTCCATGTAGTGTTTCGTTACTGCATCTTGTGGTTCTTTCGGGTCTGATACATCAATGACTCTATGATTTTGTGCAGACCATATTATTTCTTTATTGCCTGTTACAGAAGTAGCTAAAGCATTTGCAAGCAGATAATCTTTCTGTTCTTCTTGCAGATGCAACATCTGTGCATCTTCTGTATTCATATCTTTAGCGAGTAAAATAGAACCATCATTCCATGTAATGATTTTATCTGTTGTTGTCTCCCGATAAATAATCAAATGTTCAGACACACTAGGAGATGTTACTAATGTAATTGTTAAACCATCAACGGAATAATCAACACCATACGTTAATGCTGTTATTGAGTTGTCCGTGTGAAGGATAGATACCTTAATAAATTCTTTCCGTAAATATGGAAAAGGGAAGGAGTATGTCTTTACAGAAGCATCTGTAACTTCATACTCCACTCGTGCTTTAAATATACTCACGTTTATACACATCCTTTCATCTATTTATTAGGTAGACCACTTAATTTAGAGAGTGTCTCTATGGCCTGCGTGTAGGGAATAAAATCAGGGATAGGAGCCAGATTCAACAAGGACTTCAAATCTCGCTGAGAGCCTTTATCATTGGCTAGTCTCCAAGCAGACACAATAGGTTTCCATGTCATATCATAGGCCGTATCGACTGCTGGTAATTGCTGTACCGTATTACCAATAAAGTCGCCAATATCTTTTGGCGGATTATTACGGTACTGTGTAACTGTCGTTCTGATTGTAGGTGCGCCTGTGCCTGATTCATACACATCATTAATCATAGATGCAGGAGACAAAAACCCAGTACGCAAGAAAGCGGCTTTTGCCAAAGCCCTATCATTCAGATAGTTCTCCTTTACGTACTCTGCGGCCTCTGTGTTACCCATAGCATACAGTGCGCCCATACGAGCGGCATTACGAGCGGCAAAAGCACCAACGTTTGTAGCCATGGAAAGACCAAAAGCAACTGCATCCTGTAATTCATGCTGTTGAAAAGCACGCATGAACTGAGCATTATTTGACCTAAAGTTAAAGTCCTTGAACATCATAACTAAACGCACTAAGGCATTGTGGTCTTTCAAAAGGTTCCTATTGCCCTCAGAAGTACTGAGTAAGACACCCTTCTCTACCTGATTCTGAATAAGATCATACCAAGCCCAGAATGTATCAGGATGTTCTCTTTGCCATTTCTCTATGTTCGCTCCATTCGCTATGGTTCCTTTACGACCATCCCAGTTTATATAGGTACGCAAGTCTTTTTTGAGCTGTTCAAGGTCTACATGTCTCCCCAGAGCTTTAATGTTCGCTTTACTAAATGGGTTACGCAATGCATTAAACTGTTCCCCATGCGCCCATCTGATAGAGTCCGTAATAGCTCCACTACGCATAGAGCGAACCATGGTGTCTGTCATATGTCCTAATAAGTTTATCTGGGATGTAAACTTACTCAGGTTGTGTGTGAAGTCAGCGGCTCCGACCAGCATATTAGAGAAGTTTGTCCCTCTCTTTGATAATGCCTGTCTAACCTGCATATCCCCCCAGCTTCCTCTAAATATATGTCTTTCCAAAGGTTCACCAAAAACATGCCATGATAAATCTTCTACAAACTTATTGTTGGCTGTCCCCAGTCTGCACTCCTGCACAAACTTTCTAAGAGGATTGAAGACACCAAAAATCTGTTTAAAACCACCATAAGCAATAGCACCACCAAGGTCTCCTAACTGGTTCCACCCCATAGAGCCACCACGTTTAAAGTATGCTAAGATGTTCAAAATCTTAGAAAAGGCGGCGGCTTCCCCAAAGATATTTCTATCGTAATGATCTCGCATTCCCCTCAATCGTGCTAGTGTATCTAAGAACCATGTCTTTCTGTTCTCTGCCTCTGCTGTACTTATCCGTCCATCTGAACCCATACTGGCCATTTTAAAATCCTTTAGTACCTGAGACACAAACTTCTGATAATCTGAATCCTTGCCAAGAACAGTACGGACAGCCGCTTCCCCAGAAAATCTATTATTTGTCCGGGAAAGTATATGGTCTAAGTCATAGTATCTCAAGTCCTTATCAAAGGAAAACTCAGACACAATATTTCCTTCCGCATCTCTGATAGGTATAACTGTGCCTGTATCCATCGGTAAGCGCCCTTTAAAGAAATTCAAGTCACCTAATGTAGGAGAAGCACCATTTGCATCTAGGCCATCCAGTTTGTCTTCCAAAGGTAGCATAGCATGTTCTGCCCATTCTTTAGACTTTACTGTTCTGTATTCATCTATTTCTTTCTCTGTTGTCTCTGCTGGTTTTTTTTCTTCCAGTTCTTTTAGTTTCTCTTTGACTTCTTCGACCTTACGAGCAGATTTACGACCATCCTTTTCGAGATACTCTTTACATTCATTTATTTGCCGTTTCCACGCCAGTTCTTTTTCTCTGTAAATCATATCAGAAATAAGCTGTCTGGAGTTCGGTGTATTAGAAGCTACAAGGGCATATTGTTCCAGAAATTCTTTAGCACCTTTATCACCTGTTGTGGTGAAGTTAGACACAAAGGAACGATAAGCATCTGGATCAATCAATCTGTGAAATTCATCATCCACTGCATACCAGTCCTTTTCAATCAGATTTAATTTACGGTCTCCACCAAACATAGAAGCCGAATTTTTACCAAGTTCTATGCGTGCGTCATACATATCCTGTAAGGCTTTAACGGCCTTATGAACACTATCATCTATCAAGGAGTCATCAATATCTATCAGTGTCCCTTGTTTTGACTCATGATTGAATGTGTCTATAACCAATTTATTAAATTCCTGACGGTGTGCATCACCACCCCTGAATGGATTGATAGCACCCAGTACACCATAATGGTCTTTTATCCATTGTTGTCTAGCATCGAGGACAGCTCCTTCATACTTCATCAATTGACTCCGTAAATACTGGGACTGACGTTCAGCAGACAACATATTTGATGTCCGTTCTTTTCCTCGTCTCTGAGCATCTTCTAGCAGAGAGGACGCCTTGCGAGCGAGTGTAGGAGAAGGAGAGCGAGAAGCGACACCATAAGGAGTCTTTGTAAATGCTCCATATTCCATATGCTTAGACAAATAGTCCAGTACTCTTCCTCTGGCACTTTTTGGCCTATCTAGCTTATTCTGAGCCTCTGCCATGTTTTCATAGTCCAGAAGACTTTCAGGAGCCATCATATTATCCTTCGAGAAATGCACATCTCCTTTTGTGATAGAACCATCACTATGAACAATAATGCCCATATTCTTGAGCCTATTGTACTGTACCGACTCTTTCAGGATACCCATAATATCAGCATTGCTGAATTTTGTCTTATCCAGAACGCCTAAATCTTTTAGTCCATTTTTAAACTTACGGACAATTCTGTTAGCAGATTTCTTACCCAGCAGGTCATTTTCGATAGCATACCCTAGTATTTCTTCTGGATCCGTAGAGTTCGCCATACGTGCCGCTTGTGCAAAAGGTGTCGTTGTGTCTTTTGCCTGTTCAGACACATAGTTCATCAGTGTTCTATAACTATCATCACCCAATGTTTCCTTCAATGAATTATGGACACCTACTTCATGAAGGAGAACACCTTCTAGCTGTCTAGCACTCTTCACATTGTCTTTGACAACAACTGTGTAATCACCATGAGGAACATAAAATCCTTTGGTATTATCTGTGATTGATACGCCTATTCTCTGTCCCAGCTTTTTAGCATCTTCCAAAGATAGAGCATACACATTACCAGCTTCTTCTGCTTTCTGTGCCACACTGCCCCCTTTAGAGGACAAAAAGGATGTATCATGCATCTTAGCCGCTATAGGTTTTGAATCTTTCATAATGGTGTATGCATTTTCCAGCCCAACAGCATCACGAGCAGTGGCATCTTCTATCTTCTCTGCTGTGTGTCCAATATTTCGTACAGAGACATCCTTCTTAGATAAGACCTTACCGCCCGCCATTCCCAAGGCTCTAAGGACACCGCCAGACACACCAGCAATCAAAGCCGCTCCAGCAATGCTTTCATCCTCCGCATTAGCTTTATTTGCGGCATGTTGTTGTATTGCTCCGTACATACCCATGTTCAGAGCAGTGTTTGCTATCTTCCCTTTTGTACCTAATTGTTTGACAGCGGCAGAAGCGGCTGAATCAATAGCCTTTACGTTCTTGATGACACCACCTGTAGCCTTGATAATCTTCATGGCCTGTACTGCCTTTAGTTCTGGTAATAAATTCAGAGGGTCTAAGACAGCACCAAGGACAGTGCCGATACTATGCGCTCCTAACGAATTGTAATAGGCCGCATATCTCATATCTTCCTGCATGTCATCCATTTTGCGCTGTAAGAGATAATATAATTGTGTCTGGTCTTTTGCATTATCAATTATCCATTGTGCTTCTGCTTCATTTCCTTTTCCCATAGCAGACATGATATATTGTTTGTCTTCCTCTGTAATCTTTGATTTACCAAAGGCATCAAAATCACTATGGAACAGGTCTGTATATAAGGCATCACCTAATTCATACAGAAAGTTACCACTCTTTTTAAAATCATGCCATATACCATCTAACAAAGATGGTTTATCCTTTAACGCTTCTTCATTCTGATTCAGGATATCTGCGTTAACCTTAGAGAGCGCATAGAGTTCTGGAGAAAGCGTATTCTGCATCTTTGGCTGAAATGCGCCTTCACCAAAAGTATACGAGTCTCCTTTTTCTCCAAGAAGCTGTTGCACCTGCTGAGACAAATCAAGATTAGCTACATGCAGATGAGGGCCGGTGCCATGAGGGTCACTAATGACTTCTTGAAATCCTAGCGAGCGTGCATAATCTGCCAGTTGAGATAATACATCATCCCCCCACTGGAGACCTTCCCATGCTATATCAGCCCCCTGTCCTTTATAATGATAGCTCCCTTCTACATGAGAATCATCGTTTGCACCTGCTGTAAGCAGAGGTTCTACACCAAGTTCTCTTGCTTTTTTGAAGAGCATTCCTAATCTTTGATAATAGCTAGGGTCTATCCCCATCATGTCATCAGGCAATTCTGCTGTGTAGTCTGTTGTGTCTGTCCCTGTTGCGTGAGATGCAGAAGCACCACCAACAGCATAAGGGTCAAAATCACTACCATCATACAGAGATGTAAAGACATCTTCAGCAGGAGCCATCCGTATATCTTCATATTGAGGAGCGCAACGTTCGTAGTAAGACGCTATGGCCTTAGCCGCCCCACTTGCACTAGACAAATCAGAAGATTCAATACTCTTCAATGCTTCCTGTTCTGTATTGTGTAATTCCCAGTCTGAAAAAGCCAGCTGTGTATAGATATCATTGATATCATAACCACCCTTATCTGCAAACTGCTGGAGCTGTTTTAGTCGTTCATCTTTCCACTGGCCTATCCCAAAGGATGTACCATCATCCGACCATTTTGTAGGGTCTATGTCTTCTCCGCCACCTGTTTCTATTGCAAAGTTACCTGCCATACCTGCTGAGAATGTAGGAGAATAACCCTGTTGTAAGTACCAATTATAAACAAGTGACATATTATCTGAAATTGCCAATTATGTTCACTCCTTTACATCAAATTCTGCAATCCTCTCTGTAACCAGTCTGTCCAAGAAGAACCTGTTGTTTCATCTATTTCTTCCTGCGTACTAGTAGAAGCCGGTGTCACGGAATAGGATGTATTGTCACCGCTTCCACCATCATCTGTATCCTCTGGTTTCGTTGCAATCCACTGAATTTCATTACGCATATCAGACGCCGAATAGATTTTAGAAGCCCCTGTTGTATTTGAATAGAAAGACCAAGAGCCAGTATTGTCATCATAGTTTACAGACACATCATCAACGTCTGTGTTTGTTTTGTCTGCAAAATCATATAAGTATGTTTCAAGTGCTTGTTTTGCCCATGTGCTTTCAGCGGCCACCCCACTGTTGAAGCAGTTCTTAGGAAAGACTGCACCATGGAAGTATGCATAACTTTCTGCTATGTCACTAGCTGTTTCTAAAACAGCTCTGGATGTATCATTCAAAGCTGGGCCATAAAGCATAAATTTGTCCTGAGCTGTGTCAAGAATACGAGCATCAGACAACTGGATAGAGGGAGCATAAGAACTAGAATCACCCCAGTCTTCCATATCATCTATACTCCATCCTTTTGATATCATCCCTCTGAATTGTGATTTATAAGCATCCTTTGTGGTATCATCCATATCTTTGATTCTGCAATAGTTAGCAAAGCCACGTATCAAAGCATTGTCGGCATCTGCTTCCCCTGAAGCGTCTGCAAAGCGTTGAATTGCTCCAATCGCTGTATCAACCTTTGAACCAAAGACACCGGCAAACTGACCCTTATTACTCTGTCTGGCTTTCACCATATAAATAATAGAGTTAGGGACACCATTAGACTCTACATTCTGTGCTGTGTTACTATTAATTTCCATGAGGATACTATTAGATAGCTGAGTGCGTATATCATTGACTCCCGGATAACTATAAAGTTTCATGAGACGCTGACCTTTTGTGTCTTCGTCATCGTCAGAAGACAAAATATCCTGTTGTGCTTTTAGGAAGGCCATTTTACGTGTATCTGCATCAACAGCTTTCCCACCAACCATAGGTTCCCCTATTTTATTATGGTAGCCATCGAATGTGACACCGCCATCACCATTCAGATATGCATTAATGTTCTCTGTGGCCGCTTCTAGTCCTGCTTGTGTCTTTAAGGCTCCACCTACCTTTTTGGCCTGAGCTTTAGCCGCACGAGCTTTAGCGGCCTTATGTTCCTGTTGCAGGCCATGTATTTCTGGTAATTGCCCCATTAATTCTTCTGCATCATCACGCGCCGAACGACTATTAGATTGCAGACCTTTAATGACATCTCCCATAACTCTATCTAAGTTATTATCTTTCCCATACTTCTTGCGATTAGCCATCTTCAGACTGGACACATGAGCCTTGCGATACTCTAAATTAATAGTATCCAATGCCATGCTGTCTACAAGAGAACTCATGGGAACCGATGTACCATCCAGCCTTGTTTCTACTGATATATTGTCCATCATCTTTTTAAAGGCAGGAAAGTCCTTTATCGTGCCTGTAGACAATATTTCTTTTGTGAATGTGTCAACAAGAGCTTGTCTTTGTTCTGGATTCAACGCCATTAATTTTCCTTGATTGAAAATTTCCTGCGCTTTCTGCTGAATAGTATCCAAAGACATAGAAGGAGCATCATAGATAAGAGAACCTATCTGTGCTTTCATATTGTTAAAGGTCTCAGCGATTCTATCAGATATATCACGTTCTACATGATTACTTGCCAGTTGTGTCTGATTCTCTATGTGTTTGTCATTAAAGCCCTGATTAAAAGCTACATCATTAGACACAAGTCCATCATCAAGATATCGCTGTTTATAAGAGCTTGCAAAGTTATCATATCTGGCAACTTCTTCCTGTGGTGTTTTCGCTGGAGAATCCCCATACTGTTCATTGTATGCTATGCGAGCGGCATCTCCTAACGCCTGTCCTCGTAATTTATCACTATATGCTATGAAGTATGGATTGTCTACATTAGAACCAAATCCATATGTCATAGCTAAATCAATCGTTGATAAGCGTTCACGGTCTTCAGCAGAAGTGGAACTAATCATTCTGTTCGCTTCTGTAAGACCAGCATCATTCATTCTTTTTTCACGGTCTGTCAGAAAAGACAACCATGCATTATTGAAATCAGATGTTGCCGAAGCCAGCATAGAAGCAGAAGAAGCCGCAGGTGTTGTTCCTCGTACACCTTGAACGCCCCCTATATTCTCCTGATATCCTTTTTCTGGCTGTGGCATGAACTGCATTTCAGTGCCTATAGCACTAGCAATCCGTTTCGCCATGTTGCACCCCTTCTTGATAAACCATTTTCAGAATAATTATATTTCAGACCACTAGTTAGGTCTGTCCCAAAATAGGAGCTGACAGGATTCATAGCAAAGATACCTGTACTATTAAACATATTCTCTTTTGCTATATATTTGTCTAAATCTACACCACGTACATTGTCTACTGTGTATTTGTACGCACCATCTGGAGATGAATAAGTTGTTGTAGACGCTCCCTTATATGTACTCCCTGTGACACCAGCTTTCTTTCTCATGCTCCCTATGTTCTGCAAGGTATTATAGGTATTGAAGAAATCACTTGCTATATTCATAAGAGACGTAAAGTATGAAGGTGTCTCAACAGGAGCTATACTATTGATAGCATTTTTGGTATTGATGAGTGTTGTCTCTTTATTTAAATCTATTTCATTATTTTGTCTTTCATAATTAGCCTGTGCTTGCGAAGCTACACGAGATTCATCTGCACGAATAGAGCGATTAATTAGGGAAGCTGTTCGTCCCCCTCCGGCTAATTCTTCATTTACAGCGGCTTTTACAGATGATTCCTGTCTCTTAGACTGTAACCGCATTTTAGTCATTGCTTCTATTTGTGATGCAAACAAAGCTCTCCGTTGTGTCTCGTAGTTCTGAAAAGAGTAGTTCATGGACTGAATGTAGCCTTGAGCTGTTTTGTTATTTGCATCAATTTGAGACTGCAATGCCTTATGTGTTGCATTTTGTTTTGAAATAGCATTCATTGCAGACACACCAATAGTAAGTGCCGTAGTACACATATTGTCATCACATCTCCTTTACTCTCGAAGTATACATACAATCCCAGTCCATACCAATAATAGATAAAGGAACAGGCATATCTGATTCAACAGAAATAATTACTGTATCATTCTTTTTATGTACTGGTATATCAAACTTCCCATTATACCCTAACACTCTCCCTAAACGAGCTGAACTTTCTCCGAGTATCTTACTGGTCATACGATAAATATAAGAAGATCCACCCACATAAGCTACACACACCTGCATATATCCTGTATTTATATAATTAATATGTAAATTCTTTATTTGTGTCCTGCCTGTTGCGTATGATTGAATATTCCCAGAATCATTCTTCTTTAAATAAAAAGTAGAAAAGATGATTTTAAACAAATACGCTTCTCCAACAATAACATGCTTCTTAGAATAATCACCATCAAGATAAGCACAACCATTTTCTATTTGTATGTCCTTATGCAAAAAACCTTCAGGAGTGATGAGACACATATTATGTAAAGGTGTGTCATCTGTAAAAGAATATGCACTTCTCAGGTCAAAGCAGGTCTTTTCTGTTGTCGAATTGTACACACCATTACTCAATACCTTCTTCTGGTCTAAGAACACCCGATATAATTCATCGTCTTCAAAGTCCTTTATGTTAACAGAAAAGTCCATCATTTCCATGTTGATTTGTGTCCCTCTCCGTATCAAAAGAAACAAGCGACTGCCGATGAATCCAGCACCATAAATTTCTCCATCAAATACCCATTTAGACCAAGAGGATTGAATACGTTCTTCATTAGCAAAGAGATACTTGTAAATATAGATAGTGTCTGTAGCACCATTTGTTAGGCAGAACAATACATTTTCAGATGTAGAAGACACAATCTCATAAACACCCGCTTCAATGTAGTTCGGAATATGAGAAGTTATGTCTTGAGCATTTTTCATCTGTGAAATATCCTGCACTGTATAGTATTCTCGAATAGTTGTAAAATCTCCATGCTCTGAGGGAAAATACATGTTCTTTCCTGCTACCTTTGGTTGACAATCAGGAGAGCTGTTAAACTGTGTAATTTCTGTTGGTGAAGCTGTTTTAGGTGTCAAGGTAGAATCAGCACGTATGATGAACTGAGTGTCATTAGAGAATGCATAAAGGTCTTCTGAAAAGACCACAATATAGTTAATCAAATTGGCTTTCGTAGACGTAATAGGTACGTCGATACCATCTGTATCTAACAAGTCATTTGCTGTTGTCATCCACCAATTAAAATACTCTCCTGATTCAGACATGATAATATTTTCATCAGATGAGACACCCAGCCTGTTTCTGTAGAAGAAAATACTAGATAGTGTCTTATCGATAAACGACGGATATGGGTTACTGTCATCATCACCCACCTTACGTTCTTTCCATGTCAGTTTTTTAAATGTAAAAGTATCATCTGCGTTATGTACAAGTGCGTGCGGCATTGTTGTAGCATCTATTTCAATATTGATATTCGGGCAGACACATTCTTCCCATACATTATTGGCTTTAGAATACTTTACATAATAACTCCCCTCTGACGCTCCATTAGGGTCTCCCTTTACTTTGACACAATAATTATCTGGAGCTGTTGCAGGTAAAAGGCTGAAACGCTGGATAGACTTCTTAAAATTAATAAGGGCCTGATGATTGAAGCCGTCGGCAGTCTGTACAAGACCATTAGATTTTATACGTATCCAGTTGTCTTCATGATCTGTTGATACACCATTCTTGTTTAGCTGTGTATTAATCTGGTCTGCTATGTAGTTTGTGTCTATCTGTTTTGTCTGCTCTGCGGCATCTCCGTTTGGTGTTGTATGCGTACATTTAGAGACACCATCAATCCATACCTGATAGGTACGTCCATACTGGCCCTGTTTGACATACAACATACTACCTTGAGAAGCAAAGTAGTCAGGAGATTTTTTAGAGGTCATCTTTACAACCTTTTTCGTGTTCAAGATGAATGTATAGTCCGCAACAGTCATCCCTCGTAAATCATCTCTGGGAGAGGCTGTTTTCAGATAATCAGCATCTTCTATGTTTACTGTCTTTTCGACACCATTCATGTCATAGACCTTCAAAGTGTTATTTGCAAAGACAACCATATATTTCTGCTGTTTGTCTCTATCAATAAAATGGACAAGAGGTTTGCTTCCTTTAGTAAGATTTAACCCTGTCAATGTTTTCAGATGAATTGTGGGAACCCGTTTCTGGAGTCCTGATACTTCTGTCGAGAAGCCATTTATTTGTTCTTCTAACTGTTCGGGGAATCTTAAAAGTGCTGGCTGTTGTGAAATACCTTGCACAAAGTTTTTAATACTTTGTGAATACAGTGCCATTCTTAATCAACTCCTCTGCAACAATGACTGCATACCCGTTATTTGATACATGTTTGTCCCTGTATCAATACTGTACTGCACAAGGTCTGCATATGACTCTGCCGCTTCCTGATATAGTTCCTGTGATATATTTTCATCACCAAGGTAACGTGCCTGAAATTGGATAGCGGCTTTTGCTGTAATATATGTTTTGAAGACATCCGGCAAGTCATCAAAGGCCAGTGCTTCAATTATTGTCAATGTTAAGTCCTCTGAAAATTCATATGTTTTGTCTGTTAAATTATAGACATAATCCCCCCGCTTGACATATGTCTTACCGTCAGTAGCTATTATATCTATCCATGACGGATTGTAACGGATACGCTTAGATAAAGTGTCTGGCGGAAATACCATATCAATGTAGGTATTGAATAACCACCCTTTACGTTGTATAGAACGAGAAACAGTTTCTAAAGCCCGAATAGCATTATCAACATCCACTGATTCTGCATTAGAGATACTATTTACAGGAGCTTCACCAATAGAGGCTAGAATTAAATTAATTGCGTCTAGTTCACTAGAAATAAATAACACTTAGTTCAACTCCTTTCAAAGAGGGAGTAAAGGGAGCAGACACTCCACTCCCTTTTCCCAAAAAATAATACTAGATTAACCCGGGTTATTGATAATACCCATAAACGTAGATTCAGGACGAAGACCACCAATACCAATAGCATACTTAGCAATAAGCTGGTCTGCCTGATATTCTGGACGCCGAGCCTGTTCAAAGGCAATATCCTTCAGAGACAGAATACCAACAGAAGTCTTGTGACAAATCAGCAGAGGAGACTTAGTAGCATAGGTAGACGGAAATGCATGACCATCTCCCTGAATCGTATTGGTCGGATCATCACCACCAGCGGTCAGATGAGGGCATTCAATAATTTGGAAGCCATCCATGTTGATGACATTAGAATTGCTCAGGGTAGCGGATGCACCATACTGGCTATTCAAGAAGTCAAGGTTAGATGCAAGTGCCGCATGAATTTCAGGAGTTACAAAGCAATAACGGTCTGTAGCAGGTACATAATTACTAGCCATCTTAGCTTTTACCTGAAGCAGAATCTTACGTACAGCTACACCAGTTTCCTTATTGATACCCAGCGTATTACCCGTTGCCAGTGTTTCCGTAACGACACCACCTTTACCAAGGCCAGCTACGTTTTCAGACGTATTCAGAGCTTCCTTAGCGACTTCAGCAAGGACAGAAGCATCCATAGAAATAGCCAGTGCTTCCCCAAGCTGTGTTGCATAGGGAGAGCGGAAATCATAGTGTGCAATAAATTCATCAATATCAGACACAAGGCAGTCCGTCGTTAACAGTCCATCAATAACAATCGTGCGTTCACCCTGCTGGATGTTTTCACGCTTATCATCAAGGCTCTGCCCACTCTTCAGATAGTGTGCTTTTGTCCGACCGAATACAGGGAACTGTGCGGATTTACCAGACTGGATAGAACGCTTTACGAATTTACCATTTGTTACGGATGCACGAGCAAACGCTGTGAGAGTTTCACCACTAAATACTTTAAGGGCAAGTGCAAGTTTCTGAGCGTCCGTTGCTGTCTGTGTACCAATCGCCATTGGAGATGCAATAGTAATATTTGCCATAATTAATATCATCCACCTTTCAAAATAGAAAAATTATATATAGAAAAAGACACCCAGTTCTTGAGTGTCTTTACTACCAAAATTGTAATGGCCGTTACAATTTCTTATTAGAATAACTTAGAGTTCTTAACTTTACGATATACTTCTTTCGTGAACTTAGGGTCTGTCTGATATCGAGGGTCAGACATATCTTTAATCATGTCTGCTGTGGTTTCATAACCAGCCATATCAATAGCAGGAGCAGAACGACCAATGATAGAGGCTTTCTGTGTACCATACTGCTTTACCATCTGGCCTTTAATGCCATCCAGTGTCAATTTAATCTGCATCAGATTTTCACTGTCGAGCGTAGCATTGAATGCATCACGGACAGCCTGAGGCTGGGCAGACACAAACTGCTGGATACGTGCATATTCTTCCTGTCCACCCGCAAGATTGAACACATCATTGACAAAACGCTGTGAAGCCGCTTCCCATCCATTAATAACACCATCAACAACAGCCTTAGGATATCCGGCCTGTTCAAGTCTTGCATAGGATTCAGAAGACAGAGAACCATTATTCATGTATTCTGCTTCAAGTGCATTGAAGTCAACACCTTTTGATACAAGGTCTTTTTCAGCATCTTCAAGAGCTTTATGTGCCGTATCTAACTGCTGATTTGTTCCTTCCTCTGCCTTAGGTGTTGTGTCTTCACCTTCTGTTGTCTGTGTTTCTTCTGCTGGCTGATTGTCTTCACCAGCAACTTCGTCAATAATACCATCCACGCTTTCTGCTGTATCTTTTACAGCCACCTGCGTATTAGAGGGAGTCTGAGAGACAATAACAGTATCTTCTGCCTTTTCCTCTGTTGCTGGTACATTTACGTTATTCGTAGTTTCTTCCAATTATGTTCACCCTTTCTGTGTAGCTTCCTGTACTGCTCCTTGTGCCAAAGGCGATGCCATCTGTTGCGCCATCTGTTGCTGGAGCATCTGTTGCTGTACTGCCTGATATTCTTCATCACTCATGACCAAAGTAGAAGCATCTACGCCTAAAGCAGTACCTAATTGCAATAAGACATTTCCTACCTTGAGTCTATTCTGGAAATCTGGAATGGTAGCACCAATCTGCAAGAACTGTTCAATCTTCGTTAAATCATGCCCTCTGCCTAATGCTTCCATACCAGTTATGATATGTGTCTGAACGCCATTGGCCCCCTCTGGAATGTCTGGGAGAGAACCTTGTGCCATTAACTGAGCCATGATGCAACGAACTAATGGTAATTGTAATTCGAGAGACAACAGAGAATAAATATTTCCTACACTGTCTTCGAGTTCATTAGCTACATAACGAATTTCTTCAGCTGTGACTCGTTCCGCATTACGCTGTACAGAGCTGTTAAGCAGAAAAGCAAATGAAAGATTACTCTGTAATTCCTGCTTGTGCTGATATGCTACCTGTAAATCATTGACCTTATTCAGCTGGAAAGCAACAACATCACCTTCCTTACCCTTCACAAAGTCACCAGTTTGAGCATTTTTGAGCTTATCAACACGTAGCGTGCTGGATGGAGACACAAGGAATAAAGCAAAAGCAGAGAGTGTCGCCATTTCTGCAATAGCTTCACTGATTGTATCGAGCGATTTTAAATCTCCATAGTATTCATCTACATAGGAACGTCCATAAGATTCACCATCCATTTTTCTAAGTCTTAAAGGAATCCAAGGGACTTTATCTTTAGGAAACTGTTGATCACTGCCTGATACAATTTCCCCTTCAATTTCTTGATACATGTAATATGTATCATCGTCCCCTAGGTACACATGCGTATAGACATCTATATTTTTGTCTGGATTGGTGTCTTCAGATACATGTACTTTAGCTTCTGGCGGGAGAGCGGCATAACTAATACTGTCTTTTGCTATTAGCTCTATCCACGCCCCAGTCCCATCACGAACAACAACATAGTTATTTAATTTATATAACTTAATGCCGCCTTCTTTAGGTGGTAAATATAACAAGCAGTTACCAGCCACAATCAGCTGTAAGACACCTTCACTAATTGTTATGCGACATCTATTTGCTTCCATGTAGTCCATAAGCTGACGTTCAATACTGCTCATGAGCTGGTCAATCTTTGTCATTGCTGACGTATCACCTGTTGCATTTACCTGCTGTTTTGCTAAATCTCCTAACTCCAATCTGAAGAATGGCTCATTTGGTGGAAAGAGAGCCAGCATAATTTTTGATGCAAGATTATTTACACCTCTTGCACCAATGCTCTGAAATGGAGTCTTGTATGTTGTAGTATAGTTGTCTGTTTCTTCGGGGAATAGCATCGGTATTGTAACCTTAGCGTTCCTTACAGCTCTGTCAACATACATTTTGCGTTCAGATGATAATTTATCATAACGAGATTTAACAGAATCGTCTGTATAGAATGATAAGAGTTTATTACTCATACATTAATGCCAGTACCACCACTACCGGCTCCAGAGGAAGAAGACACATACAAAGAGTTCTTGCCACGTTTCTTCTTCACATTAGTGACTGTTGCATCATATTCGGCCTGTTCTGCCGCTGTTGGTGCAGGTGCGGCCTGAGAGACCACAATCTGCTGTGGCTGTGAAGCCTGTGCGTTATTTGAATAACTGGCCCCTGTTACACCCCCTACAACACTTTTAACTGTTTTCGTGACACCATGCCACGCTTTAGATAGGGTATGTCCTACCCATCCGCCACTAGCCATTAAAGACCACTCCTTCCTGTATAGTCACTTGACGAGCCTGTACCGCTATTTGTAGGCTTTACATACAAGCTGGACAAGCCACGCTTTTTCTTTTTGTCTACTGCTGTATCTGTCTCACTACCCATAACAGGAGCATCAGCTGTCTGTGCTTCTGTGCTAGGGACTAACTCTGCCGCTGTAACAGAGGGCTGTACAGCAGGTGAGACAGAATACCTTTTTGAACCCCAGCCCAATATACCGCTGACGAGGTTCCCAATCCAACCACCACTAGCCATATCAATCGTTCCTTTCTGCTAAAGACCGTAAAACGTCAATGACTTCCGTTGCACCTTTCATATAACCCATTCGTTCGTCATTGTTTTCACTGTCTGCTTCTAGAAAAAAATCAGGTGTATAAATTGCCTCAAGGTATGCTACGACATCTAAAGGCACATAAGGTAATTCATCATGCATCATAATTTACAACTCCTTTAAATAGGACTCACCATAGACAACAAACCCATGTTTCTTATACATGTTTTGTACAATCTGTGAATCCTGAACCATACTGCTACCAGATAAAATTAAAGAGCATCCTCTGTTTTTTGCTTCCTTTTCCAGATAGGAGACAGCAAAGGAACCAAACCCAGAAGGACGTTTTGACAAAGACACAAGCATGTCTTCTACCAACACAATACCTTCAATCCACCAGAGTGCGACCACATCAAATGCAACCACACCAGCCCATTCTTTAGTGTCTGCATCAGCGAATACATGTAATTCTTCATGCCACCACATCTGCCACAAAATTTTAGATAGTTCTTCATTACTCTTGCGATGTTTGAATAGTGGTGTTGCTTGCTTGTCTGCTAGGGATGCAATGATAGACACAAGTTTATCAAAATCACTAGGTGTCATCCGTGTTACTTCTTCAAATCGTTTGGTGTCCATAATTTTATCTTTCCTTTCTCGTAATCTCCAGCCTGCAAAATGTGTGCGACACGAGCCTGTAACAATGCGTCCTGTTCTGTTTGTCCCGCACGCTTAAAACTATCCACAACCGCTTCCCATGTTGGATTGTCTTGCAAAATGCGTTCTGCTCTGACTTTTCCCACCTTTGGACAACCTGTATAGTTGTCTGCTGTGTCCCCTACAAGAGTCTGATATAACAAATGGTAATTAGCTTCTTGTGCTGAGACACTTACTAATGTGTCTGACAATATGTTATATATCTTTGTGGGAATTGTGTTCATATCTTTATCACCAGAGAGAATAATGTTATTGTCTTTCTTCTCTCCAGTCGCAAGAATACCTATAACATCATCTGCTTCCAGATGTTGTAGCTGAACACTATCACATTCGTCTTTTACCCATTGTTTCAGTGCATAGTATGCGACTGGTTTTCTCTTGCCTGCACGATTCATCTTATATGTAGGCAGGAGCTTCTTTCTAAAATTGGATGAATCATCTGAGAATGCATAAATAACTTTTACATCCCCTGTGTATTCATCCAGTTCCAAAGCTCTTCCTATCCATTCATCCATATGATCCATGAGATACGCTTTGGTTTCTGAGAAATCAGAGTGCAATGTCCAAAGGCCATCCCCCCAGTCAATTTCATGTTCACAAGATGAGCAAGCCCGAAAGACAACCATATCAGCATCTACCAAAATGGTTATAGGGTCTCTAAAAGGATTGTACATTATTCGTCCTTCCCCTCTGCTTTCACATAGAGACCACAACGACATGTATTGTATTTACGCATGTACTTACAAGGACATAAGGTATCATGCGTCTTAGAGGGCTGGCAAGGACAATAGCCATCATTCATTTCTAAACGAGCCGTTATGGTGTCATACACCTTTGATTGTTTTGTCACTGCCATATGTCTCTTTTTCAGGAAGTCGCTGTTGTCTCCGTACACTTTATACACTGCTGTCATTTGGTACTACCCCCAATTCTTTTACTAACGGAAGTCCTTCTACCCACGTACAAAATTGCTTCCACTCAGGAAGTCTATGTGTCTTTCTCTGTGCGTAGATATTCTTTAGCTGTAAATAATTCGTAGTGATACGTGCTGTTAATAAAAGACCACTAGGATAGCTATATATCATTCTTAGCCAATTATCTTCCGTAGGATTCTTTACATAATCTTTCACAATCTGCAAAAACAAGTCTGCTATCTTTTTATCCGTGTAAGAGATATAACGGACATCCATTTTTGATAACATGTGCATAGTAGACATGGAAGACACAAATTCAAAGAAGTGATACCTTTCTGCTTCTGGCCATATTTTTTCTGTGAATGTCAAATCAAATTGTGCAATAATACCTTTGAGAAAACAATCATGACCAGAGCCAGCTAAAGCACTCCCTAGTTTCAACGCCCTTTTAGCATCCTTTTCCGTTACCTTATGCATCTGAGGATTGATATGTGTTGCCATCGGATATCCAGAAGCAACAACAGATTCTTCCAGACCATAAACACATGTGTTGTCTATGATGCGGTAATCAACTTCTTTCATACTTTGAATGTCTCCTTTCAGCTTTTGAAAGTTCTCGTTGTACTTTTTCGTCATTCGGATACGTTATATGTCCGCAAGAGCATTGTACAGATTCAACGTTTTTAGTGAATCCTGTCAAGAGAGTACGACCACATTTAGAGCATTTAAGACGTTTAGCATACATACTAGTTATCCCCCTTAGCAAGTCGTTCGGCATATTTCAAAAGTGTTTTGAATCTAGACATGATTTTGTCTTTGTGTTTTTTCGCTTCTTCTTCTGTACGAAAGCAATTTCCAATAGCTCTATCCAATTTATCGCTAAAAATACATTCATAAAATGTACTTTTATAAGTGTTACTTGTGGCTAACAATATGGAATAGTAAACCTCACCATCCTTAGGTATAAAAGGAGTCTTTTCTGCTAAACGCTGTACTGCTAACTGCACACCTATTTCAAGATTAAAAGCATCATCAGGATGACATTTTGAAATTCCTTTATTACCTTTGTTGTCTTTCGTTACGATTTTCCCATCTTTGTTGATAGACACATATGTAATGTGTACATCTTCAGGTAAAAAGGTTCCTTCATATTTAGCAATAACACCCTCAACATAATCTTGAAATTCCTTACTGTCTATTAAATTTATATCAAACTTAGGTATTTTATCACTCTTACCACTTTTAGCATCTTCAAATTTCATCATAATTATGTCTCCTTCGTATCAATGACATTCATACCAGTTATGACCAATAATACCTTCTGTATCCAGCTGAACATTAAAATGAAAGTATTCTTGTGTGTCTCTCATTGCCTGCTGTGCTTCTTCACATACAATCTTTGCTATATCTTCTGTTCGGCACGCTATTTGCTGTTCGTCATGCACCCACGCCATCAGACAAAAGTCGCCATCCCATCCATGTCTTAAACCTCTAGCCAACAATCTGCGTTCTGTAGTGACAATCCACTTCTTACATATCAATGCGCCAGCTGATTGTAAGAGTAGATTTAATGCACTGTGAACGCTTCGTACATGTAATTTGCGTCTGTCAAGACCATAAAGAAAATGACGTTTCCATGTGATTTTAGGTTTCCCATGACCACTTTTAAAATCAATAGGGTACACAAGAGCATTTTCAACCGCTTGTCTGAGCATTGCTATGGCCGGAATAGCTTTATTGAATTTCTTCTTTATCTGCTTTCCCTGTCCAGCTGTACCCCCTATGATTTTTCCAATTTTGGCGTCACCTGCACCATATAAATATGCGTAGATAAACGTCTTCGCTTGATTACGTGTAGGCAACCCAGCGGCTTCTTGATTCATGGTGTGTATGTCTCCATTCAAAATAGTATGAGCATACTTACCACCATCATATTTGTACATAAAATGTGCAAGACATCTAAGTTCTAGACCACAAGCATCTATACCAGCCTGATACCATCCATCCGGGACTTTAAACAACTCCCTACACTCTTTACCATATGGAGAGCCTACATGTGGAACCTGTGCCACGTTTGGCCGAGAATGAGTAGCACGACCGCTAATAGCACCATTCGGAATAACACTTCCATGGATTTTCCCATCCTTTCCAATCATAGATAACCATGCATTCTTTCCATCTGCTAATTGTCCTAAACGCTTTTTCAGGAGTAGTGATTCTTCTAGGTATCCTACAATCTCCCTGACTTCCGCTGGTGCCTGTATGTCTTCCTTCATGTACTTGAATGTTTCTTCATCAATCTTTAAACGACATTTACTCAAATCAAGTATACTGTCTGGATCATCCACATCGTAACAATCTATATTAGTAGGAGAATAACCGTAGTGTGTCCGCAACAACCATTCTATCTGCTGTCTGCTGTTTGGATTGAAGTCCTTATACTTTTGGAAAGGTACACCAGCTTTATAACCGAGTCTCTTATTGTCTCTTTTAGGGATAAACACTTTATCAGGGATACGAGGCACTACCTGCACCAATTTAGCTGTCAATACGCCGGCTCTAGCTCTTAATGTCGCTTCCAGCTTCAACGCCTTTTCTGTGTCGAATGGAAACCCATTCTTTTCTTGTTTAGACATAAGCCATGCTACATCATGTTCCAGTTCTATTGCCTGTTTTGAGTAGTCGTAGGATTGTAATTTCTCTAAGAGTTTTACCGTTACAACAACGTCCTGCTTGTTATATGCAAGCATCTCAGGATTGTAACAGGCCCATGCGTCATCTTCTTCCCCGTAAGTCCCCTTTAGTTCTCCTAACCGATATCCCCATGCTTTCAGACTATGAGATTTAAATAGTTTTGACGGAAGAACTTTCTTTTTCATCAATGAACTATCCCAGTCTTCTATATGTGTGAAGATGAGCCGGGAAAGAACAAGTGTATCTACTACATTATGTTTTAATTTTGGAGATAAGACAAACCAGTCAAAGAGTTTTGCAAGTGTCGGTAAATCATAATTGATAATGTTATGACCACACAACGTTTCACCTTTTGTCCATCTGTCATACATCCATCTGGAACCCTGTTCTGCATGTACATCATCAAACTGTTTCATCTCCTGTTTGTCTGTATCATAAACACTTAGACAAAAGAGCTGAGACACATCTTCATACAACCCATCTGTTTCAATATCAAAGACAAGCATAGAACCACCTTTCCTTTTACTCCTTCAACTTTTCACACATTTCATTCAAGGAATCAATCTGTAATTGCTCCTGCTCTTTCTGTGCTTCTAACGCTGTAATAATCTGCTGTTTGATAGCAATTACTTTCAGCACTCGTTTCAGTGCCTGTTCTTTCATCTTCAATAACTGAGATTCATAGAAAGCGATGAGCTTCATATAAATATTTAATAATTTCACATCATCACCTCTTTACATTCAACTTGTGATAGTAGCGTTTACCTGCTTCTTTCTGTCTAGCTTCTGAGAAGTTACTAATGCGTTTCAGATAACCAATGACTCGTGTGCCATAATCAACATTCGTGTTGTTGCAATGCGTACAATACAATGTTGTCTCTGGATTGATAAAGCCACAATCATTACAAATTGTACATAAGACATTTGTTGTCCAGTACTGCACACCATACTTAGCACATAAGTCATACAAATGTGAAAACTGTGTAAAGCTCAACAACTGCTCTAAATTCAGATGAAGAGCGGAACCACCATCAAGATTATCTGTGATATCTTTTGAATACAATTTGAGCTTATCCAGTACCGATATATATTCATCTTCCACTGGGTAGAAATAACTGTTGTAACATGCTCTGGGGACGTATAAGCCGTCTTCTTTATCCCATTTAGCATTTTTTACACCTAGATTTTCTGCCGGGACAAATTCAGTATTGAAGCGTACTCCGTACTTTTTGCTGTCTGTAGCATTCAAATCTTTGATTAAGTGCAGAATATCTACAAGATACTCTTCATAGTCATACATATCAGAAGCTATTTGGCCTTTACCCTGTAAGAACTCATAGCCTTCGAGTACTCCATTGACACCAACAGTCAAGAACTGTTTGTCTAAATCCATAAAACCTTGTGTGTATGCTGGTAACAATCCAGCATCAATATAATCTTTCAATACTGCTTTATGGGCCGTCAAATACTTATGAACACGCTGTACCAGCTCAGTCAGTTTTTTGTGCTTCTGTATGACACGATTAATATTGATTGTGATGACACGAGCAGAACCAGTTACGACACCACCAGCACCGAGCGTGTAACTAAAAGTGTTATCTACCAGCTCATTACGCAAACGACAACAAGAAGCTAAACTATCAACACGATCAGACATATAAACAAAGAAAGACAAACCAAGTGAGTTCATCTGCGCCAAATAATCTTTAAAACCTGAGTCTTTGAATTTTTTGTCTTTATCATATAACAGTGCGGCTGTCACAACCGGGAATGTCAAAAGCTCTTTCTTTCGTTCTTCTCTAAACCAATCAAGGAAAAACAACTGGAGCTTATATACACTGTCAATGTCCACTTTAGAACCATCAGGATAGTAAAAACCACCAAACATTTCTTTTAGATAATCATGGTCAAAGACACTGATATTCCAAAAGACACTCTGGTCTCCTCTGGCGCTAGCTGGCTGATTAAGAGCATAGACAACACCCTGTAACTCTTGTTTTATGTCTAACTTATGTGTTGTCAAATAATCGGAACCATAGGTCTTTCTTGCAAAATAATCAAACATATGCAGGAACTCAACGGTCGCTATAGCACCACTGAAATTACTGGCAATCTGATAGACAAGATTAACAAATGAGCCGCAAAAACTACGGATATTCTTTGGTGCCTTAGACACACCACCTAAACATTTTGTACCTTCCAGTAAGAAAGGGTATAGGGTAATACTAGCACAATAAGGCTTTAAAGAAGTCTCATCATGCGTATAGATATAATGATTTGCAAGGTCTTCTTCATACTTTTCTGCCAGTTCTGCATCATACATATATTTCAGTTTGTTTTTAACGAGCTTACGATTAATCATAATAGTGTCTGGCTTGAAAAGCTCTGCTTCTAGACCTGCTATGGTCTTCTGTGTTACATTTGAGTTTGCATCCACCTTAGAAGCCGTAGCGGCATTAGAGGCTTTAGCGTACTCATGGATGTAACGAATTTTATCTTCTACATTCTTAGGAAACACTACATACACCTACTTCCAAAATTTCTTTGTCATATCAACAAGGTGATTTGTTGATGAATGCACTATATCAAATTTATCAACAAAGAAAATCGTTTCAATTTTATAAAATTTCTGATTTGTAGTCTTACTTTGAAGACCACCTTTATCTGCTTGATAAGAGCCTGTCTTCAGCCACGTACAACCACCTTTTACAGCAACATCTATATCATTTTGTACTGTGTCTCTCCCTGAATAAAGACAAACAGGAGCAATCCATGATAAATTGCAAAGGAGCTCTATCAGGTCTTTTTCACTAATTTGCCGGGACGTTGTTCCACCTAAGACAACAATAGCATTCGCTCCAGCATCTATCTGGTCTGTGGCCCAGCGTATCAGGTAATTACTATCTGTTAAGTTCTGTACATCCTCGCTGAGTTCTGGAGAGTGACAACCAACACAACCAGCATCACAACCACCCAGTTCAAAATATACAGCCATCATATCAGGCACTTCATTAAACGTTATTCCCTTGCGTACAAGAGGGACTAAAACTGACATGCTTCTTCATCTCCCATCAATCTATGTTTGTCTTTATTCCAATACAGGTATCCAGCTAACCCTGTCGTACCCGCAAACCGATTTTTCAGCACACGTATCTTTATCATATTGCGTTCTTCTTCATCTGTTGCTTGTTGGTTTCTCTCCAGTGCTAATACTTCATCGGGTAACTGCTTCAGCGTCCCGCTACCTCGTAAATCATCTAACGATATTATGCCGCCTTCTTCAAAGCTGTTTTCTTTATTCATGGTCTTTTTCAGATGACTAATGACAATCATTCCAACCCCTGTTTCTTCCACCAGAGACCTTAACTGTGTCATGAGTTTGTCTATGGTCTTGCGCTCATCCCCGCCCTCATCCATACCTGATACAGCTATAGATATATGGTCAAAGATGATAAAGTCACACTGCTCTGCAACCGCTAAATAACGGATTCTGGACAACAAATTACCACTCTCGATAGAACCAAAGTGATCGTATAAGACGAAATGCTTATCGCTAAATAATTCTTCATAGGCTTTTCGTAGCTCTTTTTTGTCTATTTTAGCCCACATTAATGACAAGGGTTTAGACACATGAATAGACAACAGTTCACGAACTGTCTTTTTAGGATTTTCTTCGAGGAATACAAGGCCAATTTTCAGACCATCCTGTACTTTGAGTTTATACGCAATCTCACGGGCCGCTGTTGACTTACCAATACCTGTACCAGCTGTAAGCATAACAAGTTCACCTTTTCGGATACCATGTGTCATGTTGTTCAAACCCTTGCACCATGGATAATCATAACATTTTGATTCTATATCATCCTCAAAAAAAGCATCTTCTATATCAGCGGCATTGATAATCCCATCCGGCCTATACTCTTTCGCTGAAAAAATAGCATTAATGATAGCATCACCTTTGCCCGCCAACAGACAGGCATTAGCATCCTTTTCTGGCAGGTCTGCTATCTTCATTTTGTGAGGGGACAACATGCCCTGTACGTCTTCTACTGCCTTTCTGCCCTGAGTGTCCATATCAAACATAACAATGACTTCTTCAAATCCTTCAAGCCATTCGAGGTTTTTAGTGAACACTTTCTTAGCACTCCCACAACCAAAAGGCAGTGAAACAACAGGCCATTTATTGCCCCCCATCTGGGATACAGTAAGACAATCAATTTCTCCTTCTGTAATGACCAGCTTCTTACCATGATTAAAAAGGTGTTGCCCAAAAAAGATATCCGTTGCTGTACCCAAGACATAAAATTTTTTGTCCTTTGTGCGTAGCTTCTGAAACTGGACTACACCATCATCTGTTAGATACTGTGCTACCTGAACGGTATTATTGCCTATGTGAGACACACCATATTTATACCGCTTGCATGTCTCTGCTGTTATACCTCGTGCTTTCAAATCTCGTATTTCTATATCATTTTGCTCTATTATTTTTTGCTTCATGACCACGCTGTTCTCCTTTTTGTCTGGAAATTCTGTATGATGACAGCTAAAACAATATGTATGGCCGTCATCATAGAGAGTAGCGGCATCATGACTGCCACAATATGGACATGGGATATGGGCCTGCACAACCTCAGACATTATCATCATCCCCGAAAAATACAGGTAGCTTATGCAATACATGTACTTGCTGAAGTGCTTTTCGCTGACCATCTGTGATATGGTCTTTATTGGCCACACCTACCAGCAGACAATAGGCAGAATCACGAACATGACTAAGGCGGTAATCAGCATACGCATAAAAAGGGACACCCTCTGCAACCTCGCCAGTGGGTAAAATAATGAAATGGTATCCGATATTAAACAATCCCTCTCTCCGTTGCTTCTTATAAATGTCTTTAACAGACATATTATTTGGTTCAAATAGTACTCTAATCATGTTCGTGTCCTCTCTTTCTTTGTATTTTAAATTCATACAATCTCACCTCTTGTTTTTGGGGATGAGACCTTTCATGTTCTTTTTAGATTCGCTGAACCACGAGGCAGGAATGACTCGTCTGGAGAACTTAAATCCATATTTGTTCGCCCAGTCTTCATAGGTAGTTTTACTTCCCTTATAGAGCTTCATCTTCGGATTCTGAAAGACAAAACGAATATCTAGTTCTGGATACTGCTCTTTAATCAGCAGATGTTTTTGTCTATCCTCTCGCTCAAAAATCCCTTTTGCCTCGATGATAATGCCATTTGGCAAGACAAAATCCGGTGTGTACTTATGTTTTGTTGCTGGTTTTGTATATTCAATATAGAAGTCCTCGTATGATTCTTTCTGCTTGAACTCTCTCAACTGTACACTTATGCTGTCTTCAAATTTGCTTCTTTTCTGTGGTCGTTTATATGTAAACACACCCCCATTAAAATAGCTCCTGTTCAGGTCTCATCACCACTCTTTAAAAATCTTCATCGTCCGGGAAAGGTACATCCGCATCACATGCTGTCTGTTCTGTCCCTTCTTCATCTTCATCCGCAACTGTAGCACTATCAAAAGTGCCTTCATGCTCCGTAAATCCAAAAGCACTAGCATCTGCTCCCGCACCATATGGGATGTACTTTAACAACTGTAGGGCATCTAATCGGAAAGACACACCAAAATTCTTTGATGTATTCCAATAGGGGAATAACTGATATGCTACAATCACTTCGCTACCATTCCCGATGGTAGTTTTAATTTTAGTAGATACAGGTTTTCCGTGACCGTCAAAGACGGGTACTGCCTTTTCTAGTGTCTTGCCTGCTTTTGTCGTAATCACTGCATTTGTGACGAATTTAATAGTGGCATCACCATTATCATCTTCACGGTATGAACCAAAATTAGGTTCGCCAACCATCCGTTTCTGATTCTTTTCTTTAAATTCTTCAAAGACAACACGGGCTTCTTCCATGATTGTCTTCAGGTCTTCCACCGATGGCATCAGCGTTACTGTCAACTTATTTGTACTCTGCCCCTTAAATGTTTCAGGTTCTACGACATGGCACCATAATGCCTGTCCTTTAATTTTTCCATCACTGTGTTTTGTCATTGTGTAATCTCTCCCTTTTAAAATTCGTTAATAAATCCATCAGCCTCAGCGATCAATACAGCCGCATACGGCTCATTCAGTGTCAAAGAGGTAATAGCGACTCTAATTTCATCATCAAGATACGAGTGTTTCTTCATAGATGTTTTCGCAATTACACCCAGCAAAACGCAAACATCTTTGTCATACTCTCTGAACCGTAAAAAATTAACAAGCTTCTTAGCGTAGTCTAAAGATGACCTACGCATGTGATTCTGCTTTTTGTCGTTCTTCTTGTTAATAGATACCATCTCCCTTTTTGCAACTTCTTTCTTCTCTCTGTGCGACAATTAATTCTCAGTCGTTCTCAATTACCGAAAATTGTAAGGATCATTACAATTTTTATACTTCAATCTTTCCACCTGCTTGTACTGTATCTAGCCACTCTTCATAAACTTTAATCTTGTCTAGCTCCATCTGGACTGCATCTTTTTTGTGTCCCATACGTAAACGATACTTTAAGATATTTCCCTTTAAAAAGCCAACTAACTCTTCTTTAGAAAACATTTCTTGCATAACAAGAATTGGCTCTAAGACACTTTCTTTGTAATGCTTATCATGTTTGTCTTCAATCACTACAAACTACTCCTTTCCAGTGCTTCCAAAACCATTAGAGCCTCTTTCAGTTTCTTCTAGGTCAGGCACAATCTTCAAATCAGTATCTATATTTTTAACAATCAGCATTTGAGCTATGCGTTCACCTTTTTCAATTCGTGCTACATATGGCCCAATATTTTCTACTAAAAGTTTTACTTCTCCTGTGTAGTCGCTATCAATTATGCCTGTTCCGTTAGCCAATCTTAATTTAGTCTTCAAGCCTGTAGATGACCTTAAATAAATTTCTGCATGATAGCCTTCTGGTAGACCAATACCAAAACCAGTAGACACCATGTAGGCTTTTTCGCATCCTCTTTGCGGATATAAGTAGACATCAGCATTAGAGTAGATATCATAACAAGCGGCTCCCTTAGTAGATTTAAAGGGAGCCTTAGCGTCATGAGCAAATAATTTAATTTTTATAGGAATTTTTCGTGTTGCCAAAGAGTAATTTCACTCTCCTTTCAATTTCTTCTTCTGTAACATCAAGGCAATCAATGTTGTCTAAGACACTTTCAATAACTGTCTTTTTAAGATAGATGAAATCATCATAAGTAAAGACACTAAAATAAAGATTGAAACATGTATTTACAACTTCATTATCTGTCATATGGCAATCATCATAGAGATAATCATAAAAACTTAATGTAGCTGTGTCTTCTAAGATGTATTCTTCGATTAAAGAATCATACATAATGTTAAACATGGTTTCTTGTAATTTACGTTTAGCAAAATTACTCATAATTTGTTCCATTTCTTCTTTAGTCATTTTTGTTGTGTTCATAAGACATTCTCCTTTTGTTTATAAATAATTATCAATAATTAAAGATAAGAGAGTTAAAAGAATCTATAAGGTACTTATAGTATCTTTTAGTATCTTATAAGTTCTTTTAGTATTCTCTTTCTTCTCTCTGTGCGACAATTAATTCTCATCCATTCTCATTATAATTATTTGTTATGCAAAGCAATACTTACTCTTTTTTATGTCTTCAATATTTAAGTTACCTTTCTCTGGAATGTCTGGTATTTCTGCATCTTCTGGTAATAAATATTCAACATCAGACAACCAATCTTTTAAATAATTTTTGTCTTTGTACATCTTGACAAGTTGTTCTCTAATAGTATTAAACAAACTGTTAGCATGTGCTAAGTCAGTACCAAAACTATCATGAATCATAAAGAAATTTCTGTTTCCTTGTTTGTACTCTGCTTGAATAACTCTTTGCATATGACAGGCATCCAAGCTATGGATGAAATTTGGTGCTATAGCTTGCGCTTGCGCTCTCTTATCTATCATACCATTTTGTTCTGGTAAGTATACTCTTGTCGCCACTCCTGCAAAACGCATTTGATAGACTTTCATGTTTACTTCAAATTTATTTTGCTGAATTGGTAGTCCATTAGGAGACAACCAACAAACTACTTCACCTTGTTTAGCAATTTCACTAGCTATTGTTCGCAACCATTCCATACCCTCAACAGCCTTGACTACTGTTGTACTAACAGCATCCCAAATCAACCCTGCCATGTACGTAGATGCCTGCTTTTTGTCTATAAATATTGGATTGTCTTCATGGTCTTCTTGCCATGGTTTTATAATGTCGCTTTTCAGATTTTCTGCAAAACCGTAACGTCCACTACCATACGCAAGAGTCATAACTGAACGTTTGCAAACTTTTCTCTTTATCCCCTCCGTACCAAACTTTTCTTTTCCATACATCATCCACTGTGTCGCTAATTCTTTTGTGCCATACTGTATCTTTTTGTTCCCTTCTGAATCTGTCAATACTTCTCCTGTCTTTTTATCAAGTTTGTAAGTATCTTCTGTCCCTGAGACAACATCTTTTTTCAAGACAACATTGACTTTATCGGCAACAACTTGATAAATGTCATGTACTGTTTCATCGGGTACAAGATTGACTGCCCTACCTCCTATTTCATCCGCTAAGAGCATCGAAAAATGCTGAAGCCCTGAACACGTTCCGTCAAACGAGATATGCAATCCCGTTTTAAAACCGATAGCAGACCCTTCATGATCCGCTTGATACTCTCTGAGTCGTTTAAATTCAAAGCAGAAAGACAAAAAGCAGAGCGGACTTTCATCTCCTGCGACTTCATCCCACCACGTAAATTCTAAAGGCGCTTTCGCACTTGATATAATCTGATTTTCGTGTTCCAGTACCCATGTTATACGCTCTTGAAATGGTTTTTTGTCAAGGCCGGCAAAGCCTGCGCCTGCAATATAAAACCATTTCAGACACTCATTATCTGTAAGCGGTTCTGGCTCTGCAAATAGTAACAGAGCTTTTTGTAAATCATCACCTTGCGGATTTATCTCAGTCGGCATAGGATACAATCTGCCTCTGTAGTCCATATTCCAAGGAAAATAGATTTTAGCATATTCACTATACTTCTTTGCAACTGCCAATGTACTATTAGTGCGTAACATTTTTGATTGTCTGGCTCTTTCTTTTTTATAGGCCATTGTTAATTTACGCTTGTGTGATTTTAATTCTTTTTCTGTTGGGTTAATAAGCATTGGCATTTTAGGCATTTCATCCGTGCTGGGCAGTCCCCCTAAATTACCATGGTTAGACATAATGTCTAAGCACACATTCAGCACCTTTTCATTAATAACAAATGGTGTCTCTTGCAGATGATTCACCACATCAAATATCCAAGACAAATCTAATTGTTCTAGTTTTTCTATATATTGAGACATGAATATATTTTTCTTGAAAAAATCTTGACGTATAAACTGGGAGAATTTTGCGTTTTCACCATAATAAGCACCAGTCCAAACATCACTCCATTTTTTAGGAGAGACCACACAAGGGTAGTAACGATGTTTATTGAAAGCTAATAGATTAACATTTTTGTTCCAAGTCTCTATAAGCCATTGTCTAGCTGTTATGGTCTTTAGTCTTTCTGTTTTTCCTTGTTTATTTGTATGTTCTGTATATCCTATTTCAAAATATCCTGAACCTTTTATACATAATTCAATTAGTTTAAAACATAATTTAACCATTTTATTATTTTTTATGTTTAAACCGACAAAATTTTTAGTGTTGTAAACCCTTCTTGCATACCTTTCTTTAAAATAAGAACTTACACGACAATTTAAGCCTTTATCAAAATATTTAGCTTCAGAATGAGATATAGAAGAAATATACATTTCTGCTTCTACTTCATGAATAAGTGTTCCTGCTACAACACCACTCAGAAATGATATTGAAGGTGTATTTTCAGCTTCTCTTACAGCATAGCTAACTAAAATATTCATAGTAGTAATGAATAATGTATGTATAAGTTTTTCTTCTTTTCCCTTATATACATCTTTAAGTGTATTTATCACACCTTGATAATCAGCAACTACACCTCTTTTCTTTTTAGCAAAGAAAAGCTTCTTGATATTGTTTTCGCATGTTTCAAGAGAGTAAGACACTAATTCACTACCTATTTTTGTTTGTCCACCCCTACCTTCTTCTTGTGCTTTCGCATAAGAAAATTTTAAAAGTTCTTCAGCTTTTTCCTTGCTTTCTCTTTCAAGTTCTAATTGATTTTGCATTGTGCCAATTTTTTTTGTAATGGTCATTACACTTCTCCCTTTCTGAAAAGTCATTTCTTCTTTCTCCTGCGACAATTAAATTGTTAGGTCTTCTAACAATCTTTCAGTTCTTTTAACCAAACAAATGTTCGCTATTTTGCCTAAAAATTTTGGCAGGTGCTAGACAATCCCTATCCAACACCTGCCGACTAGTTACCGAACATGTGTTCGCTTATTCTATTGTATCAGAATTTTATTGTATCGATGTAGCCGCATAAGCTACATAGGAGACACAACAATATGAAATATACATATCCTTCTACCTCACACCATTTATTCATATTTCATCCTTCCCGAGTACTACACATAACTGTGTAAGATAATAATTATCTTCTAATCTAAATTGTTTACCTTTTACAGCTTCAACAGTTTTGCGGGGAACGGCACGTGCTACTAAATTGCAATCGTCCCATTCGTTTTCCTCCAACCATTCTTCCCTTTCCTTTTTTGAGTTGAAAGCATAAAACTCATATGCGTTTCCGTTAAACGAATCATAAGATACCTGAGTTCCGTAAGGACAATATTCGACATAATAATGTTTCATGGTTTTATCCTCCTATTCTTCTTCCTGTTTGGCATATGGGCAAACCTTCAGATAAAACATAATATCAAGGTCTCCATTTTCTATTTCTATATCGGCAATCCAATACCCGTATTCATCTAGCAAAATGTCTTGAGCTTCTTCAAGAGTCCGTCCGTCTAATTCGTCTACTTCAAAGTGCCAGTTTCCCGTTGTTGTTAACAAGCGACCCTCATTAAACAGTTTGTAAGCTAGCGTTTTGTCTGTCATAGTGTGTTTCATCTGATCCATACACTACCCTTCCTTTCATTCCCGGCCATTTTTGTAATGGCCATTACAATTTTCTTTTAAGGCTCTAATGTCCTTATTCAAGCCCTTGATAAATTTCAAGGACTTTGGTAAAGACATTACTAGTCAATAATTCTCAGCCCGTATGATACTCCTATAGAGCGCCTATATACGATATAAAGTCTTTTATCACTTGACTGGCCATATTTGGTTTCTCTGTCTGTATAAAAATCATGTCTGTCATGCTCTGAGACTTTGATAGAAAAACCACCTTGACGCCCTCTGAGTCCGCCGGAAAATGTGCCATAGACAGGCAAGCCGATAGCGGTTCTACATCCTGTATCAAGCTTTACGATACAGATTTTTTTGTTCTTTAAATTTCTGTACATCGTTTGTTTTGTGATTAATTTAATTTCCATACTGTACCTCTCTTTCTTTGACTTCCTCAAAGGCTCTAATGTCCTTTATCGAGTGCCTATATTTCTATAGGCCCTCTGTAAAAGACACTAGTTTTTGCTGGCAGGCATTACTACCTTGCAGTCGCCGCAAACAAGATGTAAGCCCTCTTTCCCTCGTACTTTTTGTCCGCATACTGGACAAATGTAGGTAACTCGTGAGTTTGCCTTTTTTACTTTCTTGCGATTTTTTTGCAGTGAGAAGCATGTCTTGAATGGCAAAACATACTCTGCTGGCATTTCTTCAAACGCCTTATCATATGCACCACCCGAAATGATGTAATGACTCATGTTTTGACCTGTTCTCTTTCCGCCCTCTTTGCCTGTGTTGCTAGTCATGAGACCTACAAACTCCATTTTTGCGGAAAAATCTTTATTGTGATAGCAACGTCGAGGTGCAGTACCTTCCATTTCTTGCCATAAGTGACACATTTCGTGGACTAAAGTGCTATAAACTTCACGCATTGTCCGTTCTTCATCACCTTCAGCAATGAAGTCGGGATTGAGAGCTATTTCAGCGGCCTTTAGTTCGCCGCCGTCCGTCCAGACTGCCGGACAAAAGTAGCCATAAACGTTGCGACTTCTATTCAGAGTCAACACAACTTGTGTAAGAGCATCTCCAAAAAGTTTGTGATTAAAGTAATCATATGCGTTTTGTAGTGCTTGCATCTGTTCTACTGTGTATTTTCGTTCCGTTGTCATACCTAAAACCTCTCTTTCAGAATGATGGCTTGTCTCATCGGTAGCAGGAGAGCCACTCTCTGCTAGACAAGAGGCTTTAACCTCTTGTTTCGACATCTACTGTATCTAGTGCATAATCTATAATCATCTGTTCTTCCTCGAATGTTAGCCCTTGATAACTCAATGCTTGTCTGAGAAGACTTTTATTAATTCTGTAGTATCTGTAGTCTGCATCGTCCCCCTGTTTATCCCAGCGTTCGTAATAAATTTTCATCATGTCCATGGCCATTTCAATGTCGAGCTGTAATGTCCGCCCATCAATGACATACGACGTTTTTTCTACTAACATGTTGTACCTACCTTTCCAGCCATTTTTGTAATGGCCATTACAATTTCTTTAAGGCTCTAATGTCCTTATTCAAGTCCTTGATAAATTTCAAGGACTTTGGTAAAGACACTAGTTATTTATGTTCTTCTAATAACTGTTTTATTTCTTCTGTTGTGAGCATCTTTCCAAATGGCCTATAGCCAGCGACTAAAATGGTATCAATGGCAAGTATGTAAACATCGGCATTCCAGCCATAAATGCCGGCGGTATACCAACGTGCTTCAGGAAGCATGTAATGCAAGTCGCAATAGTCGCTGTAGCTTGCACCATATACGTTTTTGAAACTGTTTTTTAACCATTTTTGTGTCACTCTTGTTTTACTAATCATGATTTACCTCTTTTCTGTATATCACTGGATATACATAATAATTAAAAAATATATCGGAACATCTTTTGTTTTCGTGTTCCTTTTGATGTTTAGAGTATATCACTGGATATACAAAAAGTCAACACTTTTTATAAAATAATTTTTGAAAAGACACAAAATAGCATGTTCATAGACAATATTCATATTTTATGCTACAATTTATGTATATCATAAGATAGACAAAAGAGGTGACAAGTATGGAGGATATGCATAAAGACGTTATGATACAAGTTAGAGTACCGAAAGAGATAAGAGATAAGTTTAAATCTATTGTAGAGCGTAAAGCACAAACACAAGCGAAAGTTATAAGACAGTTAATAGAAAGATACATACAAGACAATGAATAATATAAAAAGCACTATATATTTTTCAGGAGGATTATATATAGTGCTTTTCTATTAATTTATTTTAATGTAGGTGTTAATTTTAATGCATTATTAATAGTTTTTTCAAAAAATGTGTTATGTTCAACATGTATATATTGTTTATTGTATTGCTGTTTTTGTATCTCTTTTATTTCTCCATTATCATTATAATATTCTTTTTCTGTTAGCGTTTTATAATATAAGTGATTATTGTATTTTATTATTTTTAATGATTTTCTATCTAGTGCATATTGACTATTATCATTAGAGTATATAATATAAATTATATCAACTAATCCCTTTAAATTATTGTGTTCATCAATTATTTTATTTGTTATTGTTTTCTTATTTATAAAAGCTTTAAAAGTGTAAAAATCATTAATTTTTTGTTCTCCTATAAGTATAAAATTATCATTAATTGAATAAATTTCATTATCAGCAAAAACATTAAAAATAACAAGGGAAAATATAATAGTTAAAATGCATATTTTTATCTTTTTCATACTCTTTCACTTCCTTTTAATAATTGTAATGGCCGTTACAATTATTATACTACACCTCTACACTTATGTCTTCTTTATCGTACGATAAGAGCGATAACAAGCAGTATGCGATACTATGAGATACTATGAGAGTCTATGTGATACTATGCGATGTATGAGGGCTTAAAAGGTGTTGTACGATATATAAACAGATGACAAATCACGTATATCACAACGATATATGAACATCTATTCATATGTACGAAAAAAAAGCACTACATAGAATCAATTAGACTCTATACAGTGCTATGCGTATCAATGCGAACCACAACATATGAACAATCATTCATATATCGAAAAAATAGTAGACTGGGTCAACTATCTAAAAAATATAATACAAACTAGACAATATCTATGATACAATATAAGTACTTGATAAGCACTGATACGGCCCGATGAGTGCTTGATAGTGCCTATCTGAATCTTATTATATGTAATAGCAGGTGTTGTAATGGCCGTTACAATTCCGTTGCGTTCCCTTGCGACTTGCATGGATCGTGTCGAGTACGATGTGATATAAAAATTGTCGTTATGATGTGAAAAGTATCAAATCAGGCGCAAAAAGGGCCTATGGGGGGCAATGGGAGTGGCAAACCGTACGGTAAGGCCAGACAGATTTTTTACAATTTTTAAAGTCCGATAAGGAGCGATGAGAAACGATGAAGACACAAAAGAGAAGACCAAAAGGAGAAGGGTCTATAATCAAATTACCGAATGGGAACTATAAGGCAACAATCACCATTGGTAAGGGTATTGATGGAAGACAAAAAAGAAAGAGCATTACCAGAAAGACACGGGCGGAAGTATTAGAAGCCATAACGAAGCTAAGAGTAGAATACGGGATAGGTAATACAGACATCCAACCAGACAAGAGATTGCAAGACGTTATAACAGAGTTTATGTCTTTCAAGGAACAGGAAATAACAGAAACGTCCTATATGAACTATAGGTCTCATATGACAGACCTACTACATGTGTTCGGGGACATCTTCATCAAGGACATATCACCAGACATGATGGAGCAATATTTCCGAAAGGTACTGAAGACACAAAAATCTAGTTCTGTGCTACGCAAGAAAACTATTGTGTCTATGATGTTCAAATATGCCATTAAGAAGAAGTATATGTCTATCAACCCTGTAAAGGAAGCTGTGATACCGATAAAGAAGACACCACCTAAAGCGTCCCTATTAACTCTACCAACACCAGAAGAATTTAAAAGACTTCTGATAGAGGCAGACAAAATATCTCATCTATTATTTGTAATGATCTATTTTGATTCTGTTACAGGATTGCGTAAAGGAGAGCTATTAGGTCTTAAATGGTCTATGGTTGATGCGGATACAAAGACAATCACCATCAATAATCAGAAAGACCGATTCGGTGCAGATGTGCCACTAAAGACACAAGCGTCATATAGAACCATACACGTATCTGACAAGGCCCTAGCGTACCTATCAGGCTTAGACACACATGACAATGAGTATGTCTTTCCTTTAAGTCGCTATGAATTTGATAAGGCCATTAAGAAACTCTGGAAGGTCGCTAAACTTCCTAAAGGATTCACATTTCATGACATCAGACACTATCACGCTACACAACTTTTAAGACATGGTGTGAACGCTAAAGTTGTTAGTAGGCGTTTAGGACACACATCTATTGTAACGACATTGAACATATATTTTAACTACCTGCCCAGTATGGACGAGGAAGCAAGTAAGGTATTAGATGATGATTTTTAAGGAGCTGTACAGGTGCTTAATGAGTGCTTATATAGGAAATAAATCCGAGTAGCCGGAAGACAAACAAGGGATAAAATAAGGTTTATAGCTGTTTATAGGTATTGTCATTTTTACACTCTAT
>OCVV011356883.1_pt1 | contig 43331 bp, 41 predicted proteins | sample 1539721 | NCBI WGS metagenome assembly OCVV01 (sample SAMN02144230, study PRJEB22623) | gut metagenome | biome: sheep rumen | host: Ovis aries | place: New Zealand | reverse complement strand
GTCTACCCCATCCACCTCAACCCCAACATCCGCCGTCCGGTACAAGAAATCATCGACGGCAGCCGGAAGAACGTCTATCTACTGGAGCCGTTGTCGTATCTGGAGTTCGTGGCCATGATGCAGCAGAGCACCCTGATACTCACCGACAGCGGTGGCATCCAGGAGGAGGCTCCCGCCTTTGGCAAGCCCGTCCTGGTGATGCGCGACACCACCGAACGCCCCGAGGCCATCGAAGCCGGCACCGCCCGCTTGGTTGGCACCGACCGCAGCACCATAGTGGACGCCGTTGCCGACCTGCTCACCAACGAAGAATCCTACCACACCATGTCCCACGCCGCCAACCCCTTCGGCGACGGCCACGCCGCACAACGCATTGCCGACTTTATCGTCTCGCATGAGTAAAAGTATCCACCTGCCTGGATTGAACGGTCTGCGGGCCATTGCCGCCCTTTCCGTCATGTGGAGCCATACCTTCCAGGACACCTTTGGCGACTGGGGAACCGTGGGATTCAGACTGCCAGTGGTGGCCGACGGGGTGACCATGTTCTTCGTCATCAGCGGTTTCCTCATCACCTACCTGCTGCTCAACGAACAGGAGAAAAGCCAAACCGTCAGCATCCCCAAATTCTACATGCGAAGGATATTGAGAATATGGCCCATCTACTACGCCTATATGGCCATTGCCCTGACTGTCACCCACACTTGGAGCGCCCCCAATATATGGTACTATATCTTCTTCGGCGCCAACATACCGTTCATCGTCACGGCCGGCATCTGGCCCATCGTGCACTACTGGAGCATCGGCGTCGAGGAGCAGTTCTACCTCTTCTGGCCATGGTTGGTCAAAGCATCCCGCGGAAAGACCCAAAGGCTGCTGGCCAGGGCCATCGCCCTGTGCGCGGTATGGCTTCTGTGCAAATGGGGCATCTACCTCATCTGGGGAACAACGACCGCCTACAAATTCTTCGCAGTCACAAGGTTCGACTGCATGATGCTCGGGGCCATCGGGGCCATACTCTACTTCACACGGAGTGGCTGGTTCAACCGCCTGCTGGGCAACCGAACACTTGGGGTTATCTGTCTGCTGGCGTTGTTCTTCTCCCAGCCCTGGGCAAACATCATTCCTGCGCCAGTGAGAACGCAAGCCATAGCCCTGCTGGCATTGGTCTGCATCATGAGCCAGTTGCACAACCCCATCATCAATTTGGAAAACAAAGTGTGCGATTTCGTTGGAAAGATATCCTACGGCATCTATGTCATCCATCCGTTGCTGATATTCCTTCTGTCAGGTCTCTACCGCAGCATGGAAATCGACCTGTCTAACGGCATCGCCACTGCACTCATATACGTCATCATCACCCTTGCCACCATACTCCTCGCCTGGCTCTCCTACCGTTTCTTCGAGAGTCCGTTCCTGCGGCTCAAGAGCCGTTTCGCCATTGTGCACAGCCAAAACTCAATGAAAGAATGACACGCTTTTCCGTCATCATGCCACTCTACAACAAGGCGCCCTACGTCCGCAAGGCCGTGGAGAGCGTTGTGGGACAGACCTATAGGGACTGGGAGCTCATCGTGGTCGACGACGGCAGCACCGACGACGGAGGCGACATCGTGACCTCGATTGCCGACCCTCGCATACGGCTGGTGCGGCAAGAGAATGCCGGCGTGAGTGCCGCCCGCAACCGGGGAGTGGTGTTGTCCAGCGAGGCGACCTTCAGGTCGCCATATATCTGCTTCCTCGACGCCGACGACTGGTGGGAGCCCACCTTCCTCGAGGAGATGGCCGCCCTCATAGAGCGCCACCCTGACGCCGGAATCTACGGCACAAACTACTGGATTGTCAAGAACGGTCGCAAGCGGCTGGCACCCATCGGAGTGGAAGAGGGATTCGCAGAAGGCGAAATCAACTACTGCCAGGTCTATGCCCGGACTCTCTGCATGCCACTGACTTCCATAACGGTCTGTATACCCCGCAGGGTGTTCGACGAAACAGGGGGATTCCCCTTGGGCATCACCCTCGGCGAAGACTTCCTGCTCTGGCTGCGCATAGCCATAAACCACAAGACCGTACTGCTGAACAAACCCCTTGCCAACTACAACCAGGACGTGGACGTCGCTCACCGCGGAACCCACCACCTGCACCCGCCTGAGCGGCACATGCTTTGGCAACTCGGAGAATACGAGCCATTGGAGAAAAGCAGTCCCGCCTACAAGCAACTCATCGACAACCTCCGCACCTACAGCCTGATGAACTACCTGCTGGACCGCCGCTACCGCGACGCCGCCCGCACCGAGCTGGCCAAGGTAGACTGGAGCCTCCAGCCCGCCAAGACACGCAGGCTATACCAACAGCCCGTCTGGATACTCCAACTCAGACAACATGTACTGAAGACGGGGGCCCGCATCAAACAACACCTCAAACGATGAAAGTCCTTATCGACCCTGAAGACGACATCCAATACATGAGTTTCTATATCAAGGGACTCATCGACCGTTTTGGCCATTCGAGCGTGGCTTTCAACCGACACGCCTTCGAAGACTTGCCCTCAAACGACCGCGCCACACGTACCATGCGGTTCATCATGAAAGACGGCAGCAGCGAAAAGCGCTACGTCATCGACACCAACGATAGCTACAAGATTAACGAAACACTCTACGACTGGTGCGATGTTTACGGCAACGTCAACACCAACTGGGCCAAGACCCCGGCGAACCAGCAGGGCAAACTGGTATCCCTCTGCCCGTCGTTCGCCATTCGCTACACCAATCCCCTTCGGGCATGGATCTTTGCCTCACTGGGGGTGATTGGCACCAGTCGCCCAAAGCGAAAATACCTTGGCTGTTGGCGGAGGATGCTGCAACGTCCACAACTGAAGGAATACACCCCGCAGCAGGCGCACGACAACTACATCTTCCACCTCTCCACCCTGTGGCAGAGCGATGAATGGAACCGCAACAACGAGGGCGTCAACCTGCGCCGGGCCTATTTTATCAGGGCCTGCCGGACACTGAGTTCTGAGACCACCTTCGAAGGAGGCCTCGCCGCCTCGCCCAACAACCCCTCGGCCCCCCTGTTCTCCGACTGCCTTGCGGGACGCATACCCAGCCATGTATGCCTCGCCAATACCAAGGACTCCACCCTGGTATTCAACACCCCGGCCTACTGGGACTGCCACGGCTGGAAGCTTGGTGAATACATGGCCCTCGGCAAAGCCATCCTCTCCACCCCCCTGTCCAACGACCTGCCCGCCCCTCTGATTCACGGCAAACACATCCACATCACAGGCGCCACACAGGAGGAAATGGCCGACTCCATGAAGTACATCCTTTCGAACAAAGAATACAGGCACCAACTGGAGGCCAACATCTACGACTACTGGCAGCACTACGGCACTCCGGACGCCTCGCTGAAACTTTTAGGAATATGATACCCAAAACAATACACTACTGCTGGTTTGGCCGGGGCGAAATGCCGCAGCTGGCCAAGGACTGCATCGCCTCGTGGCACCGGCACATGCCCGACTGGCACTACAAGCTCTGGAACGAGGACAACTTCGACGTCGACAGCATTCCGTACACCAAAGAAGCCTATGCTGCCAGGAAATACGCTTTCGTGACCGACTACGTGCGCCTCTATGCCCTCAGCACCGAGGGCGGCGTGTACATGGACACCGACGTGGAGATACTGAAACCCCTCGACGACCTGCTACACCTTAGCGCCTTCACCGGCTACGAGGGCAGCAAACACAAGCCCCCCGTCACAGGCCTGATGGCCAGCGAAGCCGGCGGTCAATGGGTCGAAGAGCAGCTGCACGCCTACGACGGAGCACACTTCCGCCGCAGCGACGGCACCCTCGACACCACCACCAACACCCAGCGCATCAGCGCCATCATGCAAGCCAATGGATTCCGCTGCGACGGAAAACAAGGGCAATACAAAGACTTGACAGTATTCCCCTCGGACTACTTCTGCCCCCACCAGACCACTGGTGAGTACCTACTCACGGAAAACACCTACTGCAACCACCACTTCATGGGCTCCTGGGGCGACAAGGGCGACAAAAACTGGAAAGACCACCTCAAACGACTCGTGGGCCAACGGTGCATGACACAACTTATCAAACTGAAACGTAAACTCATCGGTTGACAATGATACCCTATCTACCAAAGAAAATATCCACCACCGCCATCTACCTCTACCTCGGGGCACTGGCAGCCGTGACCATTCTCTTCATTCGGCACACGATGTCGATTGAGTTCTACGCCCTCGGCCTCGTGTGGGTCGTCGGCTTCTTCCTGCTGAGTTCCTACTGCAGCAAAAAATGGCAGGACATTCCGCAGAAAGCCCTGCTGCGCAACCTCTTCCTCACCGCCCTGGGGCTCCGCTGGGCGTGGACACTTTTCGCCTACGTCTATTTCCTCTACAAAACCGGAATGCCCTTCGAATTCTCGGCCGGCGACTCCATCTGGTACTACGAAGAGACCATGGGCAACGTGCACGCCAACATTGCCGACGTGTGGCGATACCTGTTCGTCGACTCGCCAACCATCTCCGACTCCGGCTATGTCTTCTACCTTTCGCTACTCTCCAAAATCACGGGCTACAGCATTCTGCTCCCCCGCTTGGTGAACAGCATCTTCAGCGCAGCCACCGTCCTGCTAATCTACTTCCTGGCCAAGCGCAACATCGGCGAGGAGGGCGGCCGCATGGCGGCGGTATTCGCCTGCTTCATGCCCAACCTCATCTACTACTGCGGCCTGCATCTGAAAGAAACCATGATGATCTTCTTCCTGGTGGCCTTCCTCGAACGCTCCGACTACCTCCTGCGAAGCAAGAAATACAACATCCTCACCATCACCCTCCCGGTGCTCCTGGCCGTCGTCCTCTTCACCTTCCGCACCGTGCTCGGAGCCGCCGCCGTGTTCTCCATCGCCACGGCACTGGTATTCACCAACACCTCGATTGTGGGCCGAAGCAAACGTATCCTGCTCATTGCCTGGGGCGTGCTGGCAGTGTCCACACTGGCCGGAGGTGTCATCAGCACCGAGATCCAAGCCACCTGGGACGACCGCGAAAACAACCAGACAGCCAAGCGAACCCACCAAACCAACAAGGGCAACCAGTGGGCACAATACGCCACCGGCACCGTCATGGCCCCCATGATGTTCGTCATGCCGTTCCCCACCATGGTGGATGTGGACCAACAGTACAACCAACAGATAATCAGTGGTGGCAACTTCGTCCGCAACTTCTTCGGCGGCTTCGTGCTCATAGCCCTCTTCAGCGCCATTTTCATCACCAAAAACTGGCGCAACCTCTCGCTCATAGGCTCCTTCGCCATCGCCTACCTGGGTATCATCTCCTCCAGCGGCTTCGCCAACTCGGAACGCTTCCTGCTGCCGGCACTGCCGGTACTGCTCATCATGGCCGCCTACGGCATATCGCTCCTCGATGCCAAAAACTACCGTTTTGTCAAAATCTGGTACTATGTCGTCCCCGTCATGGCCGTGGCATGGGCATTTTTCAAACTGGGTTCGCGAGGACTTTTTTAGGCCCAAACCCCTTATCAACCCCCTACCAACTCCCTACCAACTCCCTACCAACTCCTACCAAGGTAGGATTTGATAGGGCGATGGAAAGATTAAAAACAGTCGTTTTAACGTCTATTAACAAAGTTCGAGCATGAACGTACTTTTGATATGTAATTACAAACCGAAGGTCGGAGGCATCTCCGGGCAAGTGGACATTTTGCAAAAAATGCTGCAGACCGACGGGCATACCGCCGAGGTGTTCAACACCAAGGCCCCGCTCCTGCGGCGCATGATGCTTCCGTTCAAACTGAAATCCACGGGCAAGGACTTCGATGTGTTCCACATCCACTGCTGTTCCAACTGGGGATTCCTGCCGGCGGTGGTAGGCGTTTCCGTGGGCAGGCGGTTGGGCAAACGCATCGTGCTGACCTACCATGGCGGTGGCGGAGAGAAGTTTTTCGACCGGCACCCCAAGTTGGTGCGGCACTACCTGACGCGCACCGATGCCAACATAGTCCTTTCGGGCTTCCTGGCCCAAGTGTTTGAAAAACACGGGTTGCCGTTCGTTACCATTCCCAACATTCTGGAGCTGGACGACAGCCGGTTCCGCCAGCGGGAGATGTTGCAACCCAACTATATCTGTACCCGTGCGCATGAGCCGTTGTACAACATTCCGTGCATCCTGCGGGCCTTCCGCAAAGTGCAATCCATCCATCCCGAAGCCACCCTGACGCTGGTGGGCGGCGGCAGCGAGCACGAAAACCTCGTGCGGATGGCGGAAGAACTTGGCTTGCAGAACGTCACCTTCACTGGAAGGGTCGCCAACGAGGACATCTACACCTACCTCGACCGTGCCGACATCATGCTCTCCGCACCGACGGTGGACAACATGCCGGTGTCGGTGCTCGAGGCCATGAATGCCGGATTGTTGGTGATTTCCAGCAAGGTGGGCGGCGTGCCATACATGGTGAAAAACAACAACACAGGACTCCTCTTCGACAGTGACGACAGCGACGCCCTGGCAGGCAAGATGCTGTGGGCCGTCGACAACCAGACCGTCGCTCGCGCCATCGCCCTTCAAGGTCACAAAGCCGTCAGCCGCTACCGCTGGGAGAATATCAAAGAACAACTTTACAAAGCCTATGGCCTTCCTGCATGAACATATCATCCTGCCGCTGAGCGACCTGCTGAAGGGCGAAAGCGTGCATAAATACTTACGTCTGCTGCGCGAGGCTGAAAGGTGGAGCGACGAACAGATGCTCCACTTCCAGCAAGACCGTCTGCGAAAACTGATTCTCCATGCCGCCAAACAGGTGCCTTTTTACCGCGACTGGTTCCACTCGCATAGCATCGATCCCCTCTTTGCCACCCTGGACCAGCTGCCCATCGTGGACAAGGCCCTCATGCGCCGTGAAGGAATTGAGAGATTCGCCGCCGAAGGATTCCCTGAACGAGAGCGACTTTCCTCGCGCTCCAGCGGCTCCACGGGCGAGCCATTCACTTTCTACGAAAGCCGTGAAAGTTACTCAGTGAACATGGCAGTGAAACTGCACAGCTGGTTCAAAGCCGGATACCGACTGGGCGATCGATACATGAAGATCGCCAACAGTCAGCGACAGGGTCACCTCAAGCAACTCCAGGACTGCATAAACCACTGTATATATGTCCCCTTCTATACGATGGACGAAGCATCGCTGCGAGCCATCCTCGACCGCATTGAACAGGAGAAACCCCTCTATATACGCTCCTACCCTGCTCCCTTGCATTTGCTGGCGCAATATCGAAAAAGCCATTCCGGCTATCATCACAGACCGAGGCACATCATGACCACTGGTGCCACCCTCACAGAAAGCCACCGTGCCGACATAGAAAGGGCTTTCGGCTGCGACATCATCGATTCGTACAGCTGCGAAGGTACCCCCGCCACTTATGAGACCACGGTTCATGATGGATACTGTGTAGCCAACCTCTACGGCATCATTGAGACAATCGACAGCCATGGCCAACCTGTCAACGACGGCATAGGCCACGTTGTCAGTACCGACCTATGGAACCTTGCCCACCCATTCATCCGCTACAACACTCAAGATCTCGTGGAGGTTAAAGCTGGCAGAATCCAGCGCATCATGGGCAGGGAGAGCGAAAGCATCGCCGCCCCCAACGGCACCATAATCACCATCCACAATCTGACAAAATTTTTTGCCAACGACTTTGCTGGCATAGAGGCCTATCGCATGATATACCGGAAAGACAAAACAGTGGAATTCCAACTGGTCGTCAACCAAACTTTCGCGCAAGAGGACATACAACGCATTGCCAACCATTGGCATGAGGTTTTGGAACTACCTGTAAGCGTCAGACTTGTCGACGACATCCCCCTCATGCACAACAACAAACGGAAAACCATCATCAATGAAACTACTGACTAATCCTGCGGACATCGACCGCACTCAATGGCAGGCGTTGGTTGACCGCTCGCCGGTGGCCAGCATCTTTCAAACACCGGAGATGTACAACTTCTACGCGGAGCTCCAACTATACGATACTTCCGTCTGTGCTGTCGAGGAAAACGGAACCATCAAAGGACTGGTTCTATGCTTGATACAGTCGGAAGGGAATGGTTTCAAAGGACACTTCACAGCACGAGCCATCATCAACGGAGGACCGCTACTCGATACCGACATCAGTAGCGAAGCCCTCCAGGCACTACTTGGCATTACTGTCAACACCCTTCGCCGTCGCTGTATCTACATCGAAACACGCAACCTAAACGACTACTCGCGCTGGCAAAAAACTTTTGAAGCATGCGGATTTTGCTACGAGGCACATTACAACTTCCACATTGACACCTCCGACCCGGTTCAGATTGACAAACGCATTGACAAGAGTCGACGCCGACGCATACGTCGTGCCACAGAGGCTGGGGCCGTCATCAGCAGCGACAAAACCCACCTGCCTGCCTTCTACAACATATTGGCCGACCTGTACCACAAGAAGATACATAAGCCTTTGCCACCCTATAGTCTTTTCGAACATCTGACAGACCTCCCCTTTGCACGCTATTTCTTTGTCCTCAATCCGCAGGGCGAAGTCATTGGCGGACAACTCATACTCATGCTTGGCCAGCGTGTGGGCTACGCTTGGTACTGCTGCGGACTGGACCGCGAACAGCACGACCTCTACCCTTCCATCATGGCCAACTACGCAGCCATCCGCTATGCAGCCGACCACGGATTCGACCGCTACGACATGATGGGGGCCGGCAGCCCCAAAGAAGACTACGGCGTGCGCGACTTCAAAGCCCAGTTCGGAGGCACTCTCGTCGAGCATGGACGATTCCTGCATATAAATAACCAAATCATATACTACCTTGGAAAACATGTCCTCAAAATACTTAACGTGATAAAAAAATGAACTTACAATTCTCCATAATAGAACCCTCCTCATCTCTGTGGCAAGAGATGGAGTCCGCTGCCGACAGCAACTGCTTTCTTACTGCAGTCTGGGATAGTTACCTAACCCATATGCACTGCCGACGGATTGTCGTGCGAATTGACCGCGACAGAGCTTGCATCGGTTGGTTCGTCGGCAGCCGCTCCTCCATGGGTCTACGCATCATTTCTGCTCCTTCTATGGGAACAGGCTCCTATTCTCAAGGACTCTGCCTGAAAGAACAATGCTCGCGAGCAAACCGGGTCGAGATATACAAACAATTGACGCAGTGGTTACTGAAGACAAAAATAGCCCATTACATTCAAATCTGTGACTGGCAGATGCGCACTGACAGTCACGAATGGATTGACGACTGGCACGACCCACTGCTTGACGAAGCAGGCATCCATTACAATCCCCGCCACACCTTCTATCTCGACCTGCATCCAAGCGAAGAGGAGCTCTGGGCCAATCTGAAATACAAATCGTGCAAATATCCGATCAACAAGGCTCGAAAAGAGGGCCTCACAGTGCGTCGTGTGGAGCGGGAAGAAGACATTGAAGCCTTTGTTGACCAACACTATAAACACATCCGCGACGTACTGCGCCGTAAACACAGTCGTGGCCTGCCCTGCCAACGACGCAAAAACATTTCAGCTCTCTGTCACAGCTTGTTCCCCCATTTATTGATGCTGCAAGTGGTGGGGAAAGACGAAAACGGACAAGAAGTATCCATGTCATCTGGCATCTTCGTGCCAGGATACGCCGCGAGCACTTATTTCACTGCCGCCAGCTACCATCGCTACATGTCGCACTGTCCCAACGAATTGATGGTATGGGAAGCCATGCAGGAACTGCACCGACAAGGGGCCGGCGATCTCATATTAGGAGGCATAGCACACTACAAGAAGAAGTTCAACCCCACCTACGCCTTCGTCCCAGTGATGATTTTCTCGCGTTATCGGCTGTTCTTGAACTTCCGCCGTCGTGGCAAAGAGATCTACTCTAGACTGATGCATTTGTTTGGAAGGTAATACGTTGACAACATGAACATACTGATTGATATCGGACATCCAGGACACGTGCATCTGCTGCACGGGGTGGCCGAGGAGATGAAAAAACGCGGCCACAAGGTCTTCTATTCCGTGCGCGACATCCCCGTTGCCAAACGGCTGATGGAGCACTACGGCATGACCCCTTGGGTCGACCTTGGGGGCAAAAAAGACTCCCTGATGGGCAAAGCACAGACGGTGCTCAGCCAGGACATGCAGCTGCTGCGTTTTGTCCGCAAGAACCATATCGACCTGGGTCTCAGCAGCGGGCTGGTGCTCAGCCATGTATCGCGCCTGACGAAGATGAAGTCCTTCATGTTCGACGACGACGACGATGCCGCCGAACCGCTGGTAACCAAATACGGACACCCGCTGAGCGACATCGTCTTCACCCCCGACTGCATCCACCGTAAGACCAAACACGCTGTCTACTATGCAGGAACACACGAACTTGCCTACCTCCACCCCAACCGTTTCGCGCCCGACCCCTCGGTGTTGCAACATGCCGGGCTGGTCGAAGGCGAACGCTTCTTCATCATGCGGTTCGTGGCCCTGAAAGGACACCACGACGTGGGACAGGCAGGACTCTCGCTGGAGCAGAAAAGAGCTTTGGTCGACCTGCTGAGCCCCCACGGGCGAGTCATCATCACCTCCGAGCGGGCCGTGGAGCCGGAATTCGAACCGTACCGCCTGCCGGTGCCTCCGGAAGAAATCCACTCGCTGATGGCCTACAGCTCCATGTTTGTCGGCGACAGCCAGACAATGACCTCCGAGGCTGCCATCCTGGGAGTGCCTGCCCTGAAATGCAACACCTTCGCCGGACGCCTGTCGGTACCCAACATGCTGGAAGACAAGTATGGACTCTGCTATGCATACCTGCCCGAAAGGTTCGAGGACATGCTGGCGCAAATACGCCACCTTCTGGATATGCCTTCAGAATCATTACATGCCGAATGGCATGCCAAACGCCAACGTATGCTACAGGAAATGATTGACCCGACAGAGTTCTTTATCAACCATATAGAACAGAATGAAACTCTATCTTGAACTGAAACGGCAACCGTTGCCGCATTACCAAAACCATGGCCTTTGGGCCACCATGCACCTGTCGGCACACCAGCATGGCTACCACTCTGCGTTGTGGTTCGGCATCGTGCGATGGAAAGACCATGCGCTGAACCAATGGGCCAAACGTTGTCCGTGGAACAGACTAAGAATCAAACTGCAACGGTGGCGCGGAGTGCAAATCGGCAACCAGGTGCACATCGGCCCCGACTGCATCATCGACTATGCCTACCCTTGCTTCGTGCGCATCGACGACGGCGCTTCGCTGGCCGGAGCCGACTACGTGCTGGCGCACAGCACCCCCATGGAATGCCACGCCAAAAACGTGGAATCGTTTGTAGCTCCAACCATTATCGGACGCAACGCATGGGTAGGCGTGAACGTGACCATCCTGCCCGGAGTGACGATAGGCGAGGGAGCCATTGTCGCCGCAGGATCGGTGGTCACACACGACATACCGGCATGGACACTGGCGGCAGGCGTACCTGCCAAAATCAAAAAAGAACTGGAACATTAGCATGGATTTCACGATTGAAAAATATAATGAGCTGCTTGATGCGTTAGAGAAGCATAAAAACCATAGAATCAGGCACGATGTGGATGCCAGGCCCCTCTATTCGCTGAGGGTGGCGCAAGAGGAGGCAAAGAAGGGAACGAAAGCAACCTACTACTTTCGTTCCATGCACTTTACATCGCATCGAGAGACCATTCAAGCCATCGCTGCCTTGGGACACGAAATAGGCTACCACTACGAGTGCCTGACCACTTGCAACGGGGACCTAACAGCAGCATACGAGGACTTCCACAAGAACCTTGAAGAACTGAGAAAGATTGCCGATGTGAGAGCAGCTTGCGCTCACGGCAGTCCCAAGTCGCCATGGAACAGTCAAGACATTTGGAATCAGTATGATTACCATACATTAGGCATCGAGCACGAGTCGATGATTGACACCGATTTCTCCACCACACTATACCTCACCGACACCGGCCGCCGGTGGGACGGCTACCGCGTGGCGGTAAGGGACAAGGTGCCACAGTATCAGGAAGACTGGAACAAATCAGGGCTAGCATTCCATACAACAGACGACATCATACATGCTATCAACAATATACAGCACCCCATACACCAGAAAGCACTCCTCGTCAACACCCACCCGCAGCGATGGATGCCTTTCGGGGCACAATGGATAAAAGAGGCTGTGCTGCAAAACAGCAAAAACATCGTCAAAAGAATAATAGTATCAACAAGATAAATGAAAAGAATACTCACCATTGTCGGTGCACGGCCACAATTCATCAAAGCAGCGGCCATCTCGCATGTTATCAGGGACAGATATGCATCCGAACTGCAGGAGGACATCCTTCATACCGGACAGCATTACGACAATGCCATGTCAGGGCAATTTTTCACGGAACTCGACATACCGCTACCCAAGTACAATCTCGGTGTCGGTTCCGGCAACCATGGAAAGCAGACAGGACTGATGATGAGTGGCATTGAAGAGATACTCCTTTCCAACCATTACGATGGAGTATTAGTCTACGGAGACACTAACTCCACTCTGGCAGGAGCGCTGGCAGCGACGAAAATGCATATACCTGTCTATCATGTAGAAGCAGGCCTCCGCTCGTTCAACCGCAGCATGCCGGAGGAAATCAACCGCGTGGTTGCCGACCACGTGTCCTCCCTGCTCTTCGCCCCCACCCAAACCGCCGTGCACAACCTTCGGAACGAAGGGTTTACAGACAAAAACATCATCTTCAGCGGCGATGTGATGTACGACAACGTACTGCACTACTCCACTACCGCCCTCCAAAGGACAAAACCCATCTTGGATTCATACATCCTCACCACCCTGCACCGCGACTTCAACACCGACAATCCAGACAGGCTAAAACACATACTATCAGCACTGAACACCATCACCGAGCAACTCAAAACGGAAATTGTGTTCCCCATGCACCCAAGAACACGCAAGTGCATTGATTCCATGTCTCTTACGCCATTACCTAACCGTATCCACGTCGTCACCCCACTTTCCTATTTGGAGACCCTTGCCGCACTGCAGCGGTGCTCGCTGGTACTCACCGACAGCGGGGGACTGCAGAAAGAGGCCAACTTCTGCCGCAAGTACTGCGTGGTGCTCCGCCCCGAGACAGAATGGGTGGAGTTGGTTGAAGACGGAGCCGCCGTCCTGGCCGACGCCGACGAACAAAAAATAGTCGACGCCACCCTCAGACTTATCGGCCAGGTTTCCCCTGCAAATCTGCACTTTGGCAATGGACACGCAGCCGATACCATCGTAAGCCGCATTCTGGAATCGTAGGCACAATCGCATCGAAAAGCGCATCAAAAAAAGAGCACAATCGATAAAAAATGCAACAAATCGATAAAAAAATTCCAAACATTACGAAAAAAATTCGTATCTTTGTATTTTATCACATATACGAAAATAAAATATAATTTATTATAATACAAACAAATGAAGGGAACAAACATCATTTCTACAAAGAGAAGTTTTGCACATGTGGCAGTCTGCATGAGCCTGCTAATCCTTGTTTCCTCCTGCATCACCCCCCGCCGTGTCAACTATCTGCAGGACCTCAGCCAAGGCAGCCAAATCCAGATAGAGAACAAGTTCGAGGCCGCCATTGCCCCCTACGACGAGCTGAACATCATCGTCACCACCTCCAGCAGCAAGAAAGAGCTGGCCTCGCCCTTCAACTTGGGCAACGGCGCAGGCAACAACGCCTTCACCAATAACGCCCGCTATCTTGTTGATGTCAATGGCGACATACAAATGCCCATCCTTGGCAACATCCACGTCGCCGGCCTCACCCGACTCAAACTGCAGGACACCCTCACCACCATGCTCGAAAATGGCGGCTACATCGACGAACCCTTCGTCATGGTCCGCTTCAACAACTTCAAAATCTTCTTCCTCGGTGGCGGCCGAGGCCAGGTGCTCAACATCAGCAATGAGCGATGCACCTTCCTCGAAGCCATGGCCATGCTGGGTGACAACGTCAGCCTCCACACCCGCCGCGACCACATCGCCGTCATGCGCGAAATCAACGGCCGCATGGTGGTGCGCTACCTCGACCCCCGCTCCTCCGACGTCTTCAACGACCCCTTCTTCATGCTGCAGCAGAACGACTTCATCATTGCCGACACCTACGACAACAGCGTTGTCCGCAGCGAAGTGACCTACTGGCTCGGCATCGGCAGCGCCATCGTCTCGGCATTCTCACTCGTAGTATCGCTCATTGTCCTCAAAAAAGTCAACTAACCCCCAATCCCCATTGCCATGGCAGACACGAAAACCGACACCTCCTTCCTCGAAGAGAAGAAAACGCAGAAGATCCATGTCAAAGACATTCTCTTCACCCTGCTGAGGAACGCCCACTGGCTCATCCTCTGCGGCGCCGTCGGTGCCATCATCGCCGGCTACAATGTGCGCCACCAGGACCGTGTCTACGCCAGCAGCGCACGCCTGCTCATCAAAGGCTCCTCCACCAACAGCGAAAGCGGCATCCGCGAGGCCTCCATCAAGAACATGTTCTCCACCCGGACGCTCTACAACAGCTCCATCAACAACGAGATGATGATCCTCACCTCGAAGTCCGCCCTGACCGAAGTCTCCCGCAACCTGAAGCTCAACATCATCTACACCGCCAAGACCCGCCTCGTCAAACGTGCCAAGGACCTCTACGGCGAGTCGCCCATCACCATCGACTTTGTCGACAACGGCGAGGAAGACTACGTGGCCTTCACCGCCACCATCAAGAACGACGAGCAGTTCGAACTCACCCTGCCCGACTACGAACCCATCGCCGCCCCCTACGAGGACACCGTGGCCACCCCCTTCGGTCGCATCGTGGCCCACAAGACATGGTTCTTCACGCCCGACTACTACGGAGTGCCCATCACGGTGACGCACACCAGCATCTCCGCCATCTCCGAGCACTACCGCGCCGCCCTCGCCGTTACGCGCGACGACGACTTCAACACCATCGTCAACATCGGCCTCCGCGACGCCTCCCCCATCCGCGCCCAGGAGGTCATCAACGAGGTCATCAAGGTCTACAACGATGACGCCATCAAGGAGAAAGAACGCATCATCGCCGAAACCTACGACTACATCAACCAGCGCCTCTCCATGCTCCACTCCGACCTCGGCACCCAGGAGAACGCCTTGGCCAACTTCAAACGCGAAAACCAACTGCTCGACATCTCGACCTACGGCCAAAGCTACCTCCAGTCGAGCATCCAGTCGTCCGAAGAAATCGAACGCCTCAAGAAACAGCTCTCGCAGGCCCGCTACCTGACGCAGTTCAACCAGTCCGACGAGGCCGTCCACATCATCCCGCCCACCATCGGCCTCGACGACGCCAACATCATGTCCCTCATCACCAAGCACAACAACCTGGTGCTCGAACTCGAAAAATACCAAAGTCCCAACAGCCCCGTGGTGAAAGCCAAGATGGAGGAAATCCACACCCTGCGTTCCAACATGAACCGCCTCCTCGACGGCTACATAGGCCTGCTGCAGGAGCGCATCGCCGAAACCCAGATCGAGGCCTCCAACGCCTCCAGCAAGATGAGCCAGGTGCCCCAACAGCAGCTCTACCTCGAAAACCTGGAGCGCCTGCAGAAAATCAAGGAGGAACTCTACCTCCACCTCCTCAGCCGCCGCGAGGAGCTGATGATCAGCCGCCCCTCCATCGAACCCAACGGCAAGGTGCTCGACCCCGCACGCATCAACCGCACCCCCGTGTCGCCCAACGAGACACGCACCACCCTCATGGGTCTCCTCATCGGTCTGGCCATCCCCATAGGAATCTTCTTCCTCCGTCGCCTGCTCGACACCAAGGTGAAGTACCACAATGACATCATCGCCGTCACCGACATACCTTTCCTTTGCGAGATTCCCAGCCGCGAAAAAGACGACGACCGCGAAGTGGTGATGACCAACAGCGACCACGACGCTATGTCAGAGTCCTTCCGCTTGCTGCGTACCAAAATCGACTTCTTGGGCAACAGCGGCGACGGAACCAGCAGGGTACTGATGGTCACCTCTATCCTCCCCGGCATGGGTAAGACCTTTGTGGCCGCCAACCTGGCCTCCAGCTTTGGCGTGGCAGGCAAACGCGTCATCATCATCGACCTCGACCTGCGCAAAGCCTCGCTCACCCGCAAGTTCTATTCGCGCAAGCACACAGGCCTCTCCGCTTTCCTGGCTGGCAGAACCGACGATTGGCAGGGCATCATCAAGCATAATCTGGTGTCCAACAATGTGGACAGCATCTTCACTGGCCCCATACCCCCCAACCCCACCGAACTGCTGAGCAACAATCGCTTCGGACAGCTCCTGGACGACCTGCGCCAGCGCTACGACTACATTGTCCTCGACACGGCGCCCACGGGTCTCGTTGTAGACACCGACATTATCAAACAATACGTCGACAACACCCTCTTCATTATCCGCCACAACAAGTTCGACAAGCGCCTCCTCAGCGAACTCGACGTCATGTATAAAGAACACACCTTCCCCAACCTGGCCATCGTCCTCAACGACGTGCGCTACAAGAAACTGATGCCCTACGAGAAGAAGTACGGCTACGGCTATGGCTATGGTTACGGCTATGGCTACGGTTACGGCTATGGCTACGGTTATGGCTATGGGTATGGCTACGGCGATGAAGAACGCAAGGAAGATAGCAAAGAAGAAGAAAACAACGAAAAATAATATAAAATACCGATATATATATACATAGATATAATTATGAAAAGAGCAATAACTATTATCGCCCTACTGATTGTAAGCTCCACCAGCTTGTTCGCACAACGCTTTGAGCGCAAAGGCTTCGCCCTCGGCGCCGACCGAGACACTTTGCTCTACATCATCGCCTCCCCCTTCGACAACTGGTGGATCAACCTCGGCGGAGGTCTGCAGACTTTCATCGGCAACGAAATCGAATCCTCGGCACGATGGAACAAACTGAACTACAACCTCAGCGCCGAGGTGGGAAAATGGATCATCCCCGACCTGGCAGTATCGCTGCGACTGAACTTCATGAACGTCGACGGACAATCACGCTATCCGCTACAGCCCTTCATTGACTTCTCCGGTCTGACCACCCACGAAGAGGACGGCGTCAACTACTACGACTACCAACCCTTCCATGCCTACGCCATTTCGGTCATGGGCTTCGTCACCTTCGACTGGACCAACTTCTTCAACGGCTACGAAGCCGGACGTCGTCGTCGCCTGCACTGGTTCACACCCATCGGCCTCGGCATGTCCATGCTCTTCGGCACCCAGGAGAACCCCAACGGCAGCTACGAGCTGGGCTCCTTCCGCCGCAACTTCGAGCTGGCCTATTCCTTCCGCATAGGCGCCGAATACACCCTCTCCGAACACGTTGCCCTCAATGCCACAGCCGAACTCTTCGGCTCCGAGTCCACATGGGACTGGTCGCCCTACGACAACTCGCGCACCATCTTCGATATCATCCCCTCCATCAACGTCGCCGTCAAATTCAACCTCTTCAAATCTGTCACCAAGTACAATCCCTACACCCGCTCCTCCTCGCGCGAGAAAGTCAACCACGAGTTCCTTGCCTACGGCACACGCAACACCCTGCAGACCCTCAACGGCAAGATTGAGCACCTGAACCACCAGATCGACTCCATTGCAGACCGCACCGGCGAACGCGAACGCATCGACTCCGTCCGCATCGACTCGCTCCGCAACGAGCTTGCCAAGGCCATTGACGAACACGACCGCCTGGTCAACGAAGGTGGCAGTGGTGGCGGCTACCCCGACCCGTTCCCACGCAACGTCATCGACGAGCTCCTCAACGCCAACGAAGTTCTCAACCTCCCGGCAGCCATTGTCTACTACCAACTCGACAAGTGGAATCTCGACTACAACGCCTCCAAGCGCCTCGAAGACTTCTACAAAGAGGCTCGCCAGCTGGACGACACCATTGAATTCTACATCATCGGCGCCGCTGACTCGGTCACCGGTAGCATACGTCACAACCAGTGGCTCTCCGAGCACCGCTCCAAAGCCGCCTTCGACAAGCTTGTCGAACTCGGCATGAGCGCCAACCAGCTCGTCCCCGTCTCCATCGGCGGCATCATGCACTACGACCCGAAGGAGAACAACCGTATGGCCCTCGTCATCCAGCGCACCCCCGTCACCGAGGAAATCGTTGAACGCTGGCTGCGCCAGAGCAAGGAAAGGCTGAGACAGTAAACCCACGGCCACGCCGTGGCACCACAACGCCCCGCAGAACGCCACTGCGGGGCGTTTTTTTTACACGTATACCCCCGCGGCAGGCCGCGTCAAACATCATCCTCCCAATCGAAGCCACGCCGACGCGGAGACACTGCAGGCCGCGTCTCTACAGAGGGAAACAGACTCTTGACATTTTATCCTTTTCCACACCTCCCCTTACCCCTATCATCACCCTACCAAAACCTACTTTGGTAGGAGTTGGTAAGGAGTTGGTAAGGACATGGTAAGGCGGTGGTAAGGACATCACCGTTGAGAATCAGTCATTTGTACAGAAACGACTTTTTGGCAAACAAAAAGAGCCGGAGAGAAGCATTTTGCCTCTCTCCGGCTCTTTGTTTTAGGTAAGGTCAAAGGGGTTATTTCAAACCCAGTTTCTTCTTGACCATGGGCATAATGTCGTCGCTGTCCTGCGAATAGAGGACGGCAGCGGTGCCGGAATCGAGGATGTAGGTGTAGCCACCCTCGGCAGCCACATCGCTGATGGCCTTCTTGGCGCGGTCGATGATGGGTTTGAGCAAATCCTGCTCACGCTGCTGAAGCTGCTTCTGGGCGTTCTCCTGGAACTCCTGGATGCGGGTGCCCATGTCCTGCAGCTCGCGCTGTTTGGTGTTGCGGATAAGCTCGGTCCAGCCAGACTGCTTCTCCATGTACTCGTTGTAGCGTTTCTCCATCTCAGCCTGCATGGATTTGAGCTGTTCCTCGAGGCCAGCCACCTCGGACTGGAGCACGGTCTGGGCCGAGTCGCGGCCAGGCATAATCTGCATCAGGTCGTTGGAGTTGATGTGGCCGAGCTTGATCTTCTGCTGGGCCATGGCGCTGCCGCTGAAGACAAAGAGGCAGGCGACAATTGCAATTAAAGCTTTTTTCATCTGTTGAATTTTTATTAGTTTCATTAATTATTTCTTTGTATCGCGCCCCCTGGAGAGGCCTGTGGAGCGATCGGTATCGCGCTGGCGCAGCTCGGGGTTGGTGGGTTTCTTCTTGCCCCCCTCAGGTTCGGCAGAAGCCGCAGAGCTTCCCGGCTTGTAGCCAAGCGATTCAAGAACATCGTCGCTGATGTCGTACTTCTTGTTGGCAAAGAGTACGGCGGGGCTGCCGGCCTTGTCGAACACCATGCCGTAGTTCTTCTCCTGGGCAATGCGCTCAATGGCGGCATAGACACGGTCCTGCACCGGTTTCAGCAGCTCGGCGCGCTTCTTGTCGAGGTCGCCGCCGGGGCCGAAGCGCTGCTGCTGCAGGGCACGCACTTCTTGCTCCTTGGACTTGATCTCCTCCTGGCGGCGCTTCTTCAGGTTCTCGGGCAGCAGATAGCTCTCCTGCTCGTATTCGAAGCGGAGGTTCTCGAGTTCCGACTGCTTCTCGGCAAGCTCGGCCGTCCAGTCCTCGACGTATTTGTCGAGGCGCTTCTGGGCATTGGCATAGTCGGGGATGCTGCGCAGCACATAGTCTGTATTGACGCAGGCATACTTCTGCTGCGCCATGGCAGGCATGGCAGCGAGCAGCAAAGCCGAGAGGAGGATGAGTATTTTGGTTTTCATATCTTGTTAGTCGAGACTTTGACCAATGGAGAAGTGGAACTGGCTGCCGCCGGTGTTGCCGTCGAAACCATAGCCCCAGTCGACGCCGATGAGGCCGAGCATGGGCAGGTAGAGACGCACGCCGAGGCCGGCGGAATTGTACATCTTGAAGGGCTGGAACTCCGAGAGTTCACTCCAGCAGTTGCCGCCCTCGAGGAAACCGAGCACCCAGATGGTGGCGCTACCACTCTCGACTATGGGCTGACGCAGTTCGATAGTAAATCTATCAAACACTGAGCCGCCACCGTCGGGAGTCAGCGAGTTGTTCTCGTAGCCTCGCAGGGGGATGACCTCGCGGCCATCGAGCACCCACGACGAGAGGCCGTCGCCACCCAGGTAGTAGCGGCCAAAGGGAGCCAGACCGATGTCCTTGTTGTAGTAGCTCATCCAGCCGAAGCGGAAACGCGTGCTGAGCACCACGTCGCCCACCAAGTTGAGGAACCAGGAGCCGCGGAAGTTAATCTTATAGTATTCCACCCACTTGAACTTCTCCTCTGCCGTGGCAGTGGAATAGTCCTTGCCTGTGAACAGCGAGAAGGGCGGAGTAAGATAGGCGCTGAGCGAAATCTCGGAGCCGCTGCGGGTATAGAAGGGCGAGTCGAAGGAGTTGCGCGAAACAGTAAAGGCATACGAAATATCGTTTGACGAGCCATCTGCGAAGAGACCCGCAGCCAAACTATTGTAATTGTTGAGGATGTAATGCTTGTAGGTGATTCCATGGGAGACGATAAAGTAATCGTCGGGCCACTTCAGTCGCTTGGAGAAACTTACGCCGGCACCGGTAATCTGAAGGCTATAGAAGTTCTCATCGCTCTGGCGAACCCAGAGACCGTTGCTCAAGTAGTTGTGGTAGACCTGTCCGGTAAGTGACTGGGCGCGGTGTCCGCCAAGCCAAGGCTCTGTAAAGCCGGCACTGATAGAATAGTAGGAACTGCCATTGGTTGTAGCGTTGAGCGAAAGCTTCTGGCCGTCGCCGGCGGGCAGGGGCACCCAAGCATCCTTCTTGAAGATATTGCGCACACTGAAGTTATTGAGCTGTATTCCCACCTGGCCGATAAACATGCCGGAACCATAACCGCCCTGGAGATTCAGCTGGCTGGTGGAACCCTCCTTCACATGATAGACAATGTCCACCGTGCCATCCTTGGGGTTGGGGCGCGGCTCGGGGTTCACAGACTGCTCTTCGAAGAACTTGAGGTTCAACAATTCGCGGTAGCTGCGCATCAAAGCCTCGCGGCTGAAGAGGTCACCCGGACGGGTATGCAGCTCGCGCATAATAACCTTGTCGTTGGTAATGGTGTTGCCTTCGACGGAGACATTGCGGATTCGGGCCTGCTGACCCTCGACGATGCGCACCTCTATGTCAATGCTGTCGTTTTCCACCGCAACCTCCACAGGCACCGCGCGGAAGAAAAGGTAACCATTGTCCATATAGAGAGATGACACATCCGTACCCGACGGGTTGTATTTCAGATTCTCTTCCAGAAGGCTCTTATTGTAGGGGTCGCCCTTGGAGATACGCAGTGAGCGGCGCAGCACCTCGTCGGAATAGACGGTGTTGCCCGAGAAGGTGATGTTACGGAAATAAAACTTCTTGCCTTCATGAATCTGCACCTTCACTCTCAAGCGGTCCTGATCCTTGTTTTTCAGTTCTGCTTCAGGCACATCCCACACCGTATCCATCACAATACGGGCATCGCGGTAACCCTCTTCGTTGTAGTAGGCAATAATGCCTTCCAGATCCTCGCGGAAGTCATTCTCCATATAGCGCGACTTTTTCCAGAAGACCTTCTTCCAGAAACGCAGGCTCTTGCGGAAGTGCACGTCGCGGGTCTTCTGCATCTTTCCCTGGAGGGTGATGTCGGAAACCTCCTTGTTGCCTTCGAAAATGAGGGAATCAATCTTCACCTTTTTGCCACGCTTGACATTGAAGGTGACGATAAGGCGGCCACTGGTGTCGGTCTCGGTGGTAGGCGTCACCTCCGTACGGGTATAGCCCTTGTCGATGAAGTAGCTCTTAATCTTGTTCGACGAGGTGCGCAGCATGTTCTCCGTCACCACATCGCCGGTGGCAATCTGCATTTCTTCGCGAAGCTTCTTGTCCTCGCCTTTCTTCACGCCGGTGAAGGCAAACTTCAACATGCGGGGACGCTCTTGCAGCACAATGGTGAGGAACACCAGGTTACCCTGTATACGGTTCACTCGTATCTGCACATCGTCGAACATACCTTGTTTCCAGAGGTTTTCGATGGCGCCCGAAATCTTGTCTCCGGGTATACGCACCTGGTCGCCCACCTGGAGGCCGGCCACCAACTGCACCACACGGGTGTCAAAGTTCTCTGCACCCTCGAAAGAAATGCCTCCAATTTCGTATGTCTTAGGAGTGAGATAGTCAAAGTCGTATTCGTTGCCACCGCCCACAACCACCTGAGCATGAGCCATAAATGGCATCACCGTCAGGATGAGGGCAAGCAGCAGTAGTTTCGCGTTCTGTTTCATCAAAATTTACACTTAATCTATATAATAACTCACTTCTGTATAAATTATTATATTTAAGTACCGAAATTTTCAAAAAAATTTCATTTCCCGGCTTCTATTTGTGCTTCCGTCTTGCCGAAACGGCGCTGACGGCGCTGATACTCAAGCACTGCATCGCACAAGTGCTCTTGACGGAAGTCGGGCCACAAAAGGTCTGTGAAATAGAATTCGGTGTAGGCCATCTGCCAGAGCAGGAAGTTGCTCACGCGCAGTTCTCCGCCGGTACGGATGAGAAGGTCGGGGTCGGGAAACTCGCTCGTACATAGGTAGCGGCGCAGGGTCTCCTCGTCCACACTGGCGGGGTCGAGCCGTTCGGCGCATATCTTTTTCAGCGCCTGGGCAATCTCCCATCGCGAACTATAGCTGAGTGCCAGGATGAGTGTCATGGCCGTGTTGCCTGACGTCTCCTCCATGCACTTCTCCATCATCGTGCGCGAGCGCTCAGGCAGTCGCTGCAGGTCGCCGATCATGGTCAGCCTGACATTGTTCTTCATCAGGGTTTCCGTCTCGTCGAGCACAGCCTTGACCAACAGCTCCATCAGCCCGTCGACTTCCGCTTGCGGACGGTTCCAGTTTTCGGTGCTGAAAGTATAGAGGGTCATATACTTAACGCCCAGCCTCACACCCCCTTCCACCGTCTGGCGCACCGCTGTCAGGGCGCTCTGGTGGCCGAAGAGGCGTTCGTGCTGCTGCTTCATGGCCCAGCGTCCGTTGCCGTCCATGATGATAGCCACATGCTGTGGCACTCGCGTTTTGTCTATCTCGTCTATTGTTGCCATGTCTGTATTATGTTAATTTCTACAACGTTTGGACCGCATCCAGCCAAAAAGCACGTCGAAGCTGACGCCCAGCGAGACGTGAAGGTAGGCATACCAGTCGTCGAGCGCATCGTCGCCGCGTTTGGTCCCCGGGGCGTTGACATAGCCGTCCCTCACCTCGCCGCTCCGGTCCGCCAGCTGGGCCGCCAACGCCCCGTCGTCGGAATTGGCAATGAGGAAGTCGCTGCCGACGTAGGTCTTGCTGACGTCGTCCAAATAGTCGGTCCATGTCTTTCTGAATCCATATTCCGCCGCCAGAGAAAAAGCCTTGCCCAATCTCACCTTCACTCCCACGCCGAAAGGCAGACAGATCTGGGTGCGGGCGTAGACCCTCCTGTCGGGATATTGTGAAGTGCCCTGGCCTTCAGTGTGTAGCGGCTGCAGCTCGGCCCAGTGCTCTTCGCCGTCGCCAAGCATATAACGGCCCATCGGGTTGAAATGGAACAGCCCCAGACCTCCGAAGAGATAGGGCGTCCACAGCCGTTCGGTAGCCCCCGGACCGAAGGGCGCGAAGTTGAACTCTGCCAGCACCGCCCCTTCGATAATATCCGAACGGAACGACAGATTGCGGAGCTCATTGTAGTCCTTGTCGCACCCAATCTGGCCATAACTGGCCTCGACGCGCAAAGCCCAGCGGTTGTCGAGCCGGTAGCGTATGCCCGCTCCGCCGGCCAGTCGCGGAAGGGTCAGGGCGCTCTCGTCGTTAAGATCGCCAATATAGTTCATGCCCCCTCCCATGAGCAGCAACTCGCTGCGGCTCAGGAAGTCTCGACGCTGTGCACTGAGTGAGGACCCCACCCCCAGCAGCAGCATCGCCAGCACTATGAACCTACTTTTCCTCACGCTCTATCCACTTGAGCGAAGCGCAAATGCCTTCGACCTGCATCAGGTAGTCGCGCTTGTTGAAACGGGGCGCATAGACAAAGCCTATGACATCGACAATACTCTTGCCGTCGGGCGAAAGCAGGGTGTAGCACACGAAGGGGCCTCCCATACGGTCGGAGGTTGCCACCAGACGCCACAGGCCGTGGGTCTGTATGCAGTACGACGTGCCCTCGTAGTCCACCTGCATGCTCTCCATTTCCACCCTCCGCTCGGTACCCATATAGCCGTCCTCGCTCGGGCTGGGCACGTGGCGGCGCATGATGGTATCCAGGCGGTTGTAGATTTTCTCGGGCAAGAACTGGTCCTGACTGCGATAGGCAGTGACATTGACCAGCACACCGAGGCTTATATCCTTGGTTTCCTTGCGAATCCATGCGAAACCGTCGTCCTCCGAGGCCCACATGAAATCCTCGCTGAAGGTGAGCTCGAAGCCGAACTTCTCCTTCACACGATTCATCAAATCCACATTGCGGATGTTGTAGAATGCCTTCGCCATGCGCTGATGTTCGGCATCGTAGATGGCCTGGACGATATTGGGCTCGTAGTCGCACAGCAACTGGCGCAGCGAGGCCTCGCTCGAGGCCGCAATGTCCACCACCACCTGCGGGGCCGCCCACTTGTCGCGCTCGATATACACCTTGTCGGGATTGCCGTCCTTCACCTCGAGGATGATGATATTCCTGTGCATCTGGAACATGTGCGTGTTGCGGAGCGACGACACCGGCACATTCAGCATGTCGAACCGCGCCTCGGGCTGCGGCAGGCACCCCTGCGGCTGCTGGAAGATGGAATCAATCACGTCGCGCGTGGTCTTGCTCAAACGGCCCTTGTCGGCAGCCACAAGCACTTCGAGCGTCTTGCCCGACGAGCTCTTTTGCACAATGGCCTCATTCTGACGGCTGTTGCAGGCTGTCATCAGCAACGCTGCAACAAAAAGCAATGCAATCTTCTTCATATCAAAGTCTGTTATGTCTCCATTCATGAAATTCGCGTATAGCCTCCTCTATCGGCGTCTCCTCCAGCCCCAACTCTGTCTTTGCCGGGCTGTTGTCGAAATGCTCACTCGCCAACAGCTGGCGTATATTCACCGTGGACACCTCGGTCTTCACCCCCATCCGCCTCAGCAGGTCGCCCACACGGCCCGCCGCCAGCAACAGCCAGTTCGGAGCCGGCAACACCCTCTGCCGATAGCCGCACACCGCCGCCTGCATCCGATACAGCTGACTGATACTCAGGAACGCACTTCCGTTCACCGCAGCATACTTCACCCCCGAGGAGCCCTGCGTCAGCGCGTTGACCACCACCCTCGCCACATCGGCCACATGCACAAAAGCCTTGCCGCCCTTGGGGGCGAACATCACAGGCTTGCGGTAGGCCGCCAGCAGCATGCGTCCCGACGAAGGTTTCACGTCATAGGGGCCAAGCATGAAACCGGGATTCACCACGACACACCGCAACTCGGGGTAGCGCTGCATCCCCCGCCTCAACATCTCCTCCCCCATCGCCTTGCTGCGTGCATAATGGCTCGCACTGAAAGGCCGGCTCCCGACCTCCATCGCTTCGAGTGGAGCGCCCCATGAGCCAAGCTTGATCGTATTCACCGTCGACACATGCACCAAACACCTGATTCCAAGCTTCTTCATCACGTCGACCAGCATCTCCGGGAGCCGCACATTCACCCTCTCGTAGTCCTCATAGTGCAGCAGCCCCATGTCCGTCACCCCCGCACAGTTCACCACCGCCTCGCAACCCTCGGCGGCATGCTCCAGCACGGCGGCATCGACAATGTCACGGCGCTCTATCACCTCATACTCACCGCCTTCGAGCTGCAGCGACCGGCTGCTGCGCACAAGCGCCACCACCTGGTGACCCTCGTCCATCAGCCGGCGGAGCACATTGTGCCCCAGCAGTCCTGTAGCTCCAAGAAGCAATACTCTCATGTCCCAATAACGACCATTCACCCATTTTATTGCATTTCCACCCAAAAAATCACCCACCCGACAGGCACCCGAGACGTACCCGATACGGCCGTTCTTATATTGTTCTTATATAGTTTACATATTGTTTACATATTGTTCTTATATCCTGGATATAGGAACAATATAAGAACAATATGAGAACAATATAAAAACAATATAAGATATGCCGTATTAGGTACCTATCGGATAGGGTTTCGGGGGGTATGGGGGGGGGGTAAAAATGGACCTTGGCCTGGAAATGCCAGGTTTGGCGGACGGGGCCGTCGGTGGCAGCGTCGCCGGAGCCCAGCGAGGCTTCGCCGGGACGCCCCATGAGCGTGTATTTGACGCCGAGGTTAAGCCATTGGCTCACGTTGCAGCGCACCACGGCCGAGGCCCTGAGGCCACGCCCTTGGAGCGAGGGGATGCTGAATGCGTATTGCAGGTTGCTTTCGCTGAGGGTGATACGGGCATAGTAGCCCCCAATGTTGTGCCACGTGGCCTGCAGGGCGGCCTGCCACCGGCCCTGGATGTAGCGCGCCTCCTGTGAGAGGAGCCACCCATGCTGACGGGCGGCCTGCTCGGCGTCGAACCACGAAAGGACGACGCGCGTGTTGAAGCGCCACGGACCGTAGCTGAGGCGCACCTGGCCCTGCAGCAAGCTGCGGAGGGTCTCCTCGGCCAGGTAGGCGATGCTGTCGCTGCCGGGCACATTGCGCTGCTGGACACGGAGGGCATAGCGGAGGGCCACCTCGGCGTGGCGGCCCAGCGGGCGGCCCAGCTGCATGCGCAGCCACGAGCCCGCCGAGGGAGCATAGCTGCCATAGCGCAACGAGGGGAAACGATGGAGGTCGGCGGCAAGCAGCGCCGTGAGCCGGAAGGGCAGCTGCAGCTGGGCATCGAGCCCGACGCCCTGTTCGTTGCGCGTGGCGCCGAGGCTGTAGGCATCGGCATGGAGGTTGTGGTAGAGGGGGTCGTAGTGGCGGAGGGTGAGGCCGATGCTGTTGCCGCCGCCCAACGTCAATCGTGCTCCGCCCATGGCGGCCACACGGCCCGAGGCATCGATGGCGGCTTCGCCAAAGAGGAGCGTGCGCCCCGCCTGCCAGAGGGCGTCGAGGCCGAGGGTGGCGGCGCGGTCGCCGCGGAAGTAGTCCTGATTGTAGGCATAGTCGTGCAACTGCAACGAGTCGTCGAGGAAAGCCGCGGCGGCGGTGAGGCCGAGGATGAGATTGCCGCGGCGATAGGTGGCGTGGGCTCCGCCGAGCCATTCGCCGTCGGTACGCGAAGCAAACGCCGACACGTCCAGGCCGCGGGCAAGCCTGACAGTGGCCGCGAGGCCTTGCTGCCACCCCTCCTCATAGAAGGCACTGGCGGCACGAATGCCTGTAGCATAGCGCACGGGCGAGGCGCCCAGAAGAGCGAAGGGCGAGAAGCCCGTCCACAGGGTCACCCCCTGGCCGAACTGGAGGTTGTAGCGTCCGAAGACCAGCTTCTCCAGCCGGCCGATATTGTTCAGCGTCAGGCTGTAGCCGTAGAAGTTGCCTTTGCCCCATGGCTCGGTGGGGTCTTTGTCGCCACTCAGCTGGAGGGCGACATGGTTGCCATAGGCAAAACGGTAGCAAAACAAGGCGCGGAGGTTGTCGCCATCGTAGTGGCCGTTGTCATAGCCATGGGCCTGCTCCACGGTGCCGCCCAGGCCTGTAACCAGTGTATGGTGGCCATGGGACAGCATCTCCCCGAGGGAAGGGAACCGGTGCTCCTCGAAAGGCTCGGCAGTCACTAACGGCGCAATGCGCGAGACAGACAGGCTGTCGAAGCCGGGGACCATCAGCAGCTCCTTGACGGAAAGCAGTTGGCCATAGAGGATAATGTAATTACGCAAGGCTTTGATTTGGAAAGGGGAAAGAAACGGCACCGAAGAGAGGGAGGCGGTGTCGTTGAGATTGGCGGGGTGGTCGGCATATTGCAACAGAATGTCGCTCAGCTCGGAAGCGTCGGCATCGGAGCCGCGCTCGTCGATCCACTGCTCGATGGCATCGTCCACCTGCGCCAGCGCCAGCGTCGGCATGGCCATCAACATTATCACTATCAGCCTGCGGATCAAAAGCATACAGCAAGCGATATTTGAGGGGTGAGACCAAGGACAGGATGGCTCTCGACGCTGATGTCGACGAGGTAGCTGCCATAGTAGACGCCGGCACCGGCGGTGACGGCAAGAGGGGCTGTGGCAAAGCCCGCACGGAAGAAAAGGAGTTGCCGGTAGCAGTATTCTGCTCCCAGACGCAGGCGCCAGCGCTCCTCGCTCTCGACCTCGACGAGGGTCAGCAGGCGCGGCACGGCGCGATAAGCCAGGCCGGCATGCATACGCCATGGGCGCACATCGTCCCACGGGCGTGTACCGGCCAGGGCCACAGCCTGCAGGCGGGGCGAGAAGGAGACACGGACCGTGGCGGCAGGGGAAAGCCACTGGCGGTTCTCGTAATGGCCGTCGCCAACGGCCTGGAGGAGATAGGTGGCCTGGACGCCGACCTCCACCCGGGAGTCAATCTTCATGGAATAGCCCAGCAGGGCTTGATGCTCGGCATAGTCGGCATCGCCGAAATGGCTGTAGCCGGCCAGCATGCGGCCCCTCTCGCCGAGGGCAAAGGAGGCGTCGAGACGGGCAGTGGCAAGGCCGGAGGTGACAAAGCCCGAGCGATAGCTCATGGCCACCTGACGGGCGTGCTCGTCGGGCACAAGGCATCCTCCCATAGCTCCGCTGCGGGCGGAATGGGGCAAGGAAACAAACTGAGGGGAAGCCTGGAAGGCAGGCAAAAGGAAAAGCAATGCTATGAGCGCACGTCTCATAGGACGCGCATCAGGCAGAGGTACTGACAATAGTGCCCTCGGCGACAAGGGCTTTGTAGGTCTTCTCGGCGGCGAGCTGCTCGGCAGCTTTGATGGAGAACTCGATGGCAGACTTCTGCGCCACGCCATCGATGCTGACAAGGCTCTCGTACTGGCGGCGGCTGGCGTGCCCCTGGACAAAGCTGCGCACCACCTCGAAGGTGACTTTGCGGCGGTTTTTCTGGCCCCAGTCGATGAGTTTGCTCTTGAAGTTCCAGTCGGTGGTGGCGATGGATTCGACATCGAGGTACGTGCAGAGGATTCGGTCGATCAGAACGCGGCGCGTGAACTTGTAGCCTTTGTCGATATACATGGCACCAACAAGCGCCTCGAAAGCGTCGCCGCCGATGGACTTGAAGCCTCCGGAATTATCGTGCTGATACTCGATGAAGGACACCAAGCCGATTTTGTCGGCCAGCTTGTTGAGACTGACACGGCTGACAATCTTGGAGCGCAGTACGGTGAGGAACCCTTCGCCCTGAAAAGGATACTTCTTGTAAAGGTAGTCCGCCACGACGGCACTCAACAGCGCATCGCCAAGATACTCAAGGCGTTCGTTATTGATACGATGGCCATTATGCTGTGCGGACAATGAGCGATGGGTGAAAGCGACATGGTACAGCTTCGTATGACGCGGAGTGTAACCAAGGATGTTTTTGAAAAAACTGTTGAATTCCTTGCTTTCGTTGTTCTTGCGAAAGAGGTGCATGACAATCAATACTTTCTGAAGGCGAGACAAACGTTATGACCGCCAAATCCGAAAGCATTGCTGATGGCAAAGTTGACTTCCCGCTGTTGCGCCTTGTTGAAGGTGAAGTCGAGGGAAGGAATCTGCGGGTCATCGTTGAAATGGTTGATTGTCGGGGGGACGACACCATTCTTAATGGTAAGGATGGTGGCAATGGCCTCGACTGCGCCGGCAGCACCAAGGAGGTGGCCAGTCATTGACTTGGTGGAGTTGATGGCAATCTTATAGGCATAGTCGCCAAAGAGCCCCATGATGGCCTTGGGTTCAGAGATGTCGCCGATAGGAGTCGACGTGCCGTGGGTGTTGATGTGGTCTACATCCGTCGGCTTCATGCCTGACTCTGCGATTGCCTCGCGCATAGCATTGATAACGCCGAGGCCTTCGGGGTGGGAAGCCGTGATGTGATAAGCATCGGCGGAGAGACCCGTGCCCGTAATCTCGGCATAGATATGAGCGCCACGGGCTTTGGCATGTTCCAGTTCTTCGAGGATGAGCGCACCGGCACCTTCGCCCAGAACAAATCCGTCGCGGTCACGGTCGAAGGGGCGCGAAGCGGTCTGGGGATCGTCGTTGCGTGTAGAAAGGGCGCGCATGTTGCCGAAACCGCCGATACCGGCCTCGACAACAGCACATTCCGAACCGCCGGCAATCATCGCGTCGACCTTGCCGAGACGGATAAGGTTGAAAGCGTCACCAATAGCCACGGCAGAGGTGGCACAGGCGGCGGTGGTGCTGTAGTTGGGACCGCGCAGACCATAGCGGATGGCTATCTGTCCAGCGCAGATATCAACGATAACCTTGGGAATCCAGTAGGGACTGAAACGAGGATTGCCATCGGAGAGAGCGAATTCGCGAAGTTCATCCTGCAGGCTTTTCACGCCGCCCATGCCGGAACCCCAGATAACGCCAAAGCGGTCCTTGTCGACATTGCTGTCGTCGAGGCCGGAATCACGCATGGCCTCTTCGACAGTAACCAAGCCATACACCGTATAGCCGTCGAGGAGGCGCATCTCTTTCTTGTCAAAGAAGTTGAGAGGATCGAAACCTTTAAGCTCCGAAGCAATCTGGCAACGGAACTTCGAGGCGTCGAAATGTGTTATCGGCCCGGCTCCGCTCACTCCTTTGACCAACGAGTCCCATAAAGCAGGGACATTGTTGCCTATAGGGGTGAGCGCGCCGAGACCTGTAACAACAACTCTTTTCAACTCCATAAAGCAGAAAGAGTAGACTTAATTTAAAAGGTTACTTTTTTGCGTTTTCGATGAAAGCGATAGCGTCGCCAACGGTGACGATCTTCTCGGCTTCCTCATCGGGAATCGAAAGGTCGAATTCCTTCTCGAGCTCCATGATCAGCTCAACGGTGTCCAAAGAGTCTGCACCAAGGTCGTTGGTGAAGCTGGCTTCGGGAGTGACCTGACTTTCTTCAACACCAAGTTTGTCGGTGATGATGCTTGTTACTTTGGTTGCAATTTCTGACATTTTCTTTTAATTTTAATTGATAAAACTGGATGCAAAGAAACGATTTTTTTTTGACATATAAACACTTTTTAACATTTTATTTATTCACAAAAAGGACTAAACATCTGGTAGCAAGCCATGTAATCATCAAAAAAAATTCGACATTTCGCTCTTTGCGATGTTCCAAAAGAGGTATATTTGGGGTAAATTTTAATAAAAATTTGCAAAAATGCATAGGTTTACATCAATGTGTTTTGACGTGCCGAAGAAAGTTTTTTTACTATTTATTAGTTGGAATCAATATTTATTCTTATCTTTGCATTTTGAATTGAAAAGGATATACCAATATGACCAGATTGTCCATACTGGGTTCCGGCAATGGAACCAATGCACAACAAATAACGGAATATTTTGCCGGCCGCGCAGACGTGGAGGTGGCCTGCATTATCTACAACGTAAAGGATGCCTACATAGCCCAACGGGCAAAGAACCTCGGCATTGAGGCACGCTATTTCGGTCGCAAAGACTTCTATGAAAGCACAGCTGTGCTGGACTACCTGCAGGAGAAGCAGACCGACTGGGTCATCCTGGCGGGATTTCTATGGCTGGTGCCACAGAACATACTGGATGCCTATCCCAACCATATAATCAACATCCACCCTGCCCTGCTGCCCAACTATGGCGGCAAAGGAATGTATGGGCACCATGTGCACGAAGCCGTGGTAGCCAATCACGAAAGAGAAAGCGGGATTACCATACATATTGTGGACCAGCATTATGACCGTGGTACGACGCTCTTCCAGGCTCGTTGCACCGTCGACCCCGACGAGACACCCGACAGCCTCGCAGCCAAGATACACCTGCTTGAGAAAGAGCACTTCCCACGCGTGATAGACGAAACCATCAAGAGCAGAAGATAATGCGCATCGCCATCAACACACGCCTGCTGTTGAAGGGCAAGATGGACGGCATCGGTTGGTTTACCGCCGAGACAGCCCGGCGCATGGTAATCAACCATCCCGAGCACCAGTTCTATTTCTTCTTCGACCGCAAGCCCGACAAGGATTTCCTTTTCGGACCCAATGTAAAGCCCGTGGTGCTCTGTCCCCAGGCAAGGCATCCTGTGCTGTGGTACCTATACTTCGAATGGGCTACCCCATGGGCACTAAAACGGCACAAGATAGACCTCTATCTCTCGCCCGACGGCATGATGCCACAGCACCCCAAGGTGCCGACATTGACAGTGATTCATGACCTGAACTTCGAGCATGCCACAGGCAACCTCATACCTTCGCACCAGCGATATATGAGCCACTACTTCCCGATTTTTGCAAAAAATGCCACACGCATAGCCACTGTATCGACCTACTCCAAAAATGATATCGCCAAGACATATGGAGTGAGTCCAGAAAAAATCGACGTAGTATACGATGGTGCCCACAGCAATTACCGTCCGCACAGTGACACAGAGAAGACTGCCATCCGGCAACGGTTCACCGGTGGCAAACCCTATTTAATATTTATTAGTACAATATTAAAACGGAAGAATCTAGCCAACCTACTGAAAGCCTTCGATATGGTAAAGCACCAAGGAAACGAAGACCTAAAACTGGTGGTAGTTGGAAGCAAAGTGTGGTGGCAAGACGAACTGGCCGAAGCCTACAGCAACATGAAACATCGTGAAGATGTCATCATGCCTGGACACGTCGACCCCCAGGATCTTTCTGCACTGCTTTCGGCAGCACATGCGCTTGTCTACCCCTCTTTCTTCGAGGGTTTTGGCATTCCCATTCTGGAAGCCATGTATGCCGAAACAGCGGTAATAGCTTCCAATACCACCTCGATGCCCGAAGTGGGTGGCGACGCAGTCCTGTATATCGATCCTGCATGTCCGGAAAACATAGCCCAAGCCATCAGGAGCCTCGACGATGAGTCTCTGCGCAAAAGCCTTATTGAGAAAGGCCGGTGCCAAAGGGCACACTTCAGCTGGGACAGCACCGCTGAGTTGCTTTGGGACAGCATGATGAAAACTCTGGAAACGAAATGAAGAAACGCTGGATCAGTCTTGGGTGTTTCATGGCCCTAACCATAACGCTCGTTGCCCAAAACAGGGAAAATCTGGTATATAATCCCTCGTTCGAGGACCACACACGGTGCCCTATGAAGATTGATGCCATGGGGGTATTGCGCGAGGCCGAAGCTTGGTGGCAGCCTACAGGGGGCAGCAGCGACTACTTCAACGCATGTGGAAGCCGCGAATGCAACGTGCCAAGAAACAAAATGGGGATACAGGAAGCACACAGTGGCGAAGCATACTGTGGCATTTATTGCTCACAAGAACTTTACCGGGAATATCTACAGACAGAACTGAAGACACCCCTCATCGCGGGCAAACACTACAGGGTGCGATTCTGGGCAAGCTTAGCCGACAAATCGCCCCATGCCATTGCTTCTCTGAGTGCCATCCTGACGCCCCAACGGATAGCGGACACGGCACGAGGGATCCTGATGGAAAGAGAATTACGAGCAATAGGCGACAATGGCTCTCAAAGCATTGCCACATTTTTCACCCCACAAGTGGTCAATTCTATCGACAATATCATCGACGACACCAAGGAATGGACTGAGATTAGCGGAGAATTTGTTGCCGAAGGAGGAGAACGTTTCCTTACCATTGGCAACTTCTATGCTTTCAACAAGTCGAACATAACAACTTCAGGCGGAACCAACACCCCACTACCCGGTGCATACTATTATATCGACGATGTAGAGGTCGTCTGCCTCGACAGCATCGAGCCGGCTTCGCCCCCACCCCATAAAAACATTCCGACAGGCTCTGTGATAACGCTACAGAATATTTTTTTCGCCACTGGCGAGAGCGAAGTGCTTCAGCAATCATACCACGAACTGATGATGCTGAAACAACTCCTTGAGCAGAACCCAGACATGCAGATAGAACTTCGTGGCCACACCGACAATCAAGGCACCCAAGAATACAACCAGAAACTCTCCGAGACCCGCGCAAAAGCCGTAGCAGACTACCTCGTGGCCAAAGGTGTCGATCGGAAACGCCTGTCATGGGTAGGCTTTGGCAAGAGCCGTCCTGTTGCCGACAACTCCACCGTCGAAGGCCGGCAAAAGAACCGCCGTGTGGAGTACAGAATAATCGCGCAATAACCTACTCCGTAGACCGAACACAAAAAGAGAGCGGGACTTCCATCTGAAGTCCCGCTCAACTCATATTGTTCGTTCGAAAAACTATTCAATCACGCGATAGAAGCTGACACGACGGTTGAGGGCATACTGGATGTCGCCGAAGGCAACACTCTTACCCTTGTATTCGGTCTGGATACGATCCTCAGCAATGCCATACTTCTTGACAAGGAGACGCTTGACCTCGTTGGCACGCTTCTCGGAGAGCTTCATGTTGTAGCTGTCGCTACCAGTGTAGTCGGCGAAACCAACAACAAGAACCTTGACATCGGAGTTGTCTTTAAGAACGCGGGCGACGGCTTTGACCTTGGCCTCTTCATCCTCGGAGACATTCCACTCGTTGACATCATACTGGACAGAGAAGGGCATAGCGTAGAAGGTGAGCTGGTCAGCCTTGATCTGGTCGATAACGGCCTGCAGGCTGTCGGCAGCGGCGCTGTTGCCACCCTTGCCACCCTGGGCGAGGGCCTGAGCGAGCTGGTCCTCGAGTTCGGCAATGCGGTTCTCAAGGCGCTTCTCATTGTTACGGCTGTTGCGGAGCTGGTTGTCGAGGTTGTTCACCTGGCTGTTCAGAGCACCAAAGTTCTCCTGGGTCAGCATAGCCTTCTGGGCGGCCACGGCCTGGTCGGTAGCGGTCACGCCGAAGCAGTAGAAGTAACCGAGACGGAAGATACGGTTGGTGTGGTGAAGAGCATTCGAGAAGAAGGTGCTGGGGCTGGGAGCATCACCATTGATGTCATAGCCATACTCAGCGAAGACGTTGTGGCTCTCGCCAAAACGATAGCTGGCACCAATACCGCCATCGATGACGATGCCGACAGTACCATAGTCAGACTTTGCGATAGACATCTCTTCGTCGCCATTGCCGCTCAGGGCAAGACCACCACCAGCATAGAGGTAGAGGCTGAAACGACGGTCAGGATTGTAACCCCAAATGGAGTTGTTGATCGACCACAGAATGTCGAGAGTGGCGGTCATGTGACGGTCATTGTACCAGCCGTCGCGGCCCTGCATGGGAGCCCAGAAGCTGGGGAAACCGAAACGAATACGCCAGTCGAAAGCGTGGTTCAACTTCTGCTGGAGGAAGATGTCCATACCAGCGTTGGTAGCTTTACGCCAGCCACCGAGGTCACCACCGGCGTTCATGTAGGCCTGATTGTTAAGGTCGAAGGAAACACCAAGCGACCAATTGCTCCAGAAGCCATAGTGAGGATACTCAGCTTTGCCGGTGTTCTGAGCAAAGGCGTTCATGGAGGTCACCATAAGGGACATCACAACGCCCATCTTGATTAATTTTTTCAGCATATCAAATGTTTTTTTAATTATTAATATTCTTTTTTGTTCTACCTTTCGAGGCTTAATTTTTTGCAAAAATACACATATTTTTTCATATACAAAAAATATTTTTTTTATTTCTTCGTTAATTTGAAGAAAATAATGTAGTTACAATTGAAAAAAAAATAGCAAAGCATATTTTTAGGCACTAAAAGTTAGATTATTAACCTATAAAATAGACAAAAAATATGGATCAGATTAAGATCAAAAACACCCATTTCATAGAGAAAATGGGACAAGCCTCTCTCGATCAGATTGAAGCAGAGATAATCAACGCCAAGTCGCACCTCATCAAAGGTGACGCTGAAGGCAATGATTACCTTGGTTGGGTCGACCTTCCTGAGGCTTACGACAAGGAAGAATACAAACGCATGAAAGCCGATGTGGCCCGCCTCAGTGCCAAAAGCAGGGTTTTCGTGGTCATCGGCATCGGCGGTTCCTACCTTGGTGCCCGCATGGTAATCGAAGCCCTCCAGTCGGAATTCGCCTCCATGGTCCGCGGCCGCAGCCCCTATGTGGTCTACGCAGGCCACACCCTCGGTGAAGACTACTACACCCAACTGCTAACCCTCTTGGACCATGAAGATTACAGCGTAGCCGTCATCTCCAAGTCGGGCACCACCACCGAACCTGCCGTGGCTTTCCGCATCGTCAAGGCCCATTTGGAAAAGAAGTATGGCAAGGCCGAAGCCTCCCAGCGCATTGTGGCCATCACCGATGCCCGCAAAGGCGCCTTGCACGACATCGCAGTCAACGAGGGGTACCCCACCTATGTCATTCCCGACAATGTCGGCGGCCGCTTCTCGGTGCTCACCCCCGTAGGCCTGCTGCCAATCGCCATGGCCGGATTCGACACCGACCGCCTGTTGCAAGGCGCTCGCGACATGCGCAGCATCTGCATCGAAAAAAACTCCCTCTCCGACAACCCCGCCCTGATGTACGCCGCCATGCGCAACATCCTCTACCGCAACGGCATCAAAGTCGAAATGCTGGTAAGCGGCCTACCCAATCTGCGCTACCTTGCCGAATGGTGGAAGCAGCTTTACGGCGAGAGCGAGGGCAAAGACCATAAAGGCCTGCTACCCCATAGCCTCAGCATCACCACCGACCTCCACTCCATGGGCCAATATGTGCAGGACGGCGAACGCCTGATGATGGAGACCATGCTGCATGTCGCCAAGCCCTCCAGCCACATCGCCGTACCCGCCGACGAACACAACCTCGACGGCATCAACTACCTGGCCGGCAAGAATCTGACCGAAATCAACGACTGCGCCATGGAAGGCACCATTCAGGCCCATATCTCGGGCGATGTCCCGGTGGTGGAAATCGAGGTGGACCACATCGACGAGTACACACTTGGCCAAATGATCTACTTCTTCGAGTTCGCCTGTGGCGTCAGCGGCTACACCCTCGGCGTCAATCCCTTCAACCAGCCTGGCGTGGAAGCTTACAAAAAGAACATGTTCCACCTGCTTGGCAAACCCGGATTCTAACCCTGACAGTCCGAGTCGAAACAAAAAGAGGAAGCCACACAAGCTTCCTCTTGTTTTATTTATACCCCTTCCCCGACACCAATCATTCCCCTCTCATCTCCCACCATGGTAGGAGTTGGTAAGGAGTTGATAAGGCCTTGACAAGGTCTTAATAAGTACCTAATACCCTAAAATTCAGAACGGGAGGTCACCCAGTGGCTCCGTATCGCTGTTGAGGATGTCCATCAGGGGGTTGTTGACCTGCTGAACCTCCTCGTTGCGCTGACGGTTGGAGAGGAGGAGGAGGTTGTCGGCCACCACTTCAGTAACATGGCGCTTGTTGCCCTCCTTGTCTTCCCAAGAGCGACTTTGCAGACGACCCTCGACATAAATCTGGGCTCCTTTGTGCAGAATACGCTCAGCAATGTCGGCCAAACCTCGCCAGCACACCACATTGTGCCATTCGGTGATTTCTATTCTTTCGTTGTCGCGGTTGCGGCGGTATTCGGTAGTAGCGAGGGGGAAGGACGCTTTCTTCACTGGGGAGCTGCCCTCGGAGGGGAAAGTGACTACATCCGGGTTCTTTCCTACGTTCCCTACAAGGATTACTTTATTGACTCCAATCATACTTGGTTTTTAGATTTTAGTTAGTCGAATTCGAAGTGCGAAATTACTACTTTTTTCTGAATTTACGAAATAAAGATATTCACAATGTCTGCAAATACCTATCAATCAACCTCGATACAGGGATTTTTTTTATCATTTTCACCTCCACAATGCAATATTTCTGTGGCACAATGGGCGGTTTCGAAGCAAGTTCTGCACGAAGAAAAAGCGCGTGTATAGTGCGGTGGGTGAGCTGATGCCGGAAGGAAACAGGGGTGCCGAAGGCGATAGATGACAGCCCGAACTCCTCAGAGACAAAATGTAAAACCTCGCCGGGCATACCCTCCGGCGACAACTCCGACCGACTTTCCAACAGGGGAAACTGATACAACCCCTTCCAGATATCCTTGCCGACACGTTGCTCCAACAAGCCATACTCCTTTCCATCGCAATGCCAACGAAGATCGAGATAGTAGAACCAACGGTCCACAGGCTTAGCCTTTACCGCTTTGACAGGAAGCATCTCCACCCGGCCGGTCTGCCGGGCATTACACTCGCCGGCAAAAGGGCAGGCCGAGCAATCGGGCTGTGGCTTGCACTGCAGCGACCCGAAGTCCATCAGGGCGGCATTGAAACGGTCGGGGCGCCGACGGTCTATCTGATTGACCAGTATCTGCTCGAACTCGCTGTAGGCCGCGTCGGTACCGATGGGGGTGACAATGCCGTAAAGACGGCTGATAAAACGGTAGACATTGCCATCAATGACCGGATACGGCAGGCGGAAAGCAAAAGAGGCAATGGCGGCAGCAGTATAGCGCCCCACACCTTTGAGACGGAGGATTCCCTCATGAGTGTTCGGAAATTGCCCTCCACACTCATTCACTATATATTGCGCGGCCGCGTGCAGATTACGAGCACGCGAATAGTACCCCAGCCCCTGCCACAGGCGCAGCACCTGCTCCTCGCTGGCGGAAGCCAGGTCGGACACCGTGGGGAACGCCTCCACGAAGCGGTGGTAGTAGTCGAGCCCCTGCTCGATGCGCGTCTGCTGCAGTATAATCTCCGAGAGCCAGATACGATAAGGATCGTCTATCCCGCGCCACGGAAGCGTGCGTCCGTAGTCCTCAAACCAGGTGTCCAATTTCTTCGAAAGCGACATAAACCAGGACTGTTTTCAACAAAAAACGATTGCTAACTAACTGAAAAAACTATGTTAAAATCCATTTTAACGAAATCAGCAACAATTTGTATCATAATCGATTATATTTATTAAAATGTTAAAAAAGTTTAAAAAGCCACTTTTGGAAGGCCAAACGTTTTGCCATGTCGAAAAAAGGTGGTACTTTTGCAGCCGTTTTCGCATCAAAAAGTGTGCGGAAAATATAACGTAAACAAACAATAAAAATTATACTACAATGTCGAAAAAATGTGAAATTACCGGTAAGAAAGTGATCGTGGGCAACAATGTTTCGCACTCCCGCATCCACACCAAACGCACCTTCGCCCCCAACCTGCAGACCAAGAAGTTCTACATTCCCGAGGAGGACATGTGGATCACCCTGAAGGTCTCCGCCAAAGGCATGCGCATCATCAACAAGAAAGGCATCATCGCCGCTCTCAACGACGCCGCCGCCCAGGGCCACCTGATGTTCTAAGAGAAGACAACAAGTCTTAAATAAACAATTTTATTATTAACCCTTAACAAAGAAAGAGGTATTAACAATGATCGTAGTTCCTATCAAAGAAGGTGACAACCTCGAACGCGCCCTCAAGAAACTGAAACGCAAATTCGAGAAAACCGGCGTGGTGAAAGAGATGCGCCGTCGTCAGCAGTTCACCAAGCCCAGTGTCATCAATCGCGAGAAGCACCTGAAGGCCATCTACGTCCAGCACCTGCGCCAGCAGGAGCTCGACAAATAAGAGAGAGCCCTCTACCGCAACCGCGTTGGAATCGACGCATTGGAAAGCAAAACCTCCGGAACACTCCGGAGGTTTTCTTTTTGCCTTGTCCCCTGAAAAAAAAGCCGTGGGCATCCGCATGGATGCCCACGGCTTTTGCTATTTAATCACAATCCGGCAGATTACTGCTGCTGGGCGGTGATGCGCTCGAGCCACTTCAGCATGCCAAGCATGACAGCCATCGAGGCAAGGCAGAAGGCGGCAAAGACAGCCCAGGTCATCCACTGGTGCGGGAACTTGTTAAGCATGGTCACACCCAGGGAGATGAACAGGTTGCCAATGGCGGTGGCAGAGAGCCAGAGACCCTGGCAGATACCCACCATGTGGCGCGGGGCAATCTTGGACACGAAGGAGAGGCCAAGCGGGGAAATCAGCAGCTCGGCAACAGTCAGGAAGAAGTAGGTAATGATAAGCACCATGGGGCTCGACTTCATTGCCATCTTCACACTCTCCTCCAGACCCTTGAACTCTTCGCCGGAAGGATAGTTGTTGACCACAGCCACAACAATAAGGAAGATGTACGCGCACGCGGCGATGAACATACCCAAGGCAATCTTGCGCGGAGTGGACATCTCGCGACCTTTGCGAATCAGGGCTGCAAAGATCCACATCACGATAGGCGTAAGCACAATGACGAAGAACGGGTTGATGCACTGGAGAATCTCGGGAGCAATGGCGCTAGTGTCGACGAAGTCGCGGGCGAAAATGGACAGCGACTGGGCATTCTGGTGGAACGAGAACCAGAAGAAGACGGCGACGCCAAGCACTGCATAGAGGGCATACATACGCTGCTTGATTTCTTTGGCCATCGACTGGCGCTCCTCGGCGGTGTACTCCTGCACGCTGGCTTTCTCTTTGCGGACAGGATTGGGCAGGTGGTTCTTCACAGCAAGGAAAATAAGCAGGGAGATAATCATAGCGGCCACCGAAGCGATGAACGAAATGTGGACGCCGGTATTGTAGACCTGCAGGTAGTTGGCGCAGAAATCGCCCATCTGCTCGGAGGGAACGTTCTCGGCCAGGGCCTGGAGGTTGCTCATATCGTTACCTTCCATGGTGTTCTGCACATACTTGTGGCAGAGGCGGGGCAGGTCGGCATTGTAGAAGAGAGACTGCGTCTTGAGGTACCACGAACGGATAAGAGGAGCCACGAAGGGGGCTACAACACCTCCGATATTGATGAACACATAGAAAATCTGGAAACCGCTGTCGCGCTTGCTCTTTGCCTCGGCCAGGGCCTCCGGGCCTTTCTTGGCAGCCTCGGCCTCAAAGTCGTCGTACAACTGGCCCACGATGGCCTGCAGGTTGCCTTTGAAAAGACCGTTACCGCATGCGATAAGAACAAGGGCCAGCATGGTGAACACAAGCACCCAGGAGAATCCGCCGCCGTCAGAGAAGACCGGAATGGCAAGCATCGCGTAGCCGAGAGCCATCACAATGAGACCCCAGATGATGGTGGTTTTGTATTTCTGCGTTCTGTCTGCGATGATACCACCCGGCAGACTCAACACATAAATCAGGAAATAGAAAACAGCGAACATCGTTCCGGCGGTATCGTCGGCAATACCGAACTTGGAGCAGATGAACAACACCAACACAGCATTCATAATGTAGTATCCGAAACGCTCGCCCATGTTGCTCAAGGCAGCGGCCACGAGGCCCTTCGGGTGTTCCTTCTTCGCCTTGCGCAGGTAGAAGATAATGAATGGTGTCACAATAATCAGTACCGCAATTAGGAAGAAGAGATTCCTATTTGTTTCCCATAGGTTAGTGATGAAACTCATAATTGTAAATTTTTGGTTTATAATTTATTGAACTATTTTTTCTGTCTATTATAATAATTTAACAATATGCAAAAGTACAAAAAAATTTCCAACCATGCAAACCATGACACTTTTTTTTCGTACTTTTGCAGCATGAACATGAACGAAGCAATACGGCTGACGGTCGACGCCCTGCGCCAAGGCAAGACCATCCTCTACCCCACCGACACCATCTGGGGCCTCGGCTGCGACGCCCGCAACCGCGACGCCGTCGAACGGCTCTACCGCCTCAAGGAACGCGACCACTCGAAGAGCATGATCGTATTAGTGGAGAGCGGAGCCTGGAGCGTGGAGAGCGGCGAGCGGCCCACGACCTACATCCTCCCCCGCTCCCAATGGCACGACACGATGCACCTCGCCGTGGCCGACAACATCCCCGCCGCCGACGGCACCCTGGGCGTCCGCATGCCGCGCCACGCCTTCTGCCAGGAGGTGATACGCCTGCTCGGCGCCCCGCTGGTGAGCACCTCGGCCAACCTCAGCGGCAGGCCGTCGCCAAAAAACTACAACGAAATCGAAGATGAACTGCGCCGCCGCGTCGACTTCTGTGTCCCTCCCCTTCCCGAACTCCTGAGCGAGGAGACCCGCGGCAGCCGCATCGTGAAAATCAATGCCGACGGCTCTACAACCGTCCTTCGTCCGTAGACGCCTTCGCCCGTGCCAGCGAAGCCACCACCTCGGGCCCGCCGCACGGCAAATCCTCCACCGCCATATCCTCCCCTTCGAGGGCATGCACCATGCTCCCGAAGCCGCGGATGCCGGTGCCGCGCATCTTCAGCGCAGCCTCCTTGCGCGTCCACAGCTGCAGAAACGCCATCACCGCATCGGGCGACGCCTGCACCGCCGCCAGTTCCGCAGGCGTGCAGACACGCGCCATGAGCGATTCGTCCACCCGTCGGCGGCTCTCCACATCGATGCCCACCCGCTCCCGGTCCGACACAGCCACGGCCACAGCCTGCCGGCAATGGCTGATGCTCAGCCACAGCCCCGGGTGCGACGGCATAAAGGGGGCACCCTTGCTGTTGTGCTCCACGACGACCTCCTCGTCCATCAGGCGGCACAACAAAAGACGGGCGGCCGCACTCTGTTCGGCATGCGACCGCCAATCTCCTATCTCAATTCGCCATTCCGTACCGGAAATCATGCCTTGCCGAGGATGTCGTAGGGCACGGTGCCGTCGGCGCGAGGCTCGACGATGGGGCCGAACTGCTGCTCGTACTTCTTCAGGTTGTCGTTGAGGGCGGCCAGCAGACGTTTGGCATGGATGGGGTTCATGATGATGCGCTGGCGCACGGTGGCACCCTCGATGCCGGGAAGCATCTGGGCGAAATCGAGCACAATCTCCGAAGGATTGTGGCTTACGACCACGAGGTTGGAGTAGGTGCCGGCGGCCACTTCGGGATTGATGTTCAGTTTAAGGTTGTTCTGCTCTTTCGGATTATTTGCCATAATGTTTCGTTTTTTTAACTTACCCCTAATAACGGCCCATTCTCCATTTTATTATCCACCCCGGACAATAAAAAAAAAAAGAATCTCACCCCACCCCTCACCCACCAAACACGTATCAAATACGTCATATCTTATATTGTTTTTATATTGTTTACATATTGTTCTTATATTGTTCCTATATTGTAGATATAAGAACAATATGCGAACAATATGTA